>Ga0209536_100013672_pt1 | contig 11692 bp, 11 predicted proteins | sample DeeMarSeWOR28_12_FD_187461 | JGI IMG/M metagenome (GOLD analysis project Ga0209536, IMG submission 187461) | Marine sediment microbial communities from White Oak River estuary, North Carolina - WOR-2-8_12 (SPAdes) (version 2) | ecosystem: Environmental > Aquatic > Marine > Intertidal zone >... | reverse complement strand
CCATTGCAAAACCGGAAAAGATTGCCCCGGCTACAAAGTAAGGAGGCAAGATTGTTGTATGCCATCCAGGCAGAATCGATACAGCGAAATCGAAACTGACAATTGTATGTACCGAAAGCACTAACGGTGTTGCAAATCCAGCCAACAATGCATAAGCTTTTTCATAATGCTGCCAGTGGCGGTGAGAATGTCTCCAACCCAAACTAAAAATAGAGTAAACAGTTTTCTTAATTTTTGAAGTAGTTCTGTCTCTGAGGGAAGCAAAATCCGGGATTAAACCTGTGTACCAAAAAATTAGTGATACAGTAAAATAGGTAGAAACTGCAAACACGTCCCAAACCAGTGGCGATGTGAAGTTAACCCATAATCCGTGCTGATTTGGATAAGGCATTAAATAACCGGCTAACCATGGACGACCGGTATGAATAACCGGAAATAAACCGGCGCAAATTACTGCAAAAATTGTCATTGCTTCTGCAAACCGCGCAATTCCCGTTCTCCATTTCTGTCTTAAAAGAAAAAGAATTGCAGATATTAATGTTCCGGCATGTCCAATTCCAATCCAGAATACAAAATTTACAATCGGGAACCCCCAACCTACCGGTTGATTGTTGCCCCACATGCCAACTCCATAATAAAAGGTAATCAGCAGTAGTGCTGCACCAATTAGCAAGAAAGTGCCTGAAATTGAAATTGCAATGTAAAATTTCTTATCCGGTTTTGTATCTAACGGTTTTGCAACCAGCTCTTCAATTTGAGCAAGAGAAAGCCGTCCATGAACTACAGGTGGTTCAATAGTATAATCTACACTCACTACGCTTCCTCCGAATGAGTATTTCTTAACTTGGCTAAATAAGTTACATTGGGAATAACATTAAGTTCTTCTAATACATAATAACCAAGTTCATGATTTCTGTATTTATAAAATTCTCCGTTTGAGTCATTAATGTCTCCGAAATTAATTGCGTTAGTAATACATGCCTCCTGGCAGGCAGTTCTAACATCAGAACCTTTTATTTCTCTGCCATCTCTGGTTGCATCCGAACGTGCCTCGGCAATTCTCTGAATACAAAATGTACATTTTTCCATTACTCCCCTTGAACGAACTGTTACTTCGGGATTATGGAGAAGTGCAAATACCGGAGATTCCTGATAACTATCTTTAAAAGAATCGCGAAAATTAAAAAAGTTAAATCTTCTTATTTTGTATGGGCAGTTGTTTGAACAATATCTCGTACCAACGCATCTGTTATAAACCATTTGATTCAATCCATCGGTGCTGTGAGTTGTTGCAGCAACCGGGCAAACATTTTCGCACGGGGCCTGATCGCAATGCTGACAAAGCATTGGTTGTGTGCTTACCTTTGGATCTTCAGCCGTCCCCGAGTAATAACGATCTATTCTCAGCCAATGCATTTCTCTGCCATTATCAACCTGCTCTTTGCCTACCACAGGGATGTTATTCTCAACATTACAAGCTGTAAAACATTCACTGCAGCCCAGGCACTTATTTAAATCGATAGACATTCCCCATTTAACTCCATCATAAGGAACCGGTGGATTAACACTTGCTAAAATTTCATCCTCTTTCGGTCCAAGAAAATTTGGCTCTTTTAAATACTGTTCAACAGTTCCTTCTCTAATAATTCCACGCTTCTCCGGCAGATTTTTTTTATCCTCTTCAGTAAAATCATAAATCGTTTGGGCAACAACTAACTTATAAGAACCGGATAATTTTTTAACCGTGGCACCTTCATATAGCCAGGGAGTTAATACACTACTACTGCAGAATATAGCATTTGCATTGAAACCAGCACCATCTGCAACGCTGCCGGATTTTATTCTGCCGTAACCAGTTTCAATTGTTATTGAATTATCTGCATGACCGGGTTGAACAAATACAGGAATTGCAAGAGTTCTATCATTTACGTTTATTTCAATAACGTCATCGTTCTTAACACTTAACTGTTTTGCAGTTGTTGTAGAAATTGCTGCATAATTATCCCACGTTACTTTAGAAACCGGATGCGGTGATTCCTGCAGCCATCCATTATTTGCGAATCTTCCGTCTCTCAGTGAATAACTTTCTTTTATCTGAACTGTAATTGTATCTGACTTTGCTTCATCATACTTCAACTCCGCTGTCACAGTGTAATTGAAATCCTCAATGCCGTTGGAAACATCATTACTTCGCGCAATTCCATCGTGAAGAGCGCTGTACCATAATGGTTCAAAAGCTATTTTAGAATTTAAGTCTGGATAAATATTTCTTTTCCAGTTCGACATTAAATATTCATGATATATAGTTTCCTTGTAAGAATTGCTATCACCATATATCCAGGTTAGCAATATTGATTCTTTTTGTCTTGTGCTAAATAATGGAGCTATTACAGGCTGTTGTAATGCATAAAATCCCGTTCGTGTTTTAGCATCACCCCAGGCTTCATAACTATTGTGAATAGGTAATGCATGATTACTCATAGCGGACGACTCACTTTCAACTTCAGTGAGGGTAATAACTTCATCAACGTTTTGAAGAGCTGCAGCATAATTTAAATCTGCCGGTAAATTATAAACAGGGTTTGAATCAAAATGTATTACAACACCAACAGCACCTGCATTCATTTTTTGAATTAATCTTTTAAATTCATTAAATGATGATAAATTCCTTACACTTACTTTTGATTGTTGGGCATCATAAATTCTAGTGTTTCCTAATTCTTCATTTAACAGGTTGACTGCAATATGTACATTTTCGGGCAAGTGATCACCTGCGTATATAACTGCTTTACCTTTATTCATTGAGAGATCATTAATGAGATGATACAGTGTTTTTTCGGACAAACCAAAATCAACAGCTAATTTTCCCAAATTGAATGCAGATGCATCAATAGAACTACTGATTACATTTTTCTTTTGCAAGGTATTGATAATAGCCATCACAAAAGAATACTGCACATCAGGACGCAACTTTAACCTGTAATCGGCATTCATTCCGGTTAATGATAAATTTGATTCAACGGAGTAAAGTCGGTTAAACTTTTTATTTATAAAATCTTTATGTTCGGTAAACAGGAGAGTATTTTCAACTCTGTTAGAACCAGCACCCAAAAAGTCAGCATCAAGTGAAACAACAACTTCAGTCTCATTCCACTTAATAATAGGAAAAGAAGAGCTCCCATAACATTTTTGCCAGGCTCTGTCTCTTAAACTATCATTAAATTGTTCAAAAGAATATACCTGTGTAGTCGGATATTCTTTAATGAAATCTTTTAGTACTTCATTCTGTGTTGGAGATACAATTTCCTTTGTAATAATGGCAATTTCCCTGCCCCCAACTGTACTGAGTGCAAGAACTATCTCTTCATCAACTTCCTGCCAACCAGCATCTTCAAACCTTCTTCCGATTTTTCTTTTAGGAGATTTTAACCTATCCGGATCGTAAAGCCCCATTATACTTGCCTGCCCCTGAGAACAAATTTTTCCTTTAGAAACAGGATGATCAGGATTTCCATCAATCTTGATCGGTCTTCCTTCACGAGTCTTAATTAATATCCCGCAGGCAGAAGCACACCCTGCACAGGTAGAAGCATAGTGATTTGCTTTACCAACAGTAATTTCTTCAGGCTTATCATTATAAGGAACAATTTCACCTTTATCATGATAATCTGAACATGCAGTGCCGGCAATTGCGGCAGAAGCTCCCATAAGTGCTAAAAATTTTCTCCTTGTAATGGGAGACATTTTGTCCGTATCAGGAACATCACTTGCACCATCTTTAAACTCATTATTTTTTTCTGCTAAAAATTTCTGATCGGCATATAATTCCTCGAAACTCCGCCAGTAGTTTGGGGCAGGATTTTGAATATTATCTTTATGATCAGACATTTTTATTACCTATTCTTTGTCTTTTAACGGCAAGCGGATTAATCTTAACATTTATTTTCTTTTTATTGTTTAGATTTTTATAAAATGGTTTGAGAGAAGAAAATTTTGCGAACAAAATTCCTATTATCCCCAATCCAAAAACATTAAAAAATTTCTTTCGTTCCATTATTTTGATTTATTAATTATAATTTTTTTTAATTTCTATTATCGATGGCAGGTATAACAATATTCAGGACCCTGCTGTACATCTGCAATGTAAGGTAATCTTTCATGAGCATTTCTGTGACAACTAAGGCAACTGCGCATAGTAAACGAATTCATCTGCCCAACTTTTTCCATTTGTTTTATCTCACCATGACAAGATTCGCACTCAATTCCTTTATTCACATGAACACTATGATTGAAATATGCGTAATCCGGCACCTTATGTATTCTCTTCCATTTAAGTGTTTCTCCGGTATAATAATAGAGTGCAAGCTTTTTAATTTCCGGGCTGTCCTTTTTTGCAACAGTATGACAATTCATGCAGGTAGCAACAGCTGGAACCATTGCATGCCGTGATTTTTCAACTGCAACATGGCAATATTGGCAATCAATTTGCATTTCGCCGGCATGCAGTCTGTGTGAATAATTAATTGGCTGGTCAGGTGTGTAGCCTACATTATCTCGCTCAGCTCTGGAGGCAAAGAATGTAATAACAAATGATGCAGTTGCTACAAATACTGTAACAGGTAATCTGTTTCTAAGTATATAATCCAGTAATGAATTTTTCATTAAAATATTAACTACGAGTTATTAGATTACTAATTAAATCCCAATACATTATAATGATTGTATAGGAAATTTGCTTTTAATAATTATGATGAATGTTCTGAGTTAAGTGAAATGCGGTAAAAATAATCTTGATGTTTAAGTGCCGCTTAATTACCGTCCAATTTTCAGAATATAGACATTAAAGATTAAAAAATTAAAATAATTATGCAAATTTTGGACTATAGTTTTTAATGCATATCCATATTATTAATAGGCGATAATAATTTATAAAGTGATCAAACAAATCTTTTAAGAAGCTGATTTATTATAAATGCGGATATAAGAATCAATATCAAATATAAAAAAGCATTTTTTAAAGATTTTTTAGTTAATATAATTCTCGTTCGATAACCACGCCAGCCACATTTTTTACATCTGTAAATACCAAACGGTGTTGCAAATTTGATAATTTTTTCCCAAATCGATCTTGAATGTGATTTCCTTAAAGAATTAAGTGCAGAGCAGGAAGGACACTTTTCATAAATGGGGTTTTTCTTAAATAACAATCCTTGAGTTACCATAAATCAAAAATAATTTTAATAACTACCATAATCAACAATATCGAAAAAATTTTCTTTACCAATAGACTTTTCATATTTACCCCAAAACTAACCCCTATCCTTGCTCCAATCACAGCACCTAAACCTAATGGAATGGCAACCGCAAAATAAGTATTACCCGATTGATACTGTCCCATCCAATCACTTCTATGAATATAAAATGAAAATGATGCAATAATCATCGTAATAGCAGTAATAACTGAAGATGTGCCAATTGCAATTTTGGGCTTAAGTAAAAAAAGATAATGCAAAACGGGGAAGAAAATTATTCCACCGCCTAATCCAGTAATAGCTGATAATATTCCAACAAAAAATCCGACTAATGGTAAAGTATATTCGTTAATCGGCTCATTTCTTTTCAGATCTTTTTTTAAATGACTATCCCGAAACATTACTATTGCAATAATAAACAACACTCCGGCAAAAATGCCCTTCAAAATTATCGGACCAACTGATGTTACGAAAATTACGGAAATGAAAGCCGCCAATGCGCTGCCTGATGCAAATAATAAAGCTCTGCGCTTATCTACATTTCCCAAAGGGAAATGCAGGATGCTTGAAAAAGAAGCAGCTATTGCCCCGGCAAATAAAGATATGCTGATTGCATAATATGGAATTAAGGAATGATCTATTCCTGTAAATGGTAAAAGAAAATAAAGTGTGGGAATAAATATCACCCCTCCCCCAATCCCCAGCATCCCTATAAGGGTACCGGCAGAAAATCCAACACATAGAAAAATCAGGATCAGATCAAATTCACTCAATTTACGTTAAGTAATTTTTCATAAACAACCGGATCATTAAGCACATCCAAAGCAGTTTGAATCTGCAAATCAGTTTTCAACATTTGTTTGATTCTTCCTTCCCCTCCCAGATATCTTAATGCAAGTTCTTCTTTAATTTCTCTTAATATTTCATATGCGTATAAATCATAGTCGTACTTTTTCAAATTTGTGATTTTTGTTTTTAACTGAATAAGTTCGCCTGATATATCAGCATATTTTTCAGGGATATCTTCAAGCAGCATAGAAAGATGACTTTCAGCATCCGATTGATATTTGAAATTTTGACCAGCGGTAAAATCTTTAAACTTACTCAGTAATAAATCATCATCTATTTTATAAAAATCCTCACCCGGATTTTCATAAAAATATCTATTAGCGAATTTGAAAAATAACCCGCGGGCCAACAACTCTTTTGTTATCTTACCTTCAATGTTAAAAACTACAGTAGTATCAGGAGATATGCCACCTTTAGAAAAAACAATTCTTTTATTGTCTGTCAGAAACTCACCTGAAAGTATCGAATCTTCGTCTGCAATTACATCGTTCTGATCAGAATAATCAATTCTTTGAATGCATCTTCCGCTAGGTGTGTAATATTTTGCTGTGGTTATTTTTAATGATGTGTTATAACTAAGTGGCGTAATTGTCTGGACTAATCCTTTGCCAAAAGATTGTGTGCCTAAAATAACTCCTCTGTCATGATCCTGTATTGCACCGGCAACAATCTCAGAAGCTGAAGCACTACCACCGTTAATCAAGATTATTATTTTAGCTTTTGATAAAATGGGTTCCTGCGTGGAGTAATATTCCTTTATACTCCGGGGTGCCCTTCCTTTAGTAGCAACAATCAAATAATCTTTATCTAAAAACTTATCACATATATCAACCGCAATATCAAGTAAGCCGCCCGGGTTTCCTCTTAAATCGAGTGTTAATGAATTTATTTCCTTTTCTGCTTTCAGATCTTTTATTGCACGTTTTATTTCATCACTTGCAGAGCGGCTAAAGTTGCTTAGTTTAAGATAAACGTTGTTGCTATTTTCAGGATAAAAACCGGCATACGTTAAGTTCTTAACAATCACTTCTTCTCTTAATATATCAAAATCTATTGTATCCTTTAATTCGTTACGAACAATTTTTAATAATACAGTTGAGCCGGGTTCTCCTTTAACAAGTGATGAAATATCATCAACATTATTCGGGAAAATTTGAACACCTGCTGCTTCAATTATAATATCGCCAACTCTTATTCCTTGCCGCTGTGCAGAGTATCCATCCATAACCTCAACAACCGTTATATTATCTCCTCTAACTCCTATTGAAATACCAATTCCACCATATTTGCCGTTGGTTATCAAGTCAATATCTTCTTTTCTTTTTTCATCCACAAAAATTGTATAAGGATCGAGTGATGAAAGCATTCCTTCTATTCCAGCCCGCATAAATTTTTCAGGTTCAATTTCATCCACATAGTTAAATGATATTTCTTTATAAACTTTGCTGAACAATTCGATGTTTTTATTTATTTCAAAATATATATCTGTGAAGCCGGCAAAGAGGAAAATTACAGCAGTAACTATAATTATGTTTCTTAAACTTTTATTTTTCATAATATTACCTTCGTTCAATTTTACCAATTTCATTAATTATATGTTCGTGAATATTTTCTATACTATCTATTCCATTTAATATTCTGAATCTGTTTTCGTTCTCTGTTAATTCAAGATAACCATTACGAACTCTTGAATAAAAATCCTTATTTGAGTTTTCAATCCTGTCCAGATGTTCATTTAATTTTTCCCGCCTTCTTTGTTCAGCAATTTCAACCGGAATATCAATAAAAAAAGTAATGTCAGGAATTGTATTTCCGATAACAAGTTTGTGAATAGATAAAATTACTTCTATCGAAATTCCCCTCCCATATCCCTGGTATGCTGTAGAAGAATCATGAAACCTGTCCGAAATTACATAAAATCCATCATCAAGGTAAGGTCTAATTTTTTCCCTAACCAATTGAGCGCGGCTTGCAGAAAAAAGAAGGAATTCGGTTTCCATTAGCATTTTAGAATTTTGCTTATCCAAAAGCATCGTCCTAATTTTTTCAGAAATTTCTGTTCCGCCCGGTTCTCTTATTACCTGCACTTTTTTTTTATTTTTTAACAGGTAACTCTTTAATAAATCAATCTGAGTAGATTTACCGCAGAAGTCTATGCCTTCAAATGTTATAAACATAACTAAAATATTTTCCTATCTGAATTTCAGTACGGTGATAATTTTGAATTGCTCTATTCCCGATCATCAGAATTTTTTAATAATGTAACGAAGACGTTCAGGTTTAATATACTTTAGTGTAGTATTATCCGGATGTTTAATATGAGGGACTACATTTCCAAGAGTATCTAAAACCACATCCCTATAAATTACAAACGCTTTGAACTGATTTATTTCAATTTTTCCAAGAATTTCAATTCCACCTCTAAGATTACAAGAAATTTTATTCGGAAGGAGTATTACATCTCTGTCCGGTGGAACATCTAAAACTTCAACATCTATATTATCAAATTGTTTATCAACTATTCTTTGTATATCCATATTTACAGCAACAAATCTCGTTCCGAAAGAAGTACCTGGTAAATGGGTAAAATCAATATTCTTAACAGTAAATTTATCAAGCGAAGATAATTTGATCTCTCTGGTTTTTAGTTCAGTTAATGAATTAACTATTGTCTGCGGTCCATCAATTTCAACTGAATCAGGCTCAATTACAACTTGTTTTGCTAATCCGTATCCGGCTTTAAAATCCAGATTAAGATCGGCAACAACAGGTAATTTCTTTTTTATTCTTCTTTCAATCGACAAGGATAAAGTGTTCGGAATAATATCAATAATATCAAGTTCGGAAAGCATCCACCTATTATCCGTTAGATGATCCATTAATTTAATTTGTACGAATCCGCTGTCTCCATTAACTGAAATATTATACATAACATCTTTTCCAATATTCACAGCGAATAGTTTCCACCCTATTCCTCTGAGTTTTATAGTTATATTCTCAGGTATTTCATTTCCGATAGAAAAACCGTTTGGATAACCCACTACTCGGAGAGGAACACTTACATTAGCATAATATTCCTCAGAAAGGGAAATAGTTCCCCAAATAATTATTGAAAATGCAATTGATACAACTATTAATGGAATTTTTTTCTTCATTGTTCAAATATAAAAGAAATTATAAATAAAAAAACTCCACACATGTGCGGAGTTGTAAAGACATACTTTATGTTATGATAATTACTTTATTGTATTAAAATAATCTAATAACTGTCCTCTATTCGCCCGCGAAATTTCTCTTCCCTTTATAGGGAAATTTTCTGTGCTCCTTGCTAAACGTCTTAGTTGATGAACGTTTAGTTTTTCAAGTTCCCTCATATTTATTTCTTTGGAAGGGATTTGTTTTTTTATTTTCTCCTGGTCCGGTTTTTTACCTAACGCTTCACGTTTAAGTCGTTCAATTGTAGCACTCGAAATTTCGGTAGTTTTATCTTTTTTTGGTACTTCTTTAATCGGAATATCGGGTTTTAGCTTTGGAGTAACTTTTATTTCTTTTTTTACTATTTTTTCTTCAATTATCTTTTCAGCAGGTTTAGAAAGTATAGGTTTGATTTTTTCTTGAGAAGTAAAAGTTTTTTTAACATCATCAATCGGCAGAATAGTTTTAATTTGATCATCGGGTTTGGGAATAATATGAACTGATACCAGTTCACCAACACGTTGTGCTGCTGCTGCTCCTGCATCAACGGAAGCTTTTACTGCTGCTACATCTCCAACCACAACAATTGTTATTAAACCGGCAAGTGCTCTTTCTTTACCAACAAGCCTTACTTTGGATGCTTTTAGCATTGCATCGGCTGCTTCAATTGAAGCCACCAATCCTTTGGTTTCTACTAAACCTAATGCCTGATACATAGATTACTTTCTTTTGGGCAGAATTGATTCTACTTCCGAATGAGGACGTGGAATAACATGAACTGAAACAAGTTCTCCGACTCTCTGTGCTGCCGCCGCTCCTGCATCCGTTGCAGCTTTTACTGCTCCAACATCACCCCTAACCATTACAGTAACATAACCACCACCAATGGTTTCTTTACCTAATAATTCCACCTTCGCTGCTTTTACCATTGCGTCTGCAGCTTCAATCGCACCTACTAACCCTTTTGTTTCGACCATTCCGAGTGCATCAAGTGTCATAGAAATGCTCCCATTTGTAAGTTTATGATATAGAAAAATAGTTTATTGTGCAAAGAATGTCAATTCTTATCATTTAATAAATTTACCTATCAATTTGGTAAGACCTTAGGGGTAATTTAATTATAAATTTTAACAATACAATGCAGCCAGTCCTTATAAATCGGGACGAGTTCCAACTGATAAAAACAACTAATTATAAACAGATGAATTAAAAAAAGTTGAGGAGCATCTATAAGCCATCCAAATATTCCTGTAAAATTACCGCGGCAGAATTACTGTCAATCAATCCTTTATCTCTTCTTTTTTTTTTCTTCGTTACCGATTCAATAATTCTATCCTGAGCAATGGCTGATGTATATTCTTCATCCCAGGTAATAACTTCAAGTTTAAATCTTTTTTCAATTTCTACTTTAAATTTAGAGATTATAGTTGTTAATGATTTGTTTTTCTTTTTATTAGGCAAACCAAGTATAACCTTTGCAACATTCTTTTCTTTAATGATTTGGGCGATGTTCTCCCATAAAGTTTTATCGTTAATAAGTGTTTTGAATGAGTATGCAAAAGTAAATAATGGGTCACTCAACGCAAGACCAATTCTTTTTTTACCATAATCTATACTTAATATTCGTTGTTCTTTCATCACGAACTTTCAAATCTCTCTATGGTGTAAATACCTTTAACTTTCTTTAGCCTTTGAATCAGTTTATTAAGATAATCAAGATTGTTAACATAAAGAGTAATTGTTCCCTCAAAATTTAAATCGTTAGTGTTGATGTTAATCGATTTAATATTTGTGTTACCAAAAGTTACAATAGTATTTGCGATATCATTGAGGATTCCCGGTCTGTCATCACCTTTTATAATTAAACCTGCCACAAAATACTTCCCTTCCGAATAAGGCCATTGAACAGTGATTAATTTACTTGATTCGCCCGGAGAAAGATTTAGTAAATTGCCGCATGTTTTCCGATGAATTTTAATCCCTTCCCCTACAGTTATATAACCAATAATGGGATCACCTGGAATTGGATTGCAGCATTTCGCATAGCTGTAAAGCATTTCAGTTTTCTTACCCTCTACTAAAATGCCCCCGACATCATTTCGGGTAATCTGTGCAAACTCATCAAATTCTAATGTAGATTCTGCAACAGTAGCATTTTCTTCTTTTTTGCTCAAAAGCTCTTCATCTAAATTAAATTTACCCTTTGCAATTGCAATGAAGAACTGCCTGTGGTTTTCATACTTTAAACCAGATGCAAATTTAGAAATTTCATCCGATGAAAAAGAGAGCTTTTGTTTTTTTATCTTTTTATTCCAGATTTCTTTCCCTGCATCAACAATCTTTTGTTCTTCCGAATTTATCCATCGCCTGATATTTGCTTTGGCTTTGTGCGTCTT
>Ga0209536_100013671_pt1 | contig 11692 bp, 8 predicted proteins | sample DeeMarSeWOR28_12_FD_187461 | JGI IMG/M metagenome (GOLD analysis project Ga0209536, IMG submission 187461) | Marine sediment microbial communities from White Oak River estuary, North Carolina - WOR-2-8_12 (SPAdes) (version 2) | ecosystem: Environmental > Aquatic > Marine > Intertidal zone >... | reverse complement strand
CGGGAACTACCTGGACTTCGACATCGATCGGCGCGAGATCGCGCGCTATGGGCTCACCGTGGGCGACGTGCAGGACGTGATCCAGTCGGCGATCGGCGGCATGAACGTCACCTTCACCGTCGAGGGACGGGAACGCTACCCGGTGAATCTGCGCTACTCGCGGGATCTGCGCGACAACGTCGCCGCGCTGCGTCGGGTCCTGGTTCCGACTCCGATCGGGGTCCAGGTTCCACTCGAGCAGCTCGCGACCCTGGAGTTCCGCAAGGGTCCGCCCTCGATCAAGAGCGAGAACGCTCGGCTCAACGCGTGGATCTACGTGGACATCGAGGGGATCGACGTCGGCAGCTACGTAGAGACGGCGAAGGCGACGGTCGCCCGCGAGCTCGCGCTTCCGGCCGGGTACACGGTCTTCTGGAGTGGCCAATACGAGTACATGGAGCGCGCAGCCGCCCGGCTGCGAATCGTCGTTCCGGTCGTTCTCGCGATCATCTTCGTGCTTCTCTATTCGAACTTTCGAAAGCTCTCGAACAGCCTGATCGTGATGCTCAGTCTTCCATTCTCCCTGGTGGGCGGGGTCTGGCTGCTGTGGCTGCTCGACTACGAAAAGAGTGTGGCGGTGGGCGTCAACTATTACTATGGGTTGGTGAATGTTAGTAAAAATCCGGAAGTGACCATCAAAAACTCTTCTGTATATTTTCATGTAAAAATTCCGATAGGGGCAGGCAAATCAGCAAACACCGCACAGGAGTAATGCAATGGTAAAGTTTTGAGGTTTCTAATCTAAGCAGGAAACATATGTATCATATGTCTATAGCAACAGAAGATGAGGATAAACGAAATTGGTTTCTCGCCAATGCCCGGGGACTCACTTTTTTACTCAATGAAAGAAGGCATGTAGATGTTTATAAAGAAAAGCAGGTAGTCTAGAATGAAAATTGGCAAATGCATTGCGATTACTATACTTTCATTGCACCTGGTTAATGTCTCCATGGATCAGGCGGCTGCCCAGGATATTCTAGTGGATACGCTATGTCCACAAAGAGACCTCAGCGATGTGCTGAGAAAAGCGCTGAACAAACCACCAAAAGTCAAATCTGAAAATACCAGCTCATTTATCGCCTTCCCAATCATCGGCTCAAATCCTGCTACAGGATTTATGGTAGGTCTTGGTGGGCAATATGCATTTAAAAAACCGGAAAATAGTTTGTATTCCATGATGAGCGGAAGTCTCCAGGCGACCACGAAAAACCAATACCTGGTGATTTTCAAAAATAATATCTATACGAAAAAGGAAAGGATCTTTTTTACCGGAGACTGGCGGTTTCAGATATTTTCACAATCCACCCATGGCCTGGGTACCAACGCCCCTGATGGAGGCATTGTGGATTACCAGTTTGGATTATACGGTCTGCCTACGACCATAGACTCCCTGGCGCAACCGATGGAGTATAATTTCCTCAGAATTCATCAAACCATGGCTTTTAAAATCAAAAAGAACATGTATCTGGGCTTTGGTTTGCAGTTGGATGCATATGCTAAAATTGATGACAAAAAGCTCAATCTTACACCAGGCGAGGAGTTTTATACTTCCAACTATATCTATAGTATTAAAAACAGGTTTGATCCTGACCAATACGTATCTTCTTCGCTGAATGCCGTGTATGTCATTGACAAGCGCGACAACATGATTCAGCCATACAAAGGATATTTTCTTTCGATTGGATGGCGAGGTGATTTGGAATTGTTGGGATCTCAAAAAAATGGCAATATGTTTAATCTGGAATGGCGCAGTTTTCATAATGTTTCCCCTCGTAATCCAGCGCATCTGGTTGCTTTCTGGCTAATCAGCGAGCTATCACCTGATGGGCAATTTCCATATATGACATTGCCGGCCACCTCATATGATCAGCGCAGTCGCAGTGGCCGCGGCTATACACAGGGAAGATTCCGCGGGAATCAATATACCTATGCTGAAGCGGAATATCGGTTTCCCATTTCACAATGTGGCGGCTTATGGAGCAGCGTTGCATTTATAAATGCCACCACCGCCAACAACCCTGCACAGGATCTCGCACTTTTTGAATCGATCAAACCTGGTTACGGTTTTGGTTTGAGAGTGATGCTGGATAAGGCCACTCGCACCAACCTGGTGCTCGACTGGGGATTTGGCGAAAAGTCAGGTGGCTTTTACCTGGCAGTTTCAGAAACATTCTGATCACACCTTGATAACCTTCATCTAAACTTATTCCAATATCTAAAGTCAACTTAGAGATCGATTACCCGCACTTGGCGTCCATGGATTTTATAGAACTAAAGTACTATTTACTGCCAATCTTACAACCCCTAACTTTATTTCAATAAAACTCCATTAAAAACCAGTGAAGATGTTCCATTGTAAACTCAGAATTGATGTCTTTCTAATGCTGCTGGTTGTGCTGGCTTTTTCCTGCAAAAATTCAATTTATGGCCAGACAGCCTCCGCAGAAGGGAAATGGCATTTTCTGGCCGAGCCCTACCTGATGTTCCCCTATATGGATGGGGAAACTGGGATCGGGAACAATCTGATATTGCCCGTAGAGGCTAGTCCGAGTGATATCTTCAGCAAATTGCAAATGGGCGCCATGCTGTACATAGAAGCAGAAACGGACAGGTGGGCCATCACCTCCGATTTAGTTTATATAAGTCTGAACCAGGAGCTTACGCCGGGGATACTCATTCATGAGGGAGATGTTACCGCTAAACAACTGATCTGGGAAATTGCGGGTTTATATAGGCTAACTTCTGCCCTGGAGGTAGGCATCGGAGGTCGTGTCAATTACCTAAAAACCAGTGTAGACGGGTGGGTCAATGTGCTGCCAATTGGTATCGAGCCCATAACCGGAAGCCACCACAAAACCTGGTTTGATCCTATTCTGATAGCCCGGTTCAAGACAGATGTCAAAGACAGGTGGCTTGTCCAATTACGCGGTGACATGGGAGGATTTGGCGTAGGGTCAGATTTCACCTGGCAGCTTCAGGCGTATGCAGGATATCAGTTTACAAAATTATTTCAGTTAACAGCCGGATACAGGATTTTATCCACGGATTTTGCATCGGGGGAAGCTCCAAAAGATTTTGTTTTCAAGGTGAATGAGTTTGGCCCGGTCATACGATTTGGATTTAACTTCTGATCAATGGCATAGACAAGGTGGAAATTTCGGTCGCTGGGAAGTGACTATAATCGACAGAATCAAGGCTATGAAATGCTCTGCAACACGATCTATGAATTTATACAGCAAGTCGTTAATGGTTCTTTGGTATCAGGGAATATGGTGAAAAAGCGATATAGTAACAAAAATCGATTAGGTCATAGCTTGATTTTATTTATGATCACGCTCACCTTCGGGCCGGCTTTATGTCAGATCAACCAGCAAACACAAACAGACACATTAAGCAAAAAACAAATCAGGATACAGAAAAGAATTGAATTTAAAAAAGCAGAAAATCGATATTTCATCAGGGTGGGGTATGTTTTCGCTCATTTAGATACGGACATTTCATTTGAACTACCCGATACGTACCTCATCGCAAAAGTGGGGCTCGAAGATGATTTTAGCCTACCGGGAAATAAAAGTTTTTTTACTGCTTCCTATATCCATCGGATTACTCCGGCAAGTGGGATATACGTCAACTATTACGGTATCAAGCGGAGTGAGAACAGGCAAACCCAAAGAGAAATTATCTTCCACAGAGATACCATACCGGCGGGATTGAATAACACTGCCTATTTTAATACGCAGGTAATCAGTACGGGCTATCTTTTTTCCATCAAGCAAGATCCTGGCGCTTTTTTGGCTGCATATTTCAACATCTATTTTATGTGGCTTGATACCGGAGTTAAATCAGAAATTGGTGATATCGATTCTCAGGTGGGACTTATAGCACCGCTACCCAACGTTGGCCTGATTGGGATGTTTAAACTTAATCGCTGGTTATATCTCAATGGGAATGTCGGTTTTTTCTCATTAAATACCAATGAGCTCAGTGGGGCGCTATATAGTTTCAGCATTGAACTTATGAGCAGGCCCGTAAACTGGTTTGCAGTTGACCTCAGTTATCAGGAATTTGATATTCAGGTAGGCTTCCCATACAAGAACATCAACACAACTGTGAATTACAACTTCAGCGGTCCGGCCATCGGTTTGTCCTTTTCCTTTTAAATAGCATTCAATGGAAATACCTTTTGTAAGTCCAAAAAAGAAATTGATATTCATGCACCTATATGAGATTACTAAAATTTGTAGAAAACATATCTAAATATCAATAAGATGAAAAGTATAAATTCAAATACGTCCGTATATGACACGACCATCAGGCTATTGATCCTCCTGCTGATTATCGTATGGTGCCTGTTTATCATGTACCCTTTTCTAAGTATCATACTATGGAGCTTGATTCTCAGCCTGGCCATGCTTCCGCTACATCGATCTTTTTCAGAAAAGTTGGGAGGGAGGCCTAAACTGGCGTCCTTCATTATCGTGTTCTCGATCCTCCTCGTCATAATCCTGCCAAGTGGGTTGTTGATCGGAAAACTTTTTGAGGAAATGAAGGAGTTGAAAACAAGTTATGAAAATGGCACACTCGCGGTGCCCACGCCAAATCAAAAAGTGCAGGATTGGCCAATAATAGGTGAAAAGCTTTATGGATACTGGCATGACGCTTCCGTGAACCTGGAAGATACACTAGTGAAATATGAAGATGAGCTGATGTCTTTTGGCAAGAAGTTACTTCAGGGGACTATGAATGCGGCCAGTGGAGTGATTCAGATTCTTATTGCATTTATCATCGCCGGGATATTGCTGGTGATCAGCGGTGCGGGAGAGTCTATCCGTAAATTCTTTCGGAAACTTGCCGGCAGCAGAGGGGATGAATTTGCTGATGTAACGGTCAAGACTGTTGGGAACGTGGTAAAGGGGATCCTGGGTGTCGCACTAATCCTGGCTATCATTCATGGAATAGTATTTTTAATTGCAGGGGTACCCTATGCCGGTATATGGACGTTGTTAATATTTGTTTTGGCTGTATTACAAATCCCGGTGGCTATCGTTACCCTTCCCATCATTGTTTATTTATTTGCTTCCATTGACCTCATGCCTGCCATAATTTGGACCGTCATCCTGGTTTTGGCGGGACTATCAGACAATGTATTGAGACCTGTCTTGCTGGGCAAAGGTGCCCCGGTTCCCATGCTCATCATCTTTATCGGGGTCATCGGAGGCTTTATTTTCTCCGGTTTTATCGGGCTTTTTACAGGCGCAATTGTTCTTTCTATAGGCTATAAATTATTTGTCGGGTGGATCAATTCCGCTGATCAGGTAGACAAAGGCAGGATTTCTGGATAGTCATACCAAAATGACATTTGCAATATAGGGATTCAATCCTTTTCAACAGGATATTCATTCCTGGCAGGTAAGGATTTATCCGTTTATGATTCGATACTTTGGATATAGAACTAAAGTACTATTTACTGGTGCTTTTCGAGTTCATACCTTTAATCAATGATTCTTTTCTGGCTTTCTCATAGTCGCTTTAAAGCCATTGTTTGCTCAATTGGTTTAAAATTAATTCTTGTCAGGATTAATTATAAAAATGAGGCAAAACCAGAATAACCAACAGTCAGGAAATTTAAAATTATGGAAAAACAAAGATTGAATGAGGCCCGCGAAAATAAACTCCCGTGGAAAAAGTGGGGTCCATATTTAAGCGAACGACAATGGGGTACTGTCAGGGAAGACTACAGCGAAAACGGTGATGCGTGGAACTTCTTTTCACACGATCATGCCCGATCACGGGCTTACCGATGGGGTGAGGATGGAATCGCAGGCGTCTCCGATGAAAAACAAAGCCTCTGCTTCGCTTTGGCACTTTGGAATGGTAAGGATCCAATCCTCAAAGAGCGCTTATTTGGGTTGACCAACAGTCAAGGCAATCATGGAGAAGATGTCAAAGAATATTATTTCTATGTGGATAGCACGCCAACCCACTCCTATATGAAATATCTCTACAAATATCCGCAAGCCCCGTTTCCATATGATGATCTGGTTAGGACAAATGCTCAACGCAGCCGTGAAGAATTGGAGTATGAACTGCTCGATACCGGAGTCTTCGATGAAGATAGATATTTCGATGTGTTTGTTGAGTATGCCAAGGAAGGTCCGGAAGATATACTGGTAAAAATTACAGCCAAAAATCGTGGTCCTGAAGCTGCTGATCTGCACCTGTTACCCACACTCTGGTTTCGAAATAACTGGTCATCCTGGATTGCAGATTCAAACAGGGTCGATCAGAAACCAAATCTGGCAAAGATCAAGTCACCAAAAGGAGTAAGCGCTGTTGAGGCGCACCATTCACTTTTAGGAGAATTCACCTTGTCTTTTGATGGGGATATACCACTACTTTTTACGGAAAATGAAACTAATCATGAATTGCTTTTTCCGGGAACGAAGAATGAAAGTCCTCATGTAAAAGACGGTATTAATGATTTTATTGTCAAGGGCAATAAAAATGCAGTTAATCCTGAACTGACAGGGACAAAAGTTGTAGGTCATTATCAACTGATCGTTGGTGCTGGTGAAAGTACAGAAATCCGTATGAGGCTTGCAAAGAAAACATCAGAAAGCAAAAGTGCCGTTTTTGGAAATGCGTTTGATCAAGTATTTGAAGACAGGCTAAAGGAAGCTGATGATTTTTACAAGTCAGTTACTCCTGCGAAAGTCGGTTCTGACGAAGCCAATGTAATGCGACAGGCACTTGCCGGAATGCTTTGGAGCAAGCAGTTTTTCTTTTTTGATGGTGACAACTGGCTGGATGAGCATAATTCAAATCCATTGCATTCCGGCTACAAAAATTCCAGGAACTCCGAGTGGTACCACATGTACAATGAGGATATCATATCCATGCCCGATAAATGGGAATATCCCTGGTATGCAGCATGGGACCTGGCATTTCATACGCTCCCGCTTTCGATCGTGGACCCCGACTTTGCCAAAGAACAAATGAAGCTGATGTTGCGATCCATTTACCTGCATCCCAATGGACAAATGCCGGCATACGAATGGAATTTCAGCGATGTAAATCCTCCTGTACACGCCTGGGCAAGTTTATTCCTGCATAGAATGGATATGGCTATTGAGGGAAAAGCCGATGTGGATTTTTTGAAAGCTACCTATAATAAATTGATTATCAATTTTACATGGTGGGTAAACCGTAAAGACCGTTTTGGAAAGAACGTCTTCGAAGGCGGCTTCCTGGGACTCGATAATATCGGCATTTTCGACAGAAGCGCTCCCTTGCCAACCGGAGGTAACCTGGAGCAGGCAGATGGTACTGCCTGGATGGCATTATTCAGTCAAAACATGCTTGAACTGGCCTCAGAGCTGGCGATATACGACAAGTCATATGAGGAAATGGTCGTGAAATTCTCTCAACACTTCAATTATATTGCCGTGGCTATGAACAAAAAAGGAACGGAGGGAATGTGGGATGAAGAAGATGGCTTTTACTACGACCTGCTCCGTTTGCCTGACGGAAGTGCCGAAAAGCTCAAAGTGCGTTCACTGGTTGGATTATTGCCATTGTGTGCGACAAGCATAGTTGAAAAGGAGCAACGCGACCGGATTCCGGAGGCGATGGCAACCATAGTAAATAATCGGCGTAGAATGCCGGAGTTAGCGGAATTTATTCACCCAACCGGACCTGGCCATTTTGGCGTTAATGATCGCGGTATTCTTGCGCTGGTAAATCCTGTACGCTTGCGAAGAATTCTTGAAAAAATGCTTGATGAAGAAGAGTTTTTCGGACCTCATGGGATCCGCTCTATTTCGAAATTCCATAAAAATAATCCATACATTAAATATGTCAACGGTGAGGAGTTCCGGGTAGATTACCTGCCCGCCGAGTCAAATACAGGGATGTTTGGCGGAAATTCCAATTGGCGTGGACCTATGTGGATGCCAATAAACCTCCTGCTTATCAGGGCACTGCAACAATTCTATCTGTATTATGGAGATGGTTTTAAAGTTGAATGTCCGACAGGCTCTGGAAATGTGATGAACCTATTTGAGGTGAGTAAAGAGCTCACCCATCGACTTATCACCATTTTCACCAAAGATGATAGCGGTAAACGCCCGGTTTATGGCGGATCAAGTAAATTTCAGGAAGATCCAAACTGGCGTGACCTGATTCTTTTCTATGAGTATTACCATGGTGACAATGGGGCGGGTCTTGGGGCAAGCCATCAAACCGGATGGAGTGGTGTCGTGGCAAAGCTTATACAGATTTATGGATACATCGATGCAGATACATTCCTGAAGGGCGGCATACGAGCAGCGCTTAGCATCAATGAAGATATCCCTAAAAAGGGCAGGAAATGAATGGTCTGATAAAATACCCTTCACTCTATCAGATCAATACCAGGGTGTGGCTGACTGAGTTGTCGGAAACACTTGGACGAAAAGCGACTCTTGATGATATTCCTGATTCCGCGTTGGATCAACTGGCTGAAAATGGTTTTGACTGGATTTGGTTTCTGAGTGTTTGGACAACCGGAGAAAAAGGCAGAAAGGTTTCATTGGATAATCCTGAATGGAAGAAGGATTTCGAGGAAACCTTGCCGGATCTGAAAGATGAAGATGTCGCTGGTTCCGGTTTTGCCATCGCAGATTACCACGTTAATCCGGACCTCGGGGGAGACAAGGCGCTGAAAAGACTTAGAGGAGGACTTAAGAAACGCGACTTGAAATTAATGCTCGATTTTGTGCCTAACCATATGGGACCCGATCATCCCTGGGTCCAGGATCATCCTGAATATTTTATATCCGGCACTGAATCTGATCTTTTAGCCTCACCCCAGAATTATAAATTAACCAAAAACGAAACTGGCGACATAATCCTGGCTTATGGAAGAGATCCGTATTTTTCAGGATGGCCCGATACCATTCAACTTGATTACAGTAATCCTGCCACAATTGAGGCCATGAGTAAAGAGCTATTAAGGATATCGGGGCAGTGCGATGGTGTACGATGTGATATGGCCATGCTGGTGCTGCCCGATATTTTCGAGCGGACATGGGGGAAAAGGGCACAATCATTCTGGCCTGAAATTATAAAAGCCGTCCGCAAAAAAGTATCGGGCTTTATGTTCATGGCAGAAGTGTACTGGGAGCTGGAATGGGAAATGCAGCAGCAGGGATTTGACTATGCCTATGACAAGCGATTGTATGACAGGTTAGTTGAAGGACATGCCGGGACTGTGCGCGAACACTTATTTGCAGGACTCGACTACCAGAATAAACTCGCCCGCTTTCTTGAAAATCATGACGAACCACGCGTAGCCTCAACCTTCCAGACAGATCAACACAAGGCAGCGGCAGTCATTGCGTTTTTATTGCCGGGGCTACGCTTTTTTCACCAGGGTCAGTTTGAAGGCAGGAAAAAGCGAATTTCGCCACATTTGGTTCGGGCACCAAAAGAAACGATCGATTTTGATTTGCAAAGATTTTACGATCAACTCCTTTCTGTTTTGAAAAATCCTGTTTATCGGGAAGGGCAATGGACATTACTGGAATGTACTCACGCCTGGGAAGGAAATAATAGCTGGGATTCTTTTCTGGCATTTTCGTGGATTGGATCCGGGAGCGGCCGTGTCTTGGCTGTGATCAACTATTCAGATCATACCAGCCAGTGTTATGTCCGCTTGCCGCTTTTTGCCTTTGGGGATCAATCTTTGTGCTTTAAAGATCTGATGAGCCCTGCTGAATATGATCGCAGTGGTGGTGACCTGGCAACGAAAGGTCTTTTCCTTGATGTTCCCGCATGGGGATATCACATATTTGAAATAACTAATTTATAAAACCGCATAAAATGAAAGCGATTACAGTTGAACCTAAAGTAGCAGGAAGTGCTAAAATAATGGATTTTGCAGAACCTGGAATTCATGAGGGATCCGTTCTCGTAGAAGCCATTGCCGTTGGCGTATGTGGAACGGACGTCGAAATAGTTGAAGGTAAATATGGCTGGGCGCCAAAAGGCCAAAAGCATCTTATTTTAGGTCACGAATCGCTTGGGCGGGTAATTGATCCCGGACCATCCATCGGACTAAAGAAAGGTGATCTTGTCGTCGGCATCGTCCGCCGTCCTGACCCAGTCCCATGCCCAAATTGTTCTGTGGGTGAATGGGACATGTGCAGCAATGGACTTTATACCGAACGTGGCATCAAAGAGATCCACGGTTATATGTCCGAACGATGGCGCATCGAACCCGAATATGCTATTAAGGTGGATCCCGCGTTGGGCATTCTCGGTGTTTTGCTGGAGCCCACAACCGTAGTGACCAAAGCCATGGAACAAATCGGTATGATTGGCCGAAGGTCATTCTGGGAACCTCATAAAATATTAGTTGCAGGAGCCGGTCCAATAGGCCTTCTGGCTGCTCTTAGCCTTAAAATATGGGGAGCAGAAGAAATCCATGTCCTCGACAGGATGGAATCCGGGGTCAAACCGGACCTTGCCAGAGAGCTTGGGGCAACATACCATTCCGGCAGGGTAGCTGATATCGGATTCGAGCCGGATGCCATCCTTGAATGTACCGGGGTTGGACAGGTTATTGCCGATTCCATAAGAATGCTCGGGGCCAATGGTATTATCTGCCTTACGGGAGTCGGACATGGAGGAATCATGACTCAGTCGGCAATTGCTGATATTGCTGCAGCAGCAGTATTGAGAAATAATGTGATCGTTGGCAGTGTCAATGCTAATAAACGGCATTGGTACAGGGCTGGCCAGACACTAGCTAAAGCTGATCACAACTGGCTGAGCAAACTCATTACACGTCGTGAAAAGCCTGAGAACTTCATGAAGGCGCTCAAGAGAATGCCTGATGATATCAAGGTAGTCATTCAATTTTCAGAAGTGTAGGTCATCAGGCATTTTTAAAACATAAAATTATGCAAGAACCTAATGATGTGAATAATGCAAAATACCTGAAATATCGATCGAGATTTTTTATTTCAGAGTTTGTTGGCACCGGGCTGTTGTTGTTGGTGGCCTTGTCAGTAGTCATATTCATGTTTGGAACTGGGAGCCCGATGGCGGACATTATTCCCAATGTTAAACTACGCCAGACGATTACCGGTTTTCTATTTGGTTCAACAGGGGCATTAATAGCCCTATCAGCTATTGGTAGGACTAGCGGGGCGCATATTAATCCTGCTGTCACGATGGTATTCTGGCTATTCCGAAAAATTGAAGGGCGTCTTGCCGTTACATACGTTTTGGCTCAATTGGCAGGAGCGGTAGCAGGTTGCCTTCCTCTTCTGCTCTGGGGCCTGATGGGTAGAAACATATCTTTTGGAGCCACATTACCTGGAGAAGGATATTCCTTCACAACAGTTTTACTGTGTGAAGTACTCGTCACTTTTATTATGGTCTCATTACTTGTCGTATTTATTGGTTTCAGAAAAATTCGCGCTTACACCCCGGCAATATTCCCGATACTGTTTGCCATTATGGTTCCCCTGGAATCTGCAATTTCCGGTACCAGTGCCAATCCGGCGCGTAGCTTTGGTCCGGCAGTCATTTCTGGTGAATGGCTGGGATGGTGGATTTATTGGATTGGACCACTTTCCGGTGCCCTGCTGGCTGCCCTTGCATGCAG
>Ga0209536_100013670_pt1 | contig 11692 bp, 14 predicted proteins | sample DeeMarSeWOR28_12_FD_187461 | JGI IMG/M metagenome (GOLD analysis project Ga0209536, IMG submission 187461) | Marine sediment microbial communities from White Oak River estuary, North Carolina - WOR-2-8_12 (SPAdes) (version 2) | ecosystem: Environmental > Aquatic > Marine > Intertidal zone >... | reverse complement strand
GACACTGGAGCGCCGGGTCACATGGGAGGGCATCGCACCTTGTCTTTTGGCAACCCTGCGCTTCACCCGCGGGGCCTGCCGCGCTCCTCCCCGTCTGGGTGAGTGCCGACGGGTGACCGTCTTCGCCCGCGACCTCTTGCTCTTCGTCTTCGCACTGCGTGATTTCATGCCTACTCTCCTTGTGTTCCATAGTGTAGAAAGACAGCTGTCAAACGCGGAACCGTCAAGGAGAGAGATCAGAAGAACTCCTGATGTTCGTAGAGCGAGACGATGTAGAGTCTTTTTCCAGCCATGACCTCACTTCTCATAGTTATCGATCTGCGCTCGCTGCAATCCCCCGCTGTAATCGACATAGACCGTCTTCCACTCCGTGAAGAAGTCATAGACGGTCCACCCTCCCTCACGATGGCCATTGCCAGTCTGCTTGACTCCTCCAAAGGGCATGTGCGCCTCGGCACCAATGGTGGGCGCATTGATGTAGGTGATCCCGGCCCTGACCTCCTGGATCGCCCGGAATGCGCTGTTCACGTTCTTGGTGTAGATCGAGGAGGAGAGGCCGTAGACTGTTCCGTTGAGGATCTTGATCCCCTCCTCCAGTGAGCTCGTCCGGATGACCGAGAGCACGGGACCGAAAATCTCCTCCTGCGCAATGCGGGAGTCCGGTTTCACATCGGTGAAGACGGTGGGTTCGTAGAACCACCCCTTGGCGAGCCCCGCGGCCGAGGGTCGCTTCCCGCCCACGACAAGGGTGGCGCCCTCTTCCTTACCTATGGCCACGTAGCTCTCCACGGTCTCTCGCTGGCCTTCGTTCACACAGGGGCCCACCTCGACACTCTCGTCCAATCCGTCCCCGAGCCTCAGCTTCTTGATGCGCGCGGTGAGCATCCCCATAAAAGTGTCGTAGATCGCCTCGTGGAGAATGAGACGACTGGTGGCAGTACAACGCTGCCCCGTCGTGCCGAAGGCTCCCCACACCACCCCGTCCAGCGCCAGGTCCAGGTCCGCATCATCCATGACGAGCTGGGCGTTCTTCCCCCCCAATTCCAGTGAGACCCTCTTGAGCGTTGATGAGGCAACCTGGGAGATCTTCTTCCCGACCAACGTCGAACCGGTGAAGCTGACCAGGTCGACGTCCGGGTGTCCGACAATGGCATTTCCCACCTCCGACCCCCCGCCGTGGACGATGTTGATGGCCCCCTCCGGAATGCCCGCCTCAAGCAGGACCTCCACCAGGGTCGTTGCAGTGGCAGGCGTGTCGGAAGCGGGCTTGAATACCACCGTGTTCCCCGAGAGGAGTGCCGGAAAGATCTTCCAGGTCGGGATGGCCATGGGGAAATTCCAGGGTGTTACCACGCCCGCAACACCGATTGGCACGCGCATCGCAAGGTTGAACTTGTTCGGCAGCTCGCTGGGAACGGTGTGCCCGAAGAGACGCCGGCCCTCACTGGAGGCGTAGTAGGCCGTGTCAATCCCCTCCTGAACATCCCCGCGTGTTTCAGCCAACACCTTCCCCATCTCCCGCGTCATCTGACGAGCGATCTCCTCTTTCCGGTCCGTCAGCAGATCACCAACCTTCCGCAAGATGTCACCCCGCTTGGGGGCGGGGACAAGCCTCCACTTCTCGAACGCTACCCGTGCCGCGCGGACCGCCTTCTCCACATCTTCCTTCCCCGATTTTGGGAAGATCCCCACGATCTCGTCCCAGTTCGCCGGATTGCGGTTTTCAAATGTCCTCCCTGACTCCGCCCCGATCCACTTCCCGTTAATGAAATTCTTGAATTCTTTTGGCATGCCAGCTCCTCATCAGTCATCGTTATGGTAGTCCAGCACGTCGGAAGATGTAGTCGACGTGCTGGAGGCTCTTCGCGAGATCGAAGATCCCGTCAATCTCCTCCCGGCCTAAGGTGCGCGAGATCTCCTCATCCCGCTGCAGCATGTCCTTGAAATCCTTCCCGCCGTCCCACGCTTCCATCGCGGCAACCTGTCCGTCGGAAGCGTCCAGCCATTTTTGAGCACGGGTAAGGCGCTTTTCAACGGTGCCTTTGGTGACACCGAGCGCGAAGGCAATCTCTTGCATACTATGGCCCTTCTTTCGAAGGTCATAGGCTGCTTTCTGCTCAGGCGTCATGCCCATTTAGATACCCTGCGATTGCACCCTTGGGTCGCCGGAGAAGTCCGTCACATGGCAAACCTGACGAACGCGCATGTCGTAAAACATCTCCTTGAACGTGCCGTCAGCCCGCTCCACAAGAACTCTCACCCCTACAGGCGGCATCGGTATCATGCCGACGATTTCTTCACCGTGCATGTTGAGAGATTTGTCCGCGTCCTCAACGCTCATGCAAGCACCGCCCTCGATGGCTGGCAAACCCTGAACCAAAAGATATGTTGCGATGATTAGTCCATTCATGTCATGTCTCCTTTATGACAGTTGCAATGTCTTGAAACTGCCGGATGACAGCCTCGGACCATTCCTCCATCTGGAGGATATACCGGGCAACAGCCTTGTCAGAAGCGCCAGGGGCCGGGACCGCAGGCCGTTCTGGGGGCACAAGTAAGGCATCAGGGATTAGTTGCGCGTTTCTGCCGCACGATGTCAAGAGCACGGTCAACACTGCTACCGCAGCTATTCGTGTCAGGTTGTGCTTCAATATCGGCATATAACTGCCTCCATTCCTGTGCTGCCTCAGCCTCGCGCAACACTCTCTCGGCCAAGACGCGCTCTCGCGCCGCAGACGTTCTCAGTTCGGCCCTGAGCGCTGCTTCGCGCTTCCAGTCGCCAACCTCGTCCCAAACCAGCAGAGCCGCTATGGCACTCGCTCCCAGCGCCCACGGCCACGGTGATATTAGCCCAACCATTCCGGCACACTGAAACCGGGGCACGCCTTTGGAGCATACTGATTATGTCCTGACACCTTGCTGATGGTTTCATACGTCTGCATCAGGCTTGTCAGCAAGTTGCGCAGCGCCTCGTCCTGCTCCGATGTGAAGTTATCACTGAAACTGTCAGTGGACGCAGAGCCATGTCCGCCGATGAGACAAATGCCAACCGTGTCACGGTTGCGCCCGCGCGTATGTGCCCCAGTCCGAGCAAGAGGCCGGCCCTTGGCGACGGTGCCATCCCTGTCAATAACATAGTGATAGCCGATGTCGCTCCAACCGTTTCCGCTGACATGCCAACGTCGGATTTCGTCCACCTTGGCTTCGGTGGAGTGTCCATCCATCCAGTTAGGGCGTGTTGCAGAGCAATGCACGACGGCTTCAGACAAGTGCCTCATTCTTCACGCTCCCGCGTCCAGTAGCCCGCAGAATGCGTTGCCACGAGCGTGATAAGTGCCGTGATACCCAACTCAAGAAGCGCGGAGATTGCCGAGATGCCAGCCGCCGTGTTCCAGATTGTCAGGTGCTCAACAATCACAACGCTAATCATGTACGCCAATGGCGCACTGACACCAGCAGCGATGGACGCAGCCTTCACCTTGCGATTTGTCTTGGTGTTGCTCATTTCCTGAGCGCCTTTTCTATGTCGTCCAGTTTGTTCAGGATATTGCGCATGTCCTCGCGCATTTGCTTGAACTCACGGTCATGGGCCTGCTTGTCAGAAGTCTGCTGCGCCTTGATGACGGCAATGTCAGTTGCATGTGCTTGCGTTTTCTGGTGCAGAATCCACACGAATGCCGCTACCGGAGCGACAACCCATCTCATTACCGTATCAAGAAGTTCCATTAGCGCGTGCTCTTTCTCATGTTGGTCAGGGTTCTTCCCAAAATGGTCAGCCCATCCGCAGAAACAGAAAGAGCGTCCCTGACTTCTCCAGCGTCCATGTAGTCGCCAGAAACTTCCGCATCCCAAACAATGCTGTTTGGAATATCCACCATATCACTAGTGATTTCATCAGTGCGGGAATTGATGAATGGAATATCATTGCCGACACACCAGACTCTAATGAAGAAACTCATGCTTGGACATACCTCCAATAGACTGTGCCGCTGGCCGTCCCACTGGTGCTCCAATTGACTGCCGGGGCATCAGCGGAAGTACCACCTATTACTACTGTTCCACCTCCATTGTGAGCCGGGAAAAAACTATAGGGGTCCATACTGATTGTGCCTGAACCACCGCCAGAACCAGTTGAATAACTGCCAGAGTTGGTTCCAGTTTTCATTTTGACACGGCTGACAGCAGAAGACGCAAGTTTGGCTTCTGTTATTGAGCCGTCAGCGATTGTGGTCGTCGCCAAAGCATCAATCGCGGCCTTCACCTTTGCAGGTGACACAAGGCTTTCCGTGGTGCCGGTGCCTGCTTCCCATGTCGCTGTGGTTTGGTCGCCAAGCAGGCCCGTCTGCGTGCCGCTCGTGTTTGTTACCTGCGTGTCATCCAGAATACGAAAAGCATTTACACTCTGGTCCAGATAACCAATGCTGATCCAAGCATCGTCCGCTTCAGAGCGCATCTTCAGGATGTTGTTCGTCGTGTCATACCAGAGCATGTTGGCGAACGTCGTGGATGGTGCCGACGCGCCGCTGGAAAGTGTCGCCAATGCTTGCAGCGCGTTGTTCAGGTCTGTCCTGAACGAAGGAGCCGTCTGGTTGGCAATGTTGAAATCATGTTGCGACACTTAGTTATACTCCACGACGGCTTCCAATCCCGTTATAGACGGTGTGACATTTTCGGACGTTGATTTCAACACAACCCTGAACCGGAACGCCCGTCCGTAAAACTCACCCGCTCGAAACTGCTTGTAGGCACTCCATGTTGGCGAACCCGCAGGATCGTCATTCGTAGTTGAAATATAAAACAAGAGGTTCGTATCAGCAAACTGCGCCGCTCCGGTCAAATCGTCAAACAAGCCCGGCAACTCATCAAACAGTCCCGGCAAGTCGTCAAACAACCCCGCACTCTCGTCTACACGCACCACGTTCGCATCAATTCGTGCCCGAACCCGCCGCGCCGTGCTGTCATGCGTCTCGATGTAAGTGCTGAAGTCATAGGTACCCTCATACGGCGCCGCACTGTCAAAGATGATCCGCAACTCGTCGCCAGTTACAACTTCGCAATCCGTCTTGCTTCCGCTGAAGCCCGGATCTTCAGTTTGCGTCAGCGTGTTCGTGAATGACGGCACGTCATCGGCAGCAATAATTACGCTTTCCGCATTTGTGGAAGGTATGGCCGTCTTGTCATACGCCTTGATGAGATAGGTGCCAGGCCGCGTTGGCAGCGCAACGCTCGTGCCCGGACGCGGAACCTTGTCCACCGCTGTCGTGGCGTTGGCCCATGTCGCGCCCGTCGTCTCAACAGCGTGCCGTATCCGGTAGAACGACAAATCCAAGTCAGACACCGGCTCCCATTCCAGCGTCGTCGTGCCTTCGCTTATCTCGTAGAACAGGCCCGTCACATCAGATGGCGGCGTTGCCGAACCTGCTGTCTGCACCAATCCTGTCGTTGTCCATCCACCCTTGTAGCCGAAAGGATTGATGGCTCTCGCGCGGAAGCGATAGTTGCCCGGCTCAGGGTCAACCAAGTCGTACCGCCCCAATGGCCCTGAACCCAATCCCTTCCACTCTGTCGCGCTTTCTTCCTGAAACTGAACCTCAACCCTGTCCACGGATTCAGAGTTGGCGCTTGTTATGTTAATGGAGATAACTTCCGTGATTTTCTCTCGGACAATCCGAATCGTGCTCTGAATGTCTTCAGCGGGGATACCTACCGTCGGGACATCCGCGTATGAAAGCAGCGTCGTATTGTTGGCGAGAATTGCGCTTTCTTCAGCGTTCCAGTCAAACGCGCTTGAACTCGTTTCCCGCAGCGTCAGCGAAATGCGCAAATCACCCGCGTCTTGGTTCGGCCCGAAGTTCCAGCCGATGACTTCAAACTCCTTGGCCGTCCACCCATACCGTTCAATCGTCAAGGCGATGATTTCACCAACCTCAACGTCAAAGGCGTTCAGCCCGAAGTCAGCAGAAAGCGTCATCTGTTCACGCCCACGGAACAGCGTGAGTTTCGCAAGGCGCTGCGCTGTTGCCGAACTCGTGGTGAACGGTAACTCAAAATCAAGCGCAGACTGAACGCCATTGTCCTCAGTCTCGAATACGCTGCTCGTAATTGGCGGATAGTCTGCCGTGATCCATCGCTGTGCCGCGTCGTTGAATGTGCCCTGCACCTTGTTGAACTGGTCCCGCAGGTTTACCCGCGTATCAAGATTGATAGGTCCACGCAAATCATCCAGCGTCAACGTCTTGGTTGGCGCGGTGTAGTCACCGGCTACAAGTTTCCACTTGCCCGCACCCCAGAACAGTGTGCCGGCGCAAGAAGTCATCATGCGCGTCAGAACATCGCCGTGCGACGTATCGCCCCTGATAACGCCGCTCAGGGTGTAGCGTTTTTCTGTGCCGCCCACATCCAGCGTTACATTCTCATCGCACACGTTCGCAGCAGCAGAAAATACCGTATCGTCAATCTCGCTGTCGTTCAGGCCGTATGCGCTTGTCAGGTAGTCCCTGATGCAGAGCGCGGCATTGGCGGAATAGGCAGTCGTCGTGGTGCGCGGGTCGTAAACCTTCTTGCCCTTCACAACAGCCGTGATGAGCGGAATGCCATTGGCGAACACGTCTTGGTCGTACTCCATGCGCACATAGAGGTAGGCAATACCATTGCCGACAAACGCTGCCGTGATCTGGTTCGATTCTGCCAAGAGGTCCGCATCCGCAGTCGTCTGACTGCCGTCATGCGTATTGATGCGTATCTTGCTGTTCCAAGGTGCGGATGTGACGAACCCATTGGTATCAACCGTGACAACCTCATCATTGATGTAGATGTCACCGATTTCTTCCACTTCATGCCCTGCGAGCACGATAATCTGGTGCAGGAACTTGTTGTTGGTACCCGTGGACTCGTAGTAGGTAATCGCACCGCCTTTACGGACCTGGCCATACACGAAATCATGCGGCGCCACAGCGTCACGCGAGTTTACCATCAGGCCGCGCGAATCCAGAGCACCGAAGTCAGGCTTTGGCGCAAGTGCCGACAACGCCCATGAGGTTACGAGGGATATGCCGATATTGGCAACGATATATATGCCAATCTGAGCCGCAGTAGCTGTTCCGGCAGAAATCGCAGCAAATGCCGCAGTGACAGGCTCTTTTGCCAACACCGTCGTACCGTAAAGATGCCTTCTGAGCGGCGTCATGGTTCAATCCAAGCCTTGTCTATGTCGTCTACAGGCAAGTATACCACGCCACCGCCTGAAAGAAACGCGCACTTGATGCCGTTGCAGATGCCGAGCGCATGGCCTATCGCCCATCGTTGCGCCTTCTTCGTCGCAACCAGAGCACCACGCGGAGGCACATGGTCAATAGGACGTAGCCTGTCGTTCACGGCACGTCCGAAATCCCAATAGCCATACTCTGATTGCAGTTCCTGTCGCCGCATTGGCGAACCATTGGGCCTCATGTAGCGGCCAAGCCAATCATCCGCCCAGCCACGCCCGTACATCCGCCGCCACGCCTCGTTCGTGAACGTCAGGCAGTCGTGCTCGCCCCATTTGAACGGCTTGTCTGCGACTTCCTTCAGGTAGTCGTTCAGGCGCTTTTGCGGCCCCATAGTATCTCCGCGTCCTGAATTGCAGTCACATAGTCAAAAAACGTATCACTAGGATACCGTGCCTTCTGGTTCTCGCTCGTATACCGCCGATTGCTGGCCTTTTCCAACTCAACCAACTTGCTGTCCACCAGAACGCTGATAGTGCCAGTTTCAGCACTGTCCTCGATTGTCATCTTGTTGAGGCTTCCAGAGAAGACTTCAACAAAGTCAGCAACGTCGCGCACACCCCACAGCACCCGGCACTTGCGCCGCTGATATGGCTCTTGCAGAGCAAGGCTGACAATACTGCCGGGCATTCCGCTCAGGCTGATGTTGATTGACTTGGCAGACAAGTCAGCGACTTCCTCAAGCCCGCTGATTGCCATAAGATTGCCGGAACCCGTGTACGTCTCTCCGTCAATCACCCTGTCACCATAGCCCGTCCACAGGCGAATAGCGCCGCTATCCAGCAGGAACTCTACGGCGTAGAACGGCTCTACATTGCTCTGCGCAAGAGCCGTCAGAATACCTGCCGGAACGGTGCGGCTCATGCAACAACCTCCATGCACTCAAACGAAAGTCCATAAACGCTGGACTCGTTGATGCTCCATGATTGCACTGGCGTTGCCAAACGGAACAAGCCCTTTGGGTCTTGAATCGTCACGGCTTCATCGTCAACCAAGTCGCGCCGGATTGCAGGCCATATGTCAATCTCAGCCGCGCCGTTCGTGTCTGCGTCAACCTGCGTCAGAACCTTGTGCAGCCTTGCCGATGAGCCTGTCCCGAGTTGAATGTAATCGCCTGGAAGCAACACACCCGTTTCCGATGGCGTGAAGCCATCAACATAAATCGTGCTATCGTTTGCGACGTTAACACCCGAAGCCGCAGCGTTGTCTACTTGAACCCCATTCGTATCAACGAGGCCGGAACCCCTCGGCGTTGCACCAGCGGGATCACCCAACAGGAACGTGCCGGTCGGGCCTTTGAGCGACAAGAGGAACGCCACCCACGGCTCAGAGTATTCACGCCTTACTGGCGGAATAGTTACCGTGGCCTGCCACATCTGCCCTGCGTAGCTGTGTGTCTGCGTAGCGAATGTGAACGGCGATTGGCTGACGGCCACGGCGTTTCGTGCGCTGAGTTCAATCTGCGCTATTCCGATGTCTGTCGGCGTGTTCAAAGGATAGGTGATTGCCATTATGCGAATGCCCTTCCATAAGAGCCGCCGCGCCGCTTGGCGTCCACAACGGCTGCTTTCGTGGCCTGTGCGATGTTCGGGATTTGCTGCTGCACGATACGCTTGACGCTCTCATCGCCGTTGGCAGAGATGTTGAACGACTGGTTTATGACAACACCACCACCCGTCGCCTGAACGCCCAATTTCCCGTCCTTGCCGCGCTTGAGCGGTATGATGGCTTCCGGTCCTGCCTCGCCCATAAGCCCTGTGCGCCCGCCGCTCATCGGGAATGTGGCAGGTCCGCCCACAACACCGCCATTGGCGAAGGGCACCACGTTGCCGCCTTGGATAGCGGCGCCGTTGGCGAAGAAGGATGGCAATGGGCTAAAGCCAGAAACACCACCAAAGATAGCATTCAGGATGGGGTTGATAACCGCCATCTCATATGCCTTCTTGATGATGATCCGCGCCATATCGCTGAAGGCATCTTTGGCCGATTTGGTGCCATCCACAATCGACATCATGGCATCGCTCATGGCTTGGCTTGTCGTGTTCGCCATTTGCAACAGCGCGTTTTCGTATTGTAGAGCAGCCGTTGATGCCTGCCCGTAAACCTCCTGCGCCTGAGACAGATACGAGTTGTATTCCTGCTGACTGATTTTTCCAGCCTTCAGGGCGCTGTCGAGAATTTGCACTTCCTCATTATAAGCCTGCGCATCTTTCTGCGCTTGCTCATACGCACGCTGCAATTCAGGGAACATGCTCAGGAAGGTGTCTCCTCCTGCGCCGCCGCCGCCTTTGTCGGGACTGAGAAGATCCGAAAGTTGTTTGCGAAGCGTTTCCTCAAGCTGCGCCTGCCTGCCTGCCTCTTCTGCCATTGGCGCAATGACATCTGGAGTGGCACCTGCACGTCCAAGCGTGATTGCAGTTTCAGCCTGCGCGGCTGCCGCCTCTGGACTCACGCCTCTTTGCGCCGCCGCTATTTGTGCACGAAGTATCGTAATTCTATCCGAGCGTTCAAGTCTAGTGCTTTCAACTTGCTGCAAAACATCTCTTAACTTAATTGCCTCGTTTACCGCTCCCCGCAGATTGGTTTTGAGTTTCTTTGTTGACTCGGATGTATCATCAACAGCGTCATCAGCCATTGAAAGAACTTCCTCAAGAAGACCTGCTTCTTTTGCGGCAGAAATAAGAGATTCTACAAGAGATTGCGCAACTGGTCCGCCAAGCGTTTCTGCTTGCTTCAGTGCTTCTGCAAAATTGAGTATGAGTTGCTTTGTGCTGTCTGACTTTCCAATTGCGTCAATTGATGCACGAACGTCATCATATGCAATGGCCAAAGATATGTTTTCCTGAACAATAGCCTTAGCATCGTCCAGCAAACCCTGCTGAACTATACTAAGAGTTTGGCCCTCATTTATTAATCTTTGAAAGCCAACAATAGTATCAAGCGCAATATCAACTTGATCTATTCCAACTGTAATATCATCAATTACATTCTTCACAGGCTCCATCGCGGCTGCAAACTCAGCCTCTTTAAGTCTTTGCAACAACCTACCAACAGCAGACGCAGAATCTTCAAAAGCCTTTGTCAGGTTTACATCAAAATCTTGTGCGGCAGCCCTTTGTATTGTATTTAGAGAACTTATCGCGTCACTGAGATTTGAAACAGATTCAGTTGCTTCCTCAGTAGCCTGCTTTGCTCTGCTCCACGCAGACAAAAATGCTGTCGTGATAGAAATACCGATACCCACAATAGCACCAGCAACGCCAGGAAGAAGGCCAGCCAATTGCGTTGCCTGCTGACCAAACGCAACAAACGCATTAGTGCCTGATTGTATCTGCACGAAGAAGTCACCAACCTGATAACCAACCTGCTGCGCATAAAGCCCGAAGCGGTTTGTCTTGATGCCAGCAACGCGCACACCATCGCCAAACTGGTTAATGAATGTGTTGGCGTGCGCCGTGCTGCGGCCAACCTGAGAGTATGATACGTTCAGCCTTTCTAGTTCGACACGCTTCTGTTCAGCCGTGATAACACCCAACTGCTCCGCACGGTTCAGGTTCTCAACGGCTCGCTCATAAACCCGAGCAGCAGCAGCCGTGCGATTATAAACCGTCTCTAGTTTGATGCGTTCGGCTTCTTCAAGTTGCATTGCGCGAGCGAAAACTTCCGCACTATCGGCAGCGGATTTGTTTGCAAGATTGACTTGCTGCAACGAACGCATTTGTTCCTGATGCGCTCTGGCGGTTTGAGACGCTTGTGCTTCTTGTTTTCTTAGTTCCCGTGAAAACACTTCAGCACTTGCTGCGGCTGATTTGTTTGAAACAGCATAAGTATTGGCTTCTCTTACAGTCTCACCGAAAGCCCGCGCTTGGTCTCGCATGAATTGTTCTGACTTCTGCAACTCAACAGCAAACACTTCAGCACTATCAGCAGCAGATTTGTTGGCCATTTCATAAGTATTTGCAGCAACGACAGCCTCTCCAAAGGAACGAGAGACTTCAAGAAATGACTTCTGTGCTAGTTCTGCATTCCGCTCTTGCTCTGCCAAAGCAGCAGAAAGCGCCGCCGCACTATCTTTGGCAGACTTTGATGCATTATCTATACCTAGCAAAGAATTGAAATACTCTTGGTTAGTATCTCCAAGCATTTTTGCGTTTTGGTCAAGACCTTTCAAAACACTTGAGTACTCAAGTCCTGCCTTCTGAAGATCAATATACGCTCTGATTACTTGCTCATCCGTGGCAAGTCCGCGCTTAAATACACTTTCAAGAGATTTCGCTGTAGCGGACAAAGATGTCTGGGCTTTATCCATGCGTCCGATTGCTGCGATAGCCGCCCTATCACCAGCAACGACAAACTCCAGCCCGACAACCTGTTCCACCATTATTCGCCGCCCTCATTCATCGCCTTCATCCAGGCCATGTCCAGCG
>Ga0209536_100013669_pt1 | contig 11692 bp, 7 predicted proteins | sample DeeMarSeWOR28_12_FD_187461 | JGI IMG/M metagenome (GOLD analysis project Ga0209536, IMG submission 187461) | Marine sediment microbial communities from White Oak River estuary, North Carolina - WOR-2-8_12 (SPAdes) (version 2) | ecosystem: Environmental > Aquatic > Marine > Intertidal zone >... | reverse complement strand
GAGTGGTTAAAGGGAGTGGGCTGTAAACCCACTGGCGCAAGCCTACATTGGTTCGAATCCAATCCGGCCCATTATTTCCTCTTGTTGTCTTGTATGGTCTCGTTCTACAACGAGTTTTGCAGATTCGCTCTATGTCATGCAAGACTCTGCGAACATTGGCTGCATGACTATGAGGGGCGTTAATACCTCAGAGATCGAGCTTTGAATCGGCTCACAGAGACATTGAAATCGAACCGAAGATTGTGGTATCATCAAGATCGTAGTATGAAGGACTGTCGTTTATGAAGATATATGGGAAATATCGGATACACCGTTACGCCACCGCTTCTGCCGCGGTCACATCGGGTCTCTGATCATGGCCTTCCCAGGCTTTCTGGTCCTTTTGTGCCGGCCCGTGTCTCGTGGCGCCCGTGATGCGGAGGGATCACCGATCAATCATCTTGTGCGCCCTAAGGAGAGCAGACTTCATGGAGCTTGAAGCCGATCCGAGTGTTTTCGACGTCGATTTTGCACGTGAGCAATTTCCTTTTTTTGAATTGGACGCGTCCAAAGAATGGGCATTTTTTGACAATGCAGGTGGGACCTTTCCGTGCCGTCCCGTGGTCGACAGGCTCACCCATTTCTATCGCAGCAACAGAGTTCAGCCCTATGGTGACAACCCGCTTGCTGCAGCAGCCGGTGAACAGATGGACGAAGGCCGCAGTGTCATGGCTGAGTTGTTGGGCGTACCCACAGAAACACTGACTATCGGTCCGTCGACGACCCAGAATCTCAATACACTCAGCATCGCCTGTGCCCCGTTTCTCGGTAAAGCAGATGAGATCATCGTTTCCGAACAGGACCACGAAGCCAATATCGGCGGCTGGGAAAGAGTCGCTCGGCAAACTGGGGCGACGTTGCATATTTGGCCCGCCAACGCCAAAGACGGGGAGCTTGATCTTGCTGATCTGGAAGAACTGCTGAGCAAGCGGACCAGGATCGTATGTATGACGCATTGCTCCAACATTCTTGGAACTATCAATCCTGTTCAGAAGATCATTCGCCTGGGGCACAGTTACGGAGCCAGGGTGGTGATTGACGGTGTTTCCTGTGCCCCGCACAGCTGGCCGGATATATTATCGACCGGGGCTGATGTTTATTGTTTCAGCACCTACAAGACTTACGCCACTCATCTGGGCATAATGTATGTAGCGTCGGATTTTCTGGAAGAACTGACGCCGCAATGCCATTTCTTCAACGTCGAAAAGACCGGCGCACGTCTGGATGCGGCCGGCCCCGATCACGCCTCAATTGCTGCCCTTGCCGGGCTGGGCGAGTTTTTTCAAACCCTCCACAGTCACCATTTCGGTGCGTCCGACAAGACACTGTATCGAAAGGCATCCGAAGTTTCGGCCCTTATGAATCAACACGAGATGTCTCTGTGCAAGATATTATTAGGATCGCTCAGACAGTTGCCGATCAGAGTCATTGGAAGGTCAAGCGCAGCCGGTCGCGAAGCAAATGTCTCACTTGTCTGCCTGGCCGTTTCATCGGCCTCGCTTGCTTCGTTATTGGCAAAGAAAGGAATAGCAACCAAAAACGCTCATTTCTATGCGTATAGACTACTGAAGAAACTGGGTGTAGACACCGATGAAGGCGTGGTTCGATTTAGCTTTGCGCATTACAACACCAAAGACGACGTTACGCACCTTGTGAATGCGTTGACCAATATCTTGGGAGAATAGGCGGCGTGCGATGAATCTACCCGTCCGGGCAAGTACATGTACGATCCGGACAGAATCAGCGTAAATGCAGCACTATAGCGAAGTGAAGCATTTCGCCAAAGCGACATGGACGGTCGTGTGGATCTGAGCCTCTTGTAGTGGTCAAGGCAACATTTTTTGCAGCTCGTAATACAGCTCTCGCCCCACCCAGGCGTCTGTTGCAGCATATTCGATCTGTGCACGGGTCAATGTTCTTCGGGCCCAGTTTGAAGTCTGGGATTTCTTTGACACCCGGAATTCCAGCAACAGCGCGGCCAGTCCACGAAGACCGCGGTTCATACAACCTGCCTGCTTGGCAAGTTCTCCCACATCCACAAATCCTGCTGGTTCAAACGGGGCCAGCTTATTCAATTCCTGCACATCAAGATCCAAAGCAACGCCCGCCTTAATGATCTTTGGATTGGCCAGCAGTCGACGTAGAGCCTCGGGCAAACGACAATACCTCAATTGAAAAATGTAGACCGCTTGCTCGCCGGCCAATTGCAGGACCGCAGGCAGATAGCTCTGCCCCACTCGGAACGTGGGCCGTGTTTCCGTATCAAACCCCAAGACCTTCTCCTTTTCCAACTGCCTGACCGCCTTCTCGACTTGTTCGGGTCTTTGAATCACATGGACACGCCCCTGATATTTTCCAATTGGATGTGCGTTGATCTGTTCCTTGGTCATGCGAGGCCGTGCGGCGTCGGAAGACAAGTCAGGTTCCTTGGGTTCATTCCGCTCTACCATCGTTGAATCAGTCATCAGTTGTCTGAGGTTCTTTCAGCCTTTCCTTCTGCGCCATGCCATCACAGCCATTGACCTTGCCTTCAGTTCTTTCCGGTCATATAGGCGATGAGGCCCCTTGGGTGCCGCCGTGCTTCAACATCTCACGTAGGAGACAATCTATGAAATTGGTGTTCCCGCGTCCAGGACTATCTGGGGATAATTGGCAGTTGCCGCTCAGTAGAGGAATAACAGGGTAGAATCGACTAGCCGGAGCTTATGCTGTTAACCACTGAACTTCCATCAAAACCGCAATCCCGACTCCCCCTTCGTCTGGTATTTGAAAGATACAATGGCCGCCGGAAACAGAAGAGTACTTGCTTGACAGTCCTAAGATCCAGCGTTCTAATCTCTCAAACTGGCTGCGGGATTTTCAGTCGCCCCAATAGTGAGCGTCAGAAGAAGAGAGCAAGTTGTTCTCACAGGAGAAACAGTCATGAAACACCTCCTCAAAACTCATCGGATAATATGTCTGACTCTATCCGTTGTCACCGTACTTGCCACCAGCGGATGTACTGCCGGGCAACCGGAGCCGCCCACAGCAAGAAAAACCCCTGTGCAACTTGAGAAACATGGACATATCCGGATCGACGACTATTACTGGCTGAACCAAAGGGATAACTCTGAAGTCATTGATTACCTAAAGGCCGAAAACAAGTACACGGACGCCATTATGGCCCATACAAAGAGCTTGCAGGAAACCTTGTTCCAGGAGTTTAAGGAACGAATCAAGCAGACTGACGTGTCCGTGCCATATAGCAAGGACGGGTACTTCTACTACAGCCGAACTGAAGAGGGAGAGGAATACCCAATCTATTGTCGAAAGAAGGGCTCTCTCGAAGCCTCAGAACAGATCATGCTGAATGTCAACGAAATGGCAAAAGGCCATGACTTCTTTGCAGTAGGCCAACGTGCGATAAGTCACAATCAGGACCTTCTTGCTTTCTCAGTAGACACTGCCGGACGGAGAATCTACAGCATCCATTTCAAGAATCTCGTATCGAACAAACCGCTCAAGGACAAAATTGAGAAGGTGACAGGCAACATGGCTTGGGCGAATGACAATCGAACGTTGTTTTACACACGACAGGACCCCACTACCCTTCGATGGAATCGAGTCTACAAGCATAGTCTGGGTTCCGACCCTTCGGATGATGAACTGGTTTTCGAGGAGACTGATGAGACCTTTAATTGCCATGTCTTCAAAACGAAATCGAAGCAATACATCATGATCGCATCGGATCAGACACTAAGCTCAGAGGTCCGCTATCTGGATGCTAGTGATGTGGACGGTGATTTTCAGGTTTTCCTGCCCAGAAGACGGGACCATGAGTACTCGGTAGATCATTACAAAGATCATTTCTATGTCCGCACCAATGACGAGGCAAAGAACTTCAAGCTGGCCAGAACACCTGTCGGTCAAACAGGGCAAGAATATTGGGAGCAGATCATCCCTCATCGCAACGATGTGTTCTTTGAAGGCATGGAGATGTTCAAGGAATTTCTGGTAGTCATGGAGCGCAAGAACGGCCTCAAACAAATTCGGATAAAGCCTTGGTCGGGAGAGGAAGAACACTATATGGACTTCGGAGAGCCAACTTATACTGTCGGACCGACAGATAACTATGACTTCGAGACGAAGCTTCTTCGCTACAGATACACTTCTCTGGTCACCCCCAATTCCGTTTACGACTACGACATGGCAACTAGAAGCCAGAAGCTCCTGAAACGAGAGGAGGTGTTGGGAGGTTTCAGTTCTGACAATTATGAGTCTGAAAGAATCCATGCTGAAGCGAAGGATGGGACTAAGGTCGCAATTTCCCTTGTCTACAGAAAGGGGCTAAAAAAGGATGGAGCCAATCCTCTCTTGCTCTACGGATATGGCTCTTACGGTTACAGTATGAATCCAGGATTTGATGCTTACAGAATCAGCCTTCTTGACCGTGGCTTCATCTATGCCATGGCTCACATACGCGGTGGGCAAGAAATGGGGCGACAGTGGTACGAAGACGGTAAGCTGCTCAAGAAGAAGAACACGTTTACAGACTTCATCGCCTGCGGCGAACACTTGGTGGAGCAGAAATATACGAGCAGGGACAAGCTCTCAGTGATGGGAGGAAGTGCTGGAGGTCTGCTTATCGGAGCGGTTCTTAACATGCAACCAGACCTATTCAAAGGGGCCGTGGCTGCCGTTCCTTTTGTGGATGTAGTGACGACCATGCTCGATGATACTATACCACTGACAACGAGCGAATACGATGAGTGGGGCAATCCCAATGTGAAGGAGTATTATGACTATATGCTTTCGTACTCTCCGTATGACAATGTGGAGACAAAGAACTACCCAAACCTGTTGGTTCTAACGAGCCTGCATGATTCTCAAGTCCAATACTGGGAGCCTGCCAAGTGGGTTGCGAAGCTCAGGGCGTTGAAAACTGACACAAATCAGCTTCTCCTGCGGACAAAGATGGAAGCCGGACATGGTGGAGTTTCCGGGCGATACAAGCGATATCGTGAGACAGCCTTCAGATTTGCCTTCCTTCTCGATTTGGCCGCAATTGCAGAGTGACTGCGGAAACTTGACGCCACCCGGTCAAGGTGACAGATGACACCATAGTGAGTTTAGGTGGAATGAAAAACGACAAAGAGATTAAGCAATTCGTGAGGGAGACTTTAGGCTGTACTTGCCCCGATGAGGTGTTCCAGAACATTGGCTGTCGAGCTAACGTCAAGGCGAGCGACGACGTTCTGCTGGACTACGAGATAGATGTCGGAAACAAGTTGCTGATCTTCGTGGTGACAATAGACGAACTTGGATCGCTCAATCCAATCATTTCACAACTGGTCTGGGACGGTATAGACAAGAGGAATCAAGAGAATTTCAATAGGTTCCGGCTTGTGCTGCTGACGCAAAGACCCACTGATTTGGCCCAAGAGGCATTTGCCATCTTCCAGGCTCTTGGCGCCGACGACAAAGTACACCTGCATGTGATTCCGAAGGGAGACTTCCCCAACTTCCATGCAGGGGATTGACGTTTCGACTCATCCCATGATCACACACGCAATGTAGGGGACGAGATTGAATACCAGAACAACTATCTTGAACAACGCGTTGAAAGCATAGATCTCCAAGTTGAACGCCTCTCGGGAGATCGAGAACCACTCCATCTTTGCTGCCATGGTTTCTGTAGAACTGACTCTCACCTTCTCATTTTTTGCACTTGCGGCACAACTTCTCTTCATGGGCCATATTTTCAGAGATCGCGCCTTAAGTCGGCTCGGAGCAGCCCTCGGCGCAAAACAACCGGGGCCTATGCCGAATCGATCAGCATAGACCCCGAGTTCGTAAACATGTCGTATCAGCAGCACAGTGACCTGCTGCCTCAATTAGCTTCCAAAGAACCTAGTGCTGTGTAACACTCAACTTGATGGGTACTTCTTGTAGCAGCAGGCCGTCTATCCCGATATGCATCGGGATCAGGAATCCTCGACCTACTTCAGTAGGCCTCCGGTTCCATCCTTGCACCTGACCTACTCGTACGGCGAATTAACCCATCAATTTTCCTGTTACAAAGCACTAGCGAACCAGCCGAATGTCGTCGAAGTACATTGTTCCTGATCCGCCGGCAGCCGGGCTGCCTTTGGTGCCGAAGCCAATGGTAATAGTATTGACGTTGGCGAGGTCGACTCCCGCAAATTCCGTCAGGTCGATGACCCACTGGCTCCACCAATCCATCTGCGTTGCGCTCGCGTCATCGAGATAGACCACCGCACTGTCAAGAGCGACAAACATCCGCTCGGCAACATTGGCCGGTTCGCCCCGAAACCACAGGACGAGCTTCGTAACGCCTTCCTCCGTCCAGTCGCGCGGGTGGACCAGCGTCAAGGTTGCCTCGGAGGTCTTGTTGTTGTTATCATATGCATAAACAAGCGACTGGGCGCCGCCGTGGATGATAGTTGTCTCGGCGTAGGGCGGAAGGCTGTTGCCGACAAGCGCCCCGTTTGTCGTGGTTCCGAAACCGTCTATCCACTTGTCGAATATCCTGTTGCTCTCAGGATCAGGGGGGTCAATATCATTGTAGGACTCAAAATCATCGACGCCAATAAAGTCGGCTGTCGTAAAGCTCCAGACGAGACCCTTAACCGTGCCTGTACTATAGACTGCATCGACGCGCCAGTAGTAGTCGCTGTGCCACGCGAGTTTTCCGGGATCATAACTCTCATTGCCCGATGCCTTGTTACCCTTGAACTCGGCCGAAGCAGCCGTGGCATTCCTCACGGAATCCTCATCTGTACCAAAGTACACATCGTGCGAGGTGGCGCTAGTCGCCGCAGTCCAGTTGAGCGTTGCATTCATCTGTACATCCGTCGCACCGTTGGCCGGCTGCAGACTGGCGGCAGCGCCGGGAGTCGTAAAGCTCCATATGTCACCTTTGTACGTGATTGGGGGATCGAACTCGTCGACACGCCAGTAATAGACCTTCTCCAATTCGAGCGGGCCGGGACTATAGGTTAGAAGTCCCAACGGGGCGCCGCCTGCAGCATTGTTCACATCGTCGAACTTTGTGCCCATATAAACGGTGTGCAGCTTGCCGCCGAAACCTGGCATCCAGGTAAAGGTCGTGTTCGGGTCTACATACTCGGCGCCATTGGCCGGATCGGGATCAAAGGCAGTCGTGGGCGGAAGTGAGAAGCTCCAGACAGGACCCTTCCACGGACTGTCCGGGTCTGCGTCATCGACCTCATCGATTCGCCAGTAGTAGGTCGTGCCGGGGACAAGGCCCTCGGGATAAGGAAATCCAGGGAAGCCAACGTTAAAATCCGTTGAGGTCTGGTTGCCTTGGAATGCGCCTTCGGCCCTATCATTCACATCGTCGAAGCTATCGCTGAAGTACTTATCGTGCGAGACCGCCTTATATCCCGGAGCCCAGACAATGCTCGCCCATGTATCCAGAACCATACCACCATTAGCAGGCACCGGGTCATGCGCGTTCAACCATCCTAACCACGGTGACAGATACTGACCATCGATTATCACAGGACCAGCGCCAATGGTCGGACCACCCCACCCGACGGTTAGAGTGTCGCCACCACCGCCTTCCTTCATCAACGCTTCGATGTAGTACTTCTTGCCGGCCTCCAGCGTGATGGCAGAAGACTTCTGGTCTGGGTATTTGCCCCACTCATATTGCGCGGTCCAGCCGGACACCCTGGCGACCTCAATTGCGTTGCCCGGATCGTCGTTCGTACTTAACCATAATTCACAGTTGTCGTCACCTGACACCCAGAACTCGTAATCGCCGTCCGCCGGCGCGTAAAGGTAACCCAGGGCACGGCAACCATAATTGTCCCACGGGTCAAGCGCCGAGTCAAAACTGACCCGCATTTCGGTCATGTCCGGGCTGTCGGGAAACCGGGGGTCATTTCGGAGACTGCCCAGGCCAGTTCCAGGGATGTCGTACCAATACTCCCACAGGATCTCGCCGGTTGGCTGTCCCAGCGTATTGCCGACAATCCCGAACACCAAGACTGCCAAAAAAGTCATTCTTCTGCACATAATCGTCCTCCTTCAGAAATAGGGTTAGCATAAGAAGACCGTCCTAGGCTCTGTCTGAAAACTCGATCTGGCTTCGAGCGGCTCATTTTCCGCCTGACTGTCCCGATGTACATCGGGAGCTGCATCGACGATAAAGCCAATATCGCCTGCTTCGCCGTCTTTGCCAAGCGAAAAACCGCCCGCTCTCGGGCCGCCGACGGAGCTTTCAGAAAGAGCCCAGCTAAAACCAGTTCTCCACGGACCGAGACTGTCATCCTTCCTTTGAGAGCCAAGAAGACAAACAGAATCCTGCCCGGATAACCTCAAATCCCCGGACTTCACCTTGCCCTACTTATACCAGATCAGCCGCCTCCCCGTCAAGAAGAATCACTGGATTGCCGGGATGACTGAGATACCAGGGCACAATGCCATTGGCCCTCGCTATTGAGCGAAAAATGAGAGTCTCAGAAGAATTAGAACCCTCGAAGACTCGGTTTGCCCACCGTCTTAATCAGATGTTTCTCCGCTCTGTCTTGCCTCTCAAGTCGAGCAAGTGCTGTGCGGCCTCGCAGGGCAGCGGAGCCAGTTCGCCTGAACCATGCACGATGATCTCGCAGGCCAATTCAAAAAACGAGGCTTTTTGGATCGCGTGGGCGAAGTTGTTTGCTGCGGTTACCTGCCCGTGGTTGGCTATGGTCACCATATCATGCGCACCCATGGCATCTGTTACAGCTTTGGCCAGAATCTCCGAGCCGGGCTGGCTGTAGCCAACCCGCGCCACAGGTCCGATGTAGAACGGCACCTCCGGAATTACGAAATAGTTGACATCCTCGATTTGTCGAGACGCCAAAGCGGTTGCACAGGGCGTCTGAAAATGCAGCACCACATTGATATCGGGTCGAGCTTGCAGGATGCCGGCGTGAAACCCCATTTCGACACTCGGCTTTTTCTCATCCATGGCGCTTTGGTCAGAGATTCGACACACGCAGACATCGTCGGCGGACAGATCTTCCATCCAACTGCGCGACGTCGTGATGAGCATCCGATCCGAATCCAGTCGCAGAGACATGTTGCCGCTGCTGCAACGCACGAGCCCGCGGGCTGCCACGTCGTGGCTTGCTTCTATGAATTCACGCACGAAGGATTCCGGTATCTGCTGCACGTTATTACTCCAGGCCGCATAAGTTTGCACGTACTGGAGTAATAGTACCATACCGTCAGTGGCCGAATCAACCTCAACTACCTGACGTCCAGATCGAAACTCTCCGAATGGCTGTTAAACTCCGGGGCGTACATGCACTGAATGGCGGCAATGCCTGTCTGGTATTGGCCCTTGTGCTGGATGCGCGTACTGTACTCGAAGACGTAGACGCCCTTGGGCAGATGGTCGATGAAAAAGTGCGTGGCGGTGTCACGCGTACTCTCGTAGTAGGCCAGGCCATCCTGATACCTGTAGCCGCTTAGAACGTTGACGGGCTCGGAGCCGCTGGGCCGCTGGTCTTTTAGATGGACATATTCCATGTCACGATCCACGCGAAGTTCGATCCTCACGACCAGTTCGTCGCCAACGGCAAGCTGGCCCTCAACTGGATACAGCATCTGGCCTTGGGCGGTCATGCTCTTGGTGAACAGGGTTTTCTTGAGCTGCAGCGGTGTGCCTTCATAGGGCGTAACCTTGCTCATATCCTCGAGATATTGCCAGTGCACGCTGCCCCAACTGACGCCTTCGTCGATCTTCTTGACCGTGATTTGGCCCATCGCCGGCTCGATCTCGCCGCGGAAGAAACGCTCTTCGTAGAATCCGGTGCCGGCTTCAATCTGTTCGGGCACGATCCACTGGCCCGCAAGCGCCACTTCGACCAGCTCGTCGGAGGCGAGAAAATCGGTGCCTCTCAGGAGCAATCCATAGATCGCATCGGCCGTGGCCTTGGTGGTCTTCCAATCCTGGGTCTGCTTCTGTTTGAGCAGCCAGACTCGGCAATCCTCGACCGCCTGGACGTCGCCCGAGACCTCGTCGAAGGCCTCGATCATAAGCGCCTGGGTCTCGATGGGCGCGCGGTACCACCACCAGCTCAGCTCGAGGTCGCGCCAGTACATGCCGAGTTCCTCGTCAGTGACGCTGTGCTCTCGGATGGACTGCATGATCTCGCCGGGGACCTGCATATCACCGAAACGTTTGAGGGCGATGGCCAGATGCCCCTGCGATTGGCGCCAGAGATCGAGCCAGTATTGTCGCGCCTGACCGAGCCAGTAGTCGAGGGCCTCCTGGTATTGGGAGTCCACAGGCTTGTCGGACAAGAAGAAGCTGCGCCCGTACAGATAGAGCGCCACCGTTGAGCTAAGATGCCTCTCGTCTTTGTCGCCGTGTTCGAGGATCCACCGGTATCGCTCGTCCATCCATCTATCCAGGGCATTCAGGGCCTTGATCGCCGGACCGATGTCCAGCTGACTTACCCCCAGATGGCGCAGACGTCCGAAACCCGTGGTGATGTAAAGTGTGATGTAGTTGTTGCCATGGCAGCCCGGGAACCATGGCCATAGGCCATCGTCCCGTTGCATCTGCTTTAGCTTGAACATGGCGCGTGAGGTTTCGTCGGTCAGCCGGTTCTCGTCGAACAAGATTCCCACGTTTCTGCGTGCCTGGGACTCTGCCATAGCCTGTCTGACCCAGGGTGTCTCCTCTAGTGCGACGCTCTTGAGGTCCTCGTTCTTTTCTAGGGGACTGTCGAGGGCCGGCGTGGCCTTCCACTGATCGAAGATGCGCCGGATCTTGGGATCGGCGCCGGCTATGTGAGATGCCAGGCTGTTGGCATAGAGCCGGTTGAAGACCTGCTCGCTACACTCGTACGGATATTCCATCAGGTAGGGCAGAGCCATTACCGCATACCACGCGGGCTGCGACACCATCTGTACGGTGAGGCTCTGATGGCGCAGGGTCTGCGACTGGTCGGACTCGAGCAGTCTGGTGAATTCGAATTCCTTCGTCTGCGGACCCCGTATGGGCAGCGGCAACGATTCGATCACCAGAATCCGGCGGCTCAATACGGGCAGATATCCCTCCTCGCCGTCACTGAGTCGGGTTGTGGCGCCAACTGCCTTGTAAGTTAGAAAATCACAGTCATCAGGCACACTCAATCGCCACGCATACGTGCGGGACTCCATGCTTGGCACATCGAAATCCTGCTCGGGCGACAGATTGCCCAGCACCTCGTCGCGGCCCTCGAAGCTGCGGGCATCAGCCAGCGTCAGGCTCACCTTGCCCGTCTGGCGGGTGGCGGACTGGTTGCTGACCTTGACCGTGAACTCGATGACGTCTCCTTCGCGCACGAACCGCGGCGGATTGGGCTGGACCATGAGGTCCTTTGCCGTTACCGTCGTGTCCGTCAAGAAGCCGCTTCGCAGCTCGTTGTCGTGGGCGAAGCCCAGGAACCGCCACTCGGTCAGGGCCTCCGGGATGGTGAACTCGATCCTGACGACACCATTGGAGTCGGAGATAAGGTTCGGAAGGAAGAACGCCGTCTCGTCGAAGTCCTTGCGGGCATAGACCTGGTCGAGGTCCGATTGCAGTTCGGCTTGATCATCCTGCGGCGTCCCTTCATCTGGCGCCGAATCAGTCTTATCGCCACCGCGC
>Ga0209536_100013667_pt1 | contig 11694 bp, 11 predicted proteins | sample DeeMarSeWOR28_12_FD_187461 | JGI IMG/M metagenome (GOLD analysis project Ga0209536, IMG submission 187461) | Marine sediment microbial communities from White Oak River estuary, North Carolina - WOR-2-8_12 (SPAdes) (version 2) | ecosystem: Environmental > Aquatic > Marine > Intertidal zone >... | reverse complement strand
AATCCACCTCCAGACGGATCTGAAAAATGGATTCTTCGGCCAGCGCCTGTTTGAGATCCTGGGCCGTGATTTTCTCGAAATTGGCCGCTGTCAAAACCGCCGTCATTTCAGCAACCAGCTGTTTTTGCAAATTCTCTTTTTCCGCCGCAGAATAGTTGAAGACGCCACGGGTATCCGCATCGGGGTTAAAGGGGGCATAACAGGCTTTTAGTTTCTCAAGCCGGCCATGAAATTCAAAATGGAAAATCGCTTCAAGAATTTGGCAAAGGTCTTTGAAGGCCTCGATGTCATCCCGGGGCAGCTTTGATTCATTGAAGCACATATCAATCACGTCTGCTTTTCGAAAGGGGATGAATCGATTGCGTTTTAAATTATCGGACATGACGATTTCCCTGGGATCGCCCTTGTTTCAAAGCATGCGTATCCCTATCTCGATCTGATGTTTTCGCCGCATGTCAAGCGCTTTGTATGCGCTAAATATGTCATAGCCTGAAGGTTTGTAAAGGCCCAATTCACAGTAGAAAATTAAATTTTCTTGCACGACCGTAAAACGATGCTTACAAAAGAAAAGGGCGATACAGGCATTTGAGCCGGGCTTTTTGGTTATCTGGGGGAAATACCGCCTTGCGGCAACGGACCTGCGCCATTCCACCCACACGTCACTAACCTTATATGCAAAATTTTGGGGCTAACTCAACCTCAATCTTATGCGGACCGGTCAAATAAACATCACACAATCAGGGGCTTAACCTTTCAGTGGCAATCTAAGGACTGCTGCATCGCCATTTTTAAGTCCGGATGGCACACCTTTTGATTAATAAGAACGTCAAAATGGCGACCTTACCTTCTTTAGGTGAAGGCTTCGTTAGATCCGAACGACCGAGATATGCAAACTGAAAGGAGGCTAAAAATGGCAGCATACAAAATTAAAGACATTGAGGGAATTGGCCCTGGCGAGAGATAATAGTAAGGGAATTTTCATCTTTTTAACCACAACACTTGTTCATGAAAGGAGGCCGTACCATGGGATTATTTTCATTTATTAAAAACATTGGCATGGATCTGTTTAAAGGCGGCGACGAAGCCGAAGAGGTCAAGAAGATGCTGACCAAAGAGTTTCCGACTCAGATCACCGACCTGAATGTCGCTTTTGATGACGGAACGGTCACTTTGGCGGGAAGTTGCGATACCTGTGCGACCCGCGAAAAAGCCGTTTTGCTTGCCGGCAATGTTAAGGGCGTCGAAAAGGTCAATGATGAAAACTTCACCGCCCCACCGGCCGAGGAGGAAACCGAATTTTATGTCATCCAAAAGGGAGACAGTCTTTCGAAAATCGCCAAACGATATTATGGCGATGCAATGAAATATCCGATTATTTTCGAAGCCAATCGTGAAGTGATCAAAGACCCCGATCTTATTTATCCGGGTCAAACGGTGCGGATTCCAAAAATTTCTTAACCGCAGATTCGGCAATAACCGGATGGTTATCACCAAAAAAGGGGTGCGGGGAAATGTGAACGCTAAAATTCACAATCCCTCACCCCGATGTGTAGAGGGGGAAACCTAAAATGGCCAGTATAATGGACGAATTTATGCAATCTTTAGGCCCGGAGGTGTCCGGTCAGCTTTCGGCAAACCTGGGTATAGAAAGGAATACGGTTGAACAAATGCTGCCGCAGATTGCGCCGATGATCCTGGGATGATCCTGGGCGGTTTAAAGCGCCAAAAAGATAACTTCGGGGGACAGGAACGCGTTGATCACATTTTAGATAAATACGGCAGCGCTGATGTGCTGGATAACATTGGTGATTTTTTTTCAGCCCAGGTTCAGAACCAAAATGCCGACCCACGCCTGGGTGGTTTGTTGGGCGATTCGGAGCTGCAGGCCACCAACGCGCTCTCAAAACAGTTTAACATCGATGGCGGCACCGCCATGAAAATTATTCCCTTGCTGGCACCCATCATATTGGGATTTTTAAGCAAAACCCGTGATCAAGGCGGTGCCGGTTCTGCGGGTATCGCCTCAATTCTGGATCGTGACGGTGATGGCAGCATCCTGGATGATGTGGCCGAAATGTTTCTGCAGGGCTCAACCGGGCGTTCCAGATCCGGGGGCGGCGGTCTTTTGGGCGGCTTGCTGGGTAGCTTGTTAGGTCGCCGAAGATAACGCTTATCTCTCCATCCGCCCCTAACGGACCCACCGTTAGTGGGCGGAAACCCATTGTTAACAGCTTCGATGCAGTCGGCAGCGGGCATCCTGCCCAGCCGGGCAGTTAGCATCTATAATAAAGTGCGACCCAGGCTAACCATCAGCTGCAGGTGATTGCAGCCGGGTTTGTGTGCACCTGACCTGCTTTTGCGTTTTTGCTCCATCTCTTTCATCGGTCCCATTTTCTTCTGATACAATTCGCTACAATTTATTCATATCTTTTTTAAGCAAACTCATTTACCATAAAATGCCGCTTGTGCTATATAGCGATTAGCAAAAAAACGTTCCGTTTGCGGAAGGTTTTTTTGCTACAACGCTTATGCCGCCATCCTTTTATACGCAACGTATTTATGACAAGCGGCATATCCATTTTATCAAACAAATTTAAGTTGGCCAGTGGTGCCAGCCAAAGATCCCAGTGAAACGGGATTACCCGTTGAGCCCGTTAAAACAGCAATGACATGTTTCTTATAGTCAAAACGGGCAACGGGCATAACCCGTACGAGGTCAATCCCCATGAAAACCGCAGAGCATTTAAAATCATATTGCCGTTTCTGGAAACCTTCGGTGGCCAGACGGATTACCTTTTATTTTCTTATTTTCGGCCTGGTTATCTTTTTTATCACCACAATGCTCTACATGGGCGGTACCCGCAAGCATTTTATTCGTTCCACCAGCCAGCTGATCAACCATCAGTTTTCGTTGATGGATTCGGCGCAAATACCGGACTTTATCTGGAAAGGGCTCGGCAAGCCCCATCCGGAACTGAATCAACTGTTTCAGATACTGGCCAATATCTCCTCCAGTTTTTATGTTGTTTCCGATATCGCCATCTATGCCAAGGAGACCGGGGATACCATATGGTATCGATTATTTTTTGACGCTGATAAGGTGCTGCATCTCAATCCGGCGCAAAGCTCATTCTCGGAAAGGCTGGACCGCAACCTCGAGCGGCATTTCGTAAAGCCCGGCTTGATGGCGCGTTCGGCCGATGAACATGCTTTGTTTGTCAATATCACCAAAGATAATGACCTGAACACCTATTTCCTTAAAATCGGCATCAACAGTGAAAATTTTGTGGGCCTGATGAAAAAAGAAGCAAAATGGATTATTCTTATCTTTTTTATCGCTCTGTTTTTGTCGCGTTTTCTGGGGTATTACTTTGCCCGCAAAATCGCCCGGCCGATCGAAAACCTGTCAGAGATATCCACCCATGTTGCCAAAGGGGATTTGACCCAGCTGGCGCCGGTCAAGTCCGGGGATGAAATCGGCGAGCTGTCGGCCAACTTTAACAAAATGGTGGAAGGGCTGCGAGAATGGGAAAGTGTCAAAAAAATTGAGTTTGAACTCGAAAAAGGCCGTGAAATCCAGCGCGAATTTTTACCCAGCCAGATTCCAGAATTGCCCAACTGGGAAATTGCCACCTGTTTTTACCCCGCCGGCCAGGTCAGCGGCGATTTCTACGATGTATTTATGCTGCCGGACGGAAATGTGGGTTTGGTGATTGCCGATGTGTGTGACAAAGGAGTGGGTTCGGCTTTATACATGGCGCTGTTCCGAAGCCTCATCAGGGTCTTTGCCGAGCAGGCCATTCACTGCAGCGAGCCGGATCTGGTGCAAATCCAGTCGACCAGCGACAGCAGCAATACGGCTTGGCCAGCGGCGCATGATCCCATGGCCCGCCTGGAGGCCGTTTCATCCACCAATAACTACATAGCGCACATGCATGGCCGGGAATGCATGTTCGCCACCCTGTTTTTCGGTGTGTTGAATCCCACTAGCGGCACCCTCTCGTATATCAACGGCGGACATGAACCGCTTTATATCATCAACGACAGCCAGGTCAAATGCCGCTTAAAACCCACCGGACCGGCGGTGGGTCTGATGCCGGACATCACCTTCAAAGCCCAGGAGATTCAGCTGGAACCGGGTGATCTTCTGGTCGGTTACACCGACGGCGTGACCGACGCGCGCTCCCCGGAAGGAGAAGTGTATACCCGCGATCGTCTGCAGTCTTTGTTGACGCAACCTTTTAAATCAGCTTCTGAAACCATCGAGCGCGTTAAAACCAATTTGTTCGAATTTATTGATAAAGCCGCCCGCAGCGATGACGTCACCATGCTGGCGGTCCAGCGTGCATCGGTTGCACCCTGAAAGCGTCTGCAATCATAGACAAAGAATATGGACCGCAAATCCCTGCGATACTGTTTTACAGCCTCTTTTTTAAAACGGGAAAATCAAAAGGCCGTTACGTTCTTGCGCAATGGTAGGAAGGAAGCCGATATCTTCTACGGGCAATTAGATCAGGATTCAAACCGGATGGCTTTCAGATTTCAGGAGTTGGGCGTCCAAAAATCAGACCGGGTTATCCTCTGCATTCAAAAATCCCTGGTTTTTGTGGTCGCACATCTGGCCTTGCAAAAAATTGGCGCCATCTGCGTACCGTTGAATCCGGGCTTTAAAAAATCCGAAATGGATTACCTGCTGCAGGATGCCGACGCATGCTTAATTCTGGTTGAGCCGGAAAAAGAGCGCCATGTTAGAGAAATTGATCCCGAACTGACAGCACTGATCATTGACACCCAAAAACCCTATCAGGACATCGATTTTTTTCGGTCGGCTCAGGAAGAATACCGGCGGTTTGAAATTGAACCCCATGATCCAGGCTTGATCATCTATACATCCGGAACGACCGGAAAGCCCAAAGGCGCCGTTTTGACCCAAAAAAACCTCATCCATGACGCCATGAATATTAATCATATCTGGCAGATCAGTGAAACGGATGTGCTCTGCCACGCCCTGCCCCTGTTTCATGTTCACGGTCTGTGTTTTGCGCTGCACACGTCTTTGTTGGCCGGCGCCCATGTCATTATGCTCGATCAGTTTTCACCGCAAAGGGTTATCAATGTCCTCGAGAAAAAGGAGGACCCATACGCCTGTACGATATTTATGGCGGTGCCGGCGATGTACGCCAAGTTGATGGATTGTCTGGGAGATCGCAAGCCTGCTGTTGAGCACATGCGCCTGTGGACATCGGGCTCCGCTCCCTTGCTGCCGCGAGATTTTAAGCGCATAGCCGCTACATTCGGCCAGGAACCGGTTGAACGCGAAGGCATGTCGGAAACGGGCATGAATTTTTCAAATCCGCTCAGGGGTAAAAGAAAACCGGGTTCCATCGGGCATCCCTTACCGGATCTAAAAGTCAGAATTGTCAATCCTGAAACGGGCAAGGATATAGCGCCCGGCCAAACCGGTGAAATCTGGCTCAAGGGACCGGCAGTCAGCCCGGGGTACTGGCGCAAGCCTGAGGAGACCGCAGCCGCGTTTGAACAGGGTTGGTTTAAGACCGGTGATCTGGGCAACATCGATGCAGACGGCTATTATTACCTGACGGATCGTATCAAGCACATCATTATCTCGGGAGGCGAGAATATTTCTCCCAAAGAGGTCGAAATCGTCATCAACCAGATTGATGACGTGGTTGAATCATCAGTGGTTGGTATTCCTGATGAACGCTGGGGCGAAAAAGCGGTCGCCGCAGTGGTTAAAATGAAAGATTCCAATCTTACAGCTGAAATGATAAAAACCCATTGTAAAAACCACCTGCATGACTGGAAATGCCCAAAGGAATTCGTTTTTGTGAACGAACTGCCCAGAAATACAATGGGGAAAGTGCTCAAAGAAAAAGTTAAGAATCTATTTCAATCGTGATAGCACCTGAGAACGACCGCTCTCAGAAGCCGCATCGGCCGTTGAAAAAATGGGATCAAATGAATTCGGTTTGGTTCTTAATTTATTAAAATCATTGATAATAAGTGACTGTTATTTTCTCCTTGACATCTAAAAAATAGAATGTGACTGTTATTTCAGGTGTCGGTCCATTCTGAAACGCATTTTAAAAAAGCTCGGATAACTTAACCGTGCGCAGGAGGATTAATCTACGATGGCAAAAAAAGAGCAAAAGAAACCTTCCAAGAAACCAAAGACAAAAGCTGCTGCCAAGGCAAAAAAAGTAACAGCCAAACGCAAAAAAGCGAAAGCTCCGGCAAAAAAAGCAGCCGCCCCGAAGAAAAAGACCGCGGCCCCGAAAAAAAGAGCCGCAGCTCCGGCAAAAAAAGCAACCGCCCCGAAAAAAAGAGCCGCGGCTGAGACGCCAAAACCAGCGGCGCCCCCAAAACCGGCAGCAGCGCAACCCTCAAAAGCACTGAAGTCTTTTTCAGTTTCTGAATTTGCCGCCATGACATATCTTACCGAAAATGGTGTCAGGCAGTGGCTGCAGAAGGGATTGCTCAAGGGCCGGCAGGACGCCAAAGGCCAATGGCAGGTTGACGCCTCGAATCTGGAAGTTCCGAATGTTAAGCGGCTGGTGCGTTAGGATCGGTTAACCCAATCCGGCACTAGACCCAAAATCTCAGCATGATCAAACTACGTTTGAGGATGAACAGTATGAAAAAGACACTCTTTATCCTGATGGCTTTAGGGATCATCCAGGCGGCCGCATTGCCCGCAGGCTATGGCGCTGAAGAAAATGTGCCGAATCTGATCGTGGACAAATCGCGCATCGTTGTGGAGGAATTACTGCTGAAGCGCTATTCGGATGAAGAGCTACCGCGCGATCTGGTCCGGCAGTGCTCGGGTCTGGCTATTTTCCCCGGTATGCTCAAAGGCGCCTTTTTTATCGGCGGCTCTTATGGCAGGGGCGTGGTTCTCAGGCACCAGAACGGGCAGTGGACGGGCCCGGCCTTTATCAGCATCGGTGCCGGCAGCCTGGGCATCCAGTTCGGCGGTCAATCGGTCGATCTGATACTGGTCGTCATGGGTGACGAGGCCATGAACTTCTTTTTGAGCTCCAAGTTTAAACTCGGGGCGGATGTCGCGGTGGCCGCCGGGCCGGTCGGCGCCCAGGCATCCGCCGCCAGCGAGATTACGCTAAAAGGCGGCATTTACTCCTATTCCAGGTCAAAAGGCGCTTTTATAGGCGTTTCCCTGGAAGGCGCCGGGATCGCCAGCAAAGAAGAATTCAACAAAGCCTATTACAATACAACCGATAATGCCCAAGTCATTTTATCCGGCCAGGTCAGACCCCCGGAAAACGGGCAAAGGCTGATTTCTTCTCTGCAAGCGGTAAAATGAACCCGGGCCGTTACCGCAAAAAAAGGGCGAAGGTGTCATGGCTATTCAGTGGCAGTCAGCCCTTTTTTTATTCAACAACGCCGGAGAAAATCGACCCGGGCAAATTTTATACAGCACTCACAGGAGGAATTCGTGGCTACCGTAGTAAAATCAGCGACCATCCAGATTGAACGCTTTGAACTGGGTCCCTTTGGCACCAATTCATATATCTTGAGTTGTTTAAAAACGGGCGGCAGTGTTGTCATTGATGCACCAGGCGATGCACCTAAAATTATCGATCGGTTGCATGCCACCAATCCCAAATATATCCTCATGACCCACAATCACATGGATCATACCGGCGCCCTGGCACAATTAAAATCAGCTTTAAATGTCCCGCTTGGCGCCCATGCCGCCGATGCTGAAAGGTTGCCGATTCCAGCCGAGATGCTGCTGGCCGATGACGACACCATCAGATTCGGTAATATTCGACTGGTTGTCATGCATACGCCCGGACATACCCCGGGCAGCCTGTGTTTCTACACAGAGGGTTTTTTAATTTCCGGTGATACGCTCTTCCCCGACGGACCGGGCAAAACCGGCTCACCATCAAGCTTCAGGCAAATTGTCCAATCTTTGCAGAATAAAATATTTGTCCTACCCGACGATACACAGGTATTTCCGGGTCACGGAGATCACACTGTTTTAGGAAAAGAAAAGCGGGCCTTCGAGGCCTTTGCCGCCAGACCCCATGACCCGAATCTGTGCGGCGATGTTCTTTGGACTATGTGAAGATTAGGATATTTTTCTTTAGCCACAGACGCATACAGACAAGTTCTTTTCTCCCGACGACCCGCCGTCGCTAAAGCTATGGTGCGGCAAGCCTTGTCGGGAGAAAAACTGTCAGCCCTGCGGGCAGTCAGTTTAAAGTGCTTCGGCTTAAACCGGGCAGTGCGTTTGATGAATCTATCCAAAATTTTTAGACCTAGATTTTAATCCCGCGCAGCGGGATGACTTTTTTTGTTCGGCCAGCGTCGGCCGAACAAAATGTTTGTGTGAGTCCGTGTGGGTCAGTAGCTAATTTAAAAAGGTCTGATTTCAGCTTACCAGGTAATTTCTTCACGGTGAAAGGCTTCGGCCAGGTCAAAATCCTCACCTTCTGCCAGATCGCTGCAGCGCTGACGCAACCTGTCTTCTAGATCCGAAACCGTCATCGACCGGACCTGGCTTTTATGACACCGCAGCGCCTGCAGCTTGAGATCAAAGGTATCGGTGATATTGGACACATAGTTGATATTTTCCGACGCCCAGAAAAGCATTTCCTTAACTTTGTGGGGCTGCAAGCCCTCCTCCAGCAAGTCCGGGTAGGCCAGATGATCGCGGGCATAGGGGAAAACGGCATCGATGGTGACCTGGCCGGCAACGCGATGGTCCCGGTGCCAGATATAGCGGCGATACGGGTCGGCGGTCACCACCGTATGCGGCCGGTACAGACGGATCATGCGTACAATTTGTTTCCTGAATTCAGGGGTGTCTTCGAGTCCCTGGTCCGGATTTCCCAGAAAAACAACCTCCCGCACGCCCAGAATTTCAGCGGCGGCCCGCTGTTCGTTCTGCCTGATTTCGGCCAGCGCATCCGGCTTCATGTCGGGATCGCTGCTGCCCTTATTTCCGTTGGTGCAGATCACATAGACCACCTGTTTGTCCTGCTGTGTCCAGCGGGCGACCGTTCCGGCCGCCCCGAATTCAGCATCGTCCGGGTGGGGCGATACGACGACAACGTCTGCTGGTTCTGTCACCTTAAACCTCCGTAAATGACTAAAATTGCTTTATTGATTTTAAAGGTTATTTTAACAAGTAACGCTAAGAATTTAATTTAAAGCTGTTTTTAAGTTTAGCAAGATAAACCCTGATCCCTGCAACAAATTAATACCTGTAAGATATAATGAATGAAATTCATTTTATCGCATTAATTTTCATGCAGGATTCAGCCAATGGGAAGGCACGCTTATAATATGTCAGGTCGTCGTATCATCATTCGCAACTTTTCAGACGATGATTTTAACAGATACGTAACGCTGCATGTCGAGTCCGGGCACCTGGACCCAGCGGGCCGCTTCGCAATCGCCCGGCAGCTGAGAGACGATCTGGGTCACCCCAAATTTAAGCCCCAAACTGATTTGTGGGTTGCTGATTTGAGCGGCGTTCTGGTCGGCTGTCTGGCCATTAACCGCGAGCCTGAAATCGGGCGCGCACTGCTCGCCGGCTGCGTGCATCCGCAGCACCGCCGCAAGGGTATCGCTACAAAACTATTGACCGTGGGCCTTCAGGGCATCAGGGCATCGGGTATTCAATCCGCCCAGGCCAGCGTGCAGGAATCCAATGCAGGCGCCAGAAATTTTCTGAATCAAATGGGATTTGCTCATATTCGATATTTTGCTGAAATGCGGCTGACCATCAACACCATTCAGCTGCCGGCCAACCGAGAGGACGCCGTCACCAGTCGCCGATTGGCACCGGGCGAAGCGAAGCTTTTGACACAAATTCAAAACCGCTGTTTTGCCGACAGCTGGGGGTTCAATCCCAACACCGAAGAAGAGATTGCCTACCGCTTGAGCATGCAGAGTCGTTCCCCGCAGGAGGTGATCCTCACCTATGAGGGAAATCATCCCGTTGGCTATTGCTGGACGATCACCACTGGCAAAGAAAATGAAAGCCTTGCAGAAACCAAAGGCCAGATTCATATGCTGGGAGTGGATCCGGACTATCGCCGGCAGGAAATCGGCAGGGCCATTTTGCGCAATGGCCTCAAAGCACTCAACGCCAGAAGTCTGGATGTCGTAGAGCTCACCGTGGACGGTAAAAACACGGCCGCACGCGCTTTGTATGAGTCGGTGGGTTTTGAGGTTTATGCCAAAACGGAGTGGTATGAAAAGATCTTAATTCAATGAGAGATCGAGGCGTTTCCTCCTATATTCGCGGCGTAGATTAACCACTTAGCAGTCCATCACGGACGTATCGAATGCCTTTCATCATTTCTGGATGCGATATGCCGGGTTTTAATTCAATCACCTTGATCGATTCGGACTTGAGGCAGGATTTGACAAACCTAAAATCGATTTCACCGGCACCCGGCGGGAGGTGATCGTCAAGGCCGACGGCATCGTGAAGATGGATGCCGATAAGCCGGTCGGCATACTTTCGCAATAGTAGGTTCCTCGGAATAAGCCCTAAAACTTCGTTGGCATGCGCATGACCGGTGTCGTGCCAGTAACCGATGGGTGCGCCCCTGAATTTATCAAAGATAATGTCAAAATCATCGCGTCCGGGCAGCTCATGATAATGATAGCGGTTTTCCAGCCCCAGCAACACCCGCTGTTTTTCGGCAACTGCCGCGACCCGGTCCAGGCTGGCCAGCAGACTGTCCATATGCCTGGTCTTGCGAAGATCCCGTTCGTTTAATTTTTTGCGAATAAAGCTTTGCGCTTCTTCTGAATGGAGCTGCTTCAAATTAAAGTACCGGTAAAACATCTGCATTTCATGATTCATTTCCACGACCCCGCCATGCAATACCACCGCCCCGGCGCCTAGCTCGGCTGCCGTTTCGATGGTTTTCGTCGTATAAAGAACGGCTTTGTGACGTTCCTCCTTGTCACGACTGGAGAGAAGAAACAGATCGCCGCTGCCTCTGGCATCCGAACGAACAGAAGGAATTGGAAAATAATTGTGAACGCTGACAACTGTTAGCCCTGAATCGTGAAGGGGCTTCTTCAACTGCTGAAACATGGATTCAGGAATTCGATAGCTCAGCTCGATTGCATGAACTCCGAGCTTTTTAAAGTTTGCGAACACTTGTTCGGCCGTTGTAAGCTCATCCGACAAAAAGGATGTTGAAAGCGCGAGCATCGTTGAAATCCTTTCTGGCTGGCTAACTGGTCTTCTTGTAACCATGGAATTGCAGTCTGTCAAAACGCTTCTATTGACTCAACAGGACGAATTTCTTATATTTGACCGCCTCCCCTTTCCTCCATGCCCCATAAGCAGAAACATATAAAATTTTTACTGACCAACATGAAACCCAAAACCACAAAAGTGAAGATGTCAAGCCGCCAGCGCTTCAGGGAAACCATGCGCTACGGCGCACCGGACCGTGTGCCTTATTTTGAGGAGGGCATCCGCAAAGACGTCCTGAGAGCCTGGCGCACGCAGGGGCTGGCCCGGGATGCTGATCTGGCAACGCTATTTCCTTCTGATCAGCGGGAACGCATTGAAGTGGATTTGGAACCCCGGCCCAAATTCATATCCAGGCGCTATAAAATGGCGGATGTAGAAAAATTCAAGCGCCGCCTGGACCCGACGGATAAAAAGCGCCT
>Ga0209536_100013666_pt1 | contig 11697 bp, 7 predicted proteins | sample DeeMarSeWOR28_12_FD_187461 | JGI IMG/M metagenome (GOLD analysis project Ga0209536, IMG submission 187461) | Marine sediment microbial communities from White Oak River estuary, North Carolina - WOR-2-8_12 (SPAdes) (version 2) | ecosystem: Environmental > Aquatic > Marine > Intertidal zone >... | reverse complement strand
GTGGGATATTGCTTACAGCACAACCGACTACATTATGAACACCGGTGGCGATAAACGCACGTTCTATTGCCCTGCGGACCCAACTAAAAAACCAGAAAAAGCCATCTTCTGGCAATACGGTCAGAATCCTGGCATAGGTGCCGATTCCGACTGGGTAGTGGAACCGCAAACCGGACGTGGCAATCTCTATCGGGTCACCAGCTACTTCTGGATGATGGATACCATACGGGGAAGACCTGAACAAACCGAGGGAGAACCCACGAAACAATGGGTGAAGACGCTGACTTGCAGGCAACCAGCATCAACTGACCTGATTACGGACGCAACGCTCAGCACGGGCCCTGACGAAGACACAGCAAGTTTCACAGAGGTCGCCGGCGGTTTATGGAGCCGTTGGCAAATCTACGACCGTAGTAACCACCTCGGCCGTGGCGGCAAACCCGTCGGCACCAATGTCCTTTATGTCGACGGACATCTAGAATGGCGACGATTTCGTGATATGGTCATCCGTTACACAGTGCCCCCGTATCATTGGTGGTAATGCCAGAAGGATACTCATCCCCGGAATCCATCTTGCTCGCAATCCAAAGACTCAATCTGCAGGAATACTCCTGTCAGTGGTTCCAATATCGTTCACCTCTGACGGGGCGCCACTATCTGCGTCCATCCGGTCGCGGAACGTCATGTGAAACATGCGCGCTTGACATATGCGTTCTGATTGCGCATTGTTGCCGTGATAATCTGGTGGCATATGTGCATATTCATTAAAAAGAGGAGATCAACTATGAATCGTGCCGTGTTTCTCAAAATCCTGCTCGTAATCGCGGTCTTGGTATGTGCCTTCCCTGCACAGGCTGAAACAGAGGTCTTTCGCCTGGGAATGATTGGGCTCGACACGTCACATGTGATAGCCTTCACACAGATCATCAACAATCCGAAGAACAACTATGGCTGCAGGGTCGTGGCTGGTTTCCCCGGAGGTTCGCCCGATATGCCGGCATCCGCCGACAGGGTGGAGAAGTTCACTAATCGGCTGCGCGATGAATTCGGTGTGGAAATCGTCGAGACTATCGAGCAGTTGTGCAAGAAGGTTGACGGGGTGCTCCTTGAAAGTGTCGACGGCCGTCCTCATTTGAAGCAAGTAAGGCCCGTGATAGCCGCCAAAAAGCCGGTTTTCGTCGACAAGCCTGTGGCTGCGAGCTTGCCGGATGTGATTGAGATATTTCGACTGGCTCGGGAGAACAGTGTCCCATGCTGGTCGAGTTCCGCCTTCAGGTACGGCAAGGGAATCGTCGGAATTGAGAACAATGAAAAGGTCGGAAAGGTTAAAAGTTGCGACGTTTTCGGTTCTAGTTCCTGGGCGGAGCATCACCCCGATCTGTATCTTTACGGTATCCACCCTGTGACTGCTTTGTATGCCGTCATGGGTACGGGCTGTCGGGAGGTGACGCGATTCAAAACAGATAATGTTGACATGGTCGTGGGGACCTGGAAGGACGGCCGGATTGGGACTTTCAGGGATCTGCGGGGCGGCAAGAGCAGCGCTTCGGTTCGCATATATGGAACCAACGGTATGATCGAAGCACAATCTTCCGGCTACAAACCCCTTGTAGATGAAATTATCAGGTTCTTCAAGACAGGCAAGGTCCCAGTCTCAGCCGAAGAGACGATCGAGATTTACGCATTCATGAGCGCGGCTGATGTCTCGAAAGATCGAGGCGGCGAAGCGGTTCTACTGGAGAAACTGATCGACGAGGCACGCAGGCAAGGGGATCAATAATGGCCGATGTTGATAAGAAGGTGACACGAAGAGGATTTCTACGGGCAGGCGCCTCAACTTTGGCTATATCCTGCATGCCGTCTGTCGTGCCGCGTTCGGTGTTCGGTTCTAACGCGCCAAGCAACAGAGTCGCCATCGGCTCAATCGGCCTGGGCGGAATGGGAATGGGCAACCTGAGGGGTTTTCTGAACAAAGATGACGCGCAAATAGTTGCTGTTTGTGACGTTGTTACGTCAGGTCGTACTGAATACGGCCCTAACGCCAACGGCTACGGCAACAAAGGCAAGGACCTGGGGCGGGAGCCCGCTCGACAGACCGTTGAGCAATACTATGCGACCAAAAGCCGGGTCGACCTATTCCGAGGTTGTAAGGGGTACAATGATTTTCGAGAGTTGATTGCACGCACCGATATCGACGCTGTCGTTGTTACCACGCCCGATCACTGGCATGTGCCAATATCACTCGCTGCGGTCAGGGCGGGCAAGGATGTATACTGCGAGAAGCCTCTCAGTCTCACGATCCAAGAAGGGCGTATTCTCGCCGATGCCGTGCGCCGGTACGGGCGGATTCTTCAAACCGGAACTCAGCATCGATCAAACTCCAGACGCCGCTTCATATGTGAACTTATTCGCAACGGAAGGATCGGAACGCTGCACACGATCAAGTGTAGTATCGGCGGCGGGCCGTCTTGCGAGCCTCAGGCTGCGATGCCGGTCCCCGAAGGCTTTGACTACGATATGTGGCTCGGGCAGGCGCCTTATGCGCCATATACGGAGAAACGTTGCCATTATTACTTCCGCTTCATCTGGGATTATGCTGGAGGCCAGGTTACCAACAATGGAGTACACGCGCTGGATTTCGTTCAGTGGGCAAACGGCACGGATCTGACCGGGCCGGTTGAAATAGAGGGTCGCGGCGCATTCCCGAAAGACGGACTATTCAACACACCTACAACTTGGGACATAGAGTATGTTTATGCCAATGGTGTGAAGCTGCTATTCAGCTCCGGCAAAGGCGGCGTACGTTTCGAGGGAACCGAAGGGTGGATAGAGAGTTCACCTTTCGATGCACATCCCAAGTCGTTACTTACATCGGTCATCGGTCCGGACGAGATTCATCTGTACGAGAGCAAGGACCACAAGCGGGATTTTCTCAATTGTATAAAGACTCGCAAAGATCCCATCGCTCACGTTGAAATCGGACATCGCTCGGCGTCCATTTGCCATTTGGGTAATATAGCCATGCTGACCGGACGAAAGCTGAAATGGGATCCCGAGCGAGAGAGTTTTCTTAATGATCCGGAGGCGAATCGTATGCTCTTTAGATCGATGCGTAGCCCCTGGCGGCTTTGAGAAAACGCAGAGCTGAGCTGACATGTGAAGCAATCACTATGGAGGTGCCTGTGAATAAGTGCGATGTAAGAAAAGGTGTCAGTGGATGCAGGGCGCAGGTCTTGATCCGAACAATCATCTTCACCCTTGCTGTGGGTGACATAGCAGTTCTGGCGCAGGAAGCCCCAGCGGGCCAAACAGAACTCCCATCAGCAGGCACGGTTATCCGCTATGCCACGGCTCAGTTGCTCAGTTCGATTTCGAATCTGGACCAAGGGGCATTGGTGGAAACGGCGGGCTTCTATGTTCCGGGAGACGGGGGCGAGGCGCTTTATCGGATCCGGAAGCTCAACGACGAACTGCAGCCCAACGGGGCCGACATCATCGCCCTGAAGAATGAACAGGTTGCCGTGCTCCTGGAAAGTGAGGCCGTGAACTACAGGATGTTCGGTGCGGTTGGAGACGGTGAGAACGACGATGGTGTTCAGATCAAGCTAGCCCATGAATACGCCAATAGACACCGGATCCCTGTGGTAAATCTGAGCGGTGAGTTCTGGATTAGACGGATCAATAATATTGAAATCAAGACTAATGTTCATTGGGGCAATACAACGTTTCATATCGATGAAAGGTTCAACCACAGACGGTTTCCTCGTTTTGTAGTTCTCAATGACGAACCGACGCAGACCCTTGAACTGGACGAAAAAACGAAAACGATACTACTCGACAAGATCCGGCCCGGTGTACAGATCATCGATGAGCTGGCGCCCTATGCAGGCCATCTGATCACCGTCCAGGATGCACAGGATCGCATCGGGATTCGGGCAGGCAACTATTCCAGACGCGGATGGGCGCGTGAGGAATTATTCTACGTGGAAGAAGAGGGGCGCATCATTGGCGATATCGCCTGGGAGTTCAAGGACTTTACATCGATAACAGCCACACCTTGTAACAAGGTCTACCTCATTGTCGAGGGGGGTGGATTCCATTTCTCAGGCGATACGCCGGCCGGAGGCTCCAGGGGTTATCACCACCACGGGATCTCCATACAGCGCAGCCGCACTATCGTCCGTGAGCAATGGATGGGGCTGGAAAAAGGCCGTCGGGATGTCTCCACGGAGCCCCGGACCGGCTTCTATGTGCTGCGGGGCGTCTACGACGTCACACTGGAGAACATTCGGGCCATGCCCTGGGAAAAGAACCGTCGCGACCGCTCCAAAGTCGTCGCCCACGGCACGTATGGAATCGGTGGCGCGCGCATGCTCAACTGTACGTTCCGCAACCTGACGGCTGAAGGTGGCTGGGTGGCCTGGGGTGTCTTCGGCACGAATCTCAACAAGAACTTCCGCGTCGAGAACTGCCGGCTCAATCGTATTGACGTCCATTTCCATTGCTGGAACCTGTACATCAGCGATTGCATCATCGGCTTCAAAGGTATCTCCGTCACTGGCGGCGGCGATCTCTTCGTAGAGGACACGACGCGACACGGCAACAGCTTCATCAGCTTCCGCCGTGACTACGGGGCCAAATGGGATGGCCGCATCCGGCTCCGTGGATGCACGCTGAAGCCGACCGGCAACGGAACAGTCGCGGTGCTAAGCCATCGCATGGCTGACTTTGACTACAAGTACCCCATCGGCTTTGCGCGCAGTGTCAAGATCGAGGACCTCGTCGTCGACTACGGCGCAGCGCCTGAGTCCAAATCCCCATGCTGGCTGATGGATATCGTGCCCTTTTCCAGGACCGCGACAGGTGCTCGCCTGTTCTTTCCCAATCACGTCGAATTCCGTGACGTCAGAGTAGAGGGACGGCAACAGGGCGTACGTCTACTTTGTGCCCCGAATCCCCACCATTACGATCTGCGGCGTCAAGGCCAATACGATGGGAGGAAGCTGGAGGCGAACTGCACGCTGGTCGTCGACGACGTGCAGCTCGAAAAGATGATTCCGAAGCACCCTGGCGACACCGACCGTATGCACCTGCTGATCGGCGGGACCCAGGCGGGCGACTATGCCGATCAGGCATCTCTTTTCCCTGAGATCCGTTGCACCGATTGCGACGATCTCAGTATCTATCTGGGAAATTGTATCGCCAGCGCGTTCTTTGACCGCTGCTCTTTAAACACAGTCAATGCTCCCGGTCTGCGAGGCGAACTGACATTCCGTGATTGCCGGTTCCAATCCAATGTGCAGGAAGTGCGCGGCGACCTCTACACGCTCGATAGCACGTTAGGCACGCGATTAACCAACTGCATTATCCACGCGCCCGTTGTCAATGGAACGGCGAATCCTGAACTGGTGAATCGTACAGGCTTTGTGGAAATCAACAAATCCGTCCGGCATTATCATCTCAACACGGCGTTGGACAGGCAGGTTGTGGATCACTATCAGCGTCAGGGAACAAAGCTGAATCCGGATTTCATCGCAATGCTGAAACTGCACCACGAGATGGAAGAGTGACCTGCTTCCCTTTGACAGAGCAGAGATTTATGATGTCGATGTGGCTTTGAGCTTTAGGTTCAATCGTCGAATTCCCACGCACCCAGATCAGGGCGTTCAGGCCGGGGATGACGCCGGATGTCCCCGATCACATCCGGCAGAGACAGTCCCTTGTCAATAGCCTTGGTCGCTGCCGGGGTGAGTGCAAGATTGCCGGACGTCGGGTTCACGAAGTAGCCGTCGAGACGACCGGTGTGGTTACTGCGAAGCTGTGCCTGTCCTCCGTCGAACCGAATCTCACCGTGCACAAGATTATTCGCGATTTCAGTCTGAGAGGTCCCGGCTCCTACGCGAATGCCGCGGCTGAAGTTTTGCTCGGGCCGCCAGATAGAATTATTGTAGATCTTCACATGCTCGGCGTACCACAGTTCGATCCCGCAGTCCGGTCCGCCTGTGATGAAGTTGTTGCGAATGATGCCGTCGCGAACGTAGACGAGCCGCTCTCCGGAAACGTTGGCTGTGGACTTGCCCGGATTGCCGAAAGCCACGCCTCGATCACAGTTTATGATGAAATTGCGTTCCACCACGACTCGCCTGGATCGGACCCAGATGAAGATAGCGGCACGGCCGCCTCCGTTGCGCCCATTGATGTTGCGGAAAACGTTGTCACTGAAAGTCCAGTCTTCCAACGCCATCATGTCGATGGCTGAAATGTAGTCACCACCGAAAAGCCAGTGGGCCGGCGGGATCCTGGTGTTCTCGAAGTGACAGTACCTGACCGAGCCCCTGACGGCATGGACGTTCGGGTTCCGCCCCGCCGAACCTTTGATAGCGCGTACTCCGATGTTCCGGAAACGGCAATTATAGATATGTATGTCCTTGGGTGCATTCTCGGCTTCCACCTTGATCCCATATGATCGGCAATCCGTGAAGGTCAGGTCCGCAATGGTGACTCCTTCGCAGTTGGCAATTCGGAGGATGTCGTCGCCCCTCGCTTCGCTGTCCCACCCTTTGCCACTGAGAATCACCCTGGCCGGATCGCCTGCGGCACTGCGGATAGAAATGTTCTTATTGTCTCGGAGAGTTATTGGCCGTGAGAGTTTGTATCGACCTTCGCCGAGAAGAACAGTGCCCCCCGCGCCGATGCGCCCAACCGCATGCAGGAGTTCGGCCACAGTTGAAACGGCAATAGTCTCTCCCTTCGGCGGTGGCAGCGGCGGAGCTTGTGGAAGCCACTGCGGAAGCAATCTGCTGACAGTTGCCGGAGATGCTAACGCCTCAGCTTTAAGTGGCTGAACCGCTGCGCCTGAAATAAGAGCGACATAAAGGAACAGAGATACAAGCGTATGGATAGAACGGAACCTATCGCGTCCGCGACCTAATAATTTCCTCTGCGAGTTCATTCAGGTATCCTTCTATAGCTGTATATCCGGAGCGTGTTCTTTTGTCCGCATCATACTCCTCCCTGTTAAAACCGCGCACTTGTTCCCACTCGTCAGGCATTCCGTCGTTATCTGAGTCCACTGGGGGCTTTGAGGGTGTCAGACCTTCCATAAGGTCTGTCTGTTCCTTACGCCCCCATGAACCGGTGCCATAGACAACATCACGGACAACTCGCTTGGTAACCGCGTCCCGCGGAAAACAGCCACCTTGAGCAAGGACCAGATCGTAAGCCTTCTTGGGATGATGCGTTTTGACAGGTGCCATTTCCGGCTTATCTATCTGGCGTATGCCTCTGTCTTTATAGTAGTCCAGACCATATAGCTTGTCAGCTTCCGCCCAGGGATTCTGTATCAATCCTACATCTTCGATGTAATTATCGGCAAGATAATAGGGTGTGTTTCCGACAAAGCAGAACGGGAACATCTTCGAATCACTTGGTCCGCGTTTGTAATAGTTGCCGACGATGGAGAAGGGCGGCTTGGGCGGGTGGCCCTCGTGGCTGAAACCATCGCGAAAGTTGTACACGACGTTGTTGCGAAAGTCGGCAGGGCCCGTCGCGATGGCAGGGTTTCGCCGGCGTTGATGGACAAAGAGATTGTGATGGATGGATATCCTGCTGCTGCCCGGGCCGGCAATGAGGCCGTAATTATGGGGTCCTTTAGCATGTCCCTTTGTGGCGGATTCTTCGATCGTGCACCACTGAATCGTAACACGGGTAGCGCGACTGTAGATGTCGATGGTCTCATCCTCCGCCCAGGAGCACGAAATATGGTCAAGGATGGCATTATCAACGACCGAAAACTGAATAGCGTCAAGTTGTGAACCTCGGCCGGGATCCGGGCGAACACGAAGAAACCTGGCGACTACATCGTGCACCGGTTTTTTTCTGTTCGCTGTGCGAAGCATTCCCCGTATTGTGATTCCAGCACCGGGGGCTGTTTGTCCTGCAATCGTGATGTACGGCTCGGTGATGACGATGTCACCGGTGATTACACCGGAGACTTCGAATACAACGATCCTTGGCCCCGGGGTTTCGCAGGCGGCCTGGAGACTCCCAGGTCCTGATGAGTTCAGGTTGACTACCTTAATAACTCGACCTCCTCTTCCCCCGAGAGTATCGCTGCCGAAGCCCTCGGCACCGATAAAGGCCGGCAGGGCATAACCTGAGGAGGCTAATGCGAGGATTGAAAACAGCACGAACCCGGGCATACATTGGCTGTTGTACCGGGATTTGCCATTTGACTCCATGAACGGCGATGCCATACGCTTTGACATTTTTCTTGAAGCACTCCTATGAAATTCAAGTCCTATGATACCACAATTTCAGGAGTTTTTCTACCAACAAGGGTGTAGTGTTTGACGCTCTCTCAGTCGAACGCGTGCTAGGGCGTGTAGCCGAGCTCACCCCAGCATGCCTTTTGGATCTTCTGGAGGTCTGCGTTTCCGGGCTGCGTAGTTGATGCATCGCCTCTCCGCGCTTCAGCCTCCTGCCAACTCAACTCGGCCCAACTGATGGTTCGCGGGTCGGTCCAATTGTGAAACTCGGAATGTCCGTCGGCGTGAGAGGCTATGGTGCCTTTGCCGTGACGCATAGGGATGGGATTCCACCACTTGGGCGAGCTGTAGTGAACGGCCCAGGCTGCGTCCCAGTCTTCTCCGTAGTCGTCGATGAAGACGATCCGCGTTCCAGGATGCTTGATGTTGAACAGCTCCCGGCAAACCGGACCTCCCTGTCCCAGACCCGATCCATTCATAGCGTGGACTATGCTATAGGTCCTCATCTCTCGCGCCACGGCTACGGGGCACCGATACACCTTGACGTTCTGAGTATAAGGAAATAACACGCCAGCCTTCAACGCCTCGATCTGCTCCTCCTCGGGCGCTTCGATGGGTAGCGTTCCTGGAGGCTTCCTGATCCAACAGTCCTTGACGGCTGAGTTTTCCGAGGCCGGAGCGCGGGGAATCCGGCCATCGTTCGCTTCGGCATACATGATCCAGGCCAACACGAGTGTCTGGGTATTGTTCAGACAGACCGCTCGCTTACCCTGCTCGCGGGCCCGATGCAGCACGGGGATCAGGATGGCCATGAGCAGAGCAATGATCGCAATGACGACCAGAAGTTCTATCAGCGTGAAACCTTTGCGCTCGCTCATGATGATTGCCCTTGTCTCTCGAAAAGACATGATACGACTCATCAGTCTGCCACAAACTGTAATCGATTATAGCACATCGGGATGGCTGACTTGAAGCGCAATTGCGACGAATATGGCCTCTCCGCACCATGCAACTCGACACAATCAGGGCATATTGAGTAACCAGCCAATTTTGCAGGTTATCATGGCCGAGTGCCAACTACAAAGACAGACCTGAATGGCGCGAGTCTCAATTTAACCACAGTTACATCCAGGCCGGATTCAACTTCACGGGCATAGTCGGCTCCAGAGATCTCGCCAGTGTGCGGATTCCAGAAGTCCGACTCAACGACTCCTCGCAACCTGGCACTCGTGTTTATTGGTTCCTGCCCGATATTAGCGAACATATAGATATGCCGGCCATCTTTGATCTTGTGGATATATCGGAGCGATCTATTGCTTTCGAATTCTACATCGTAGACATCGAGGGCCACATCCAGTGCCTTGCCCAGAGTCTCACCCCTCAGGCTGTTCAGATGAATCGCCATCCCCCCGCGCGCATTCTCCACGAGGCCATAGCCAGTTGTACTGCCAGATCCTATGGCTCCAAACATTGCCTTCACCGTTTGCGCCACGTCCGCATCATGTCCGAATTCGGCAGATTTGGAAGGCAGTATCCCAGTGGCTATCACCTTGCCTCCGGCCTCATAAAACTCCCTTATTTCTGCCAGATTAGTCCACCGAATGGTCTCATGTCCCGGCAAAATGAGAATCTTGAAACGTCCCGGATGAATCCTGTTCTCCAGTACGAGTTCGTTTCCATCAACCGTGCATTTCTGATCCAGTACCTCGGGATGAATAAAAGTGTAGTCCCGCCCGACCTCTGCTATGAGGACTTCCCCGACATCCATATAGTCAGCTTCCGGGACCCCCACCCCACCTTTGTAGAAGCCGAGAGGCCCATCCAGATGGTGGCTGCCCTGGAGCGTAGCTATAGGATACAGCACGGCGATATCTGAGACGTGCCGACCATCGTTTTGAAGCAACACATTCATCCTCGCGACGAATGTGTTGAATTCCACAAGCCCTTCCCCGTAAATCGGGCTACGATAAGACAACTCGGGCTTAAATGTCACATGCCGATCATCATACCAGACCGCATGCGGGATAAGCATGTTGATACCCTTCGTATACTGCTCCATCGCGACAGCATACATATCCTGCCAGCCCAGATTGCCCATAGCGCCATAGGTTTCGGACATTACAAGGGCCTTGTCCCAGTTGTACGCCGAGGAACTTATGATCTTATAAATCCTCTCAGCCGGACGATTTCCGCCGATCTTATCCACGCCGGGGATATCCTGATGCTTGAAGCATTTCATCAGGTCTCCCGAGACGCTCACGGGATTAATGACTTCTTCCTGGTCCTGGTGGCCGGTTGCTTCAATTGAATGCTTGTCGCACCATTCCTGGATTACCTTGGGAAAACCGAGTGTGTATAGTTCGGCACGAAAGCCGAACAAGTAGTTTCTTGCCGCTTGGGTCTCCGGACCAATGTCGTACCACAGTGCCGGGTAGTAGGGCTTGGGGTCAAAGCCGTGCCTGGCCTCGAATTTCTCGTTGAACGTGTCCGTCCAGGTTCGTCCCTCGGCGCGGTAGAGGGTCGGCTCATCGTGAAAGGTAGAGTCAATGGTTGTGCCAAAATGCTCCTTGAATCTGTCGTAGTATGCCTGATGAGTAATCTCAACGAATTTCTCAACCGCCGACGGGTCCAGGTAATCACACGCAGGATAACCATCTTTGATGCACGCGAAAGTCATGATCTTCCATGTCCCAACAGGGACATCCCATTCAAACCAATTCTCGCTTATTCGCTTTGTCAGTTCAAACCGCTTTTTGCTTGCGATGTTCATGGCTACAATACTCATGATCCGCCCAGCGGGAACCTCCCTTGTGTATTTCGCCGGCCCGGTTACAGTTTCTTCATGTTTGTCGAGCCGTTTTATGGTCATATCTGGAAATCGCTGTTCGAACAGACTGATGTCGCTCGAGTTCGGCGCGCCGGCCGGGCCACTGGGAAAACCATATTCGTCGTAGAGTGACATTGTCATGCCCAGCACACGCGCCTTGTCAAGAACAGCCCTATAGACAGCGAAGTACTCTTGACTCAAGTATTCGGGCCGAAAGCTTTTTCCAAAAGGAAGTATGCCAAATCCACCATATTTGTTAAGTGTCTTTGACTTCTCTATCTGGTTTTCCAAGACATTAACATTGACTTCGGTATTGTTCCAGAACCAGAGCGGTCGGGGCCAATAGGTGATTGGTGGGTCGGCAAAGTTTTTCTCAACGTTAGCCTTCATCGCCATGCCCGGAGACTGCATCGCAAAGCAAATGACGCCGACAATTGAGATTGTAGCCTTCCATGACCTGACGTAAGTAGATTCACTCATTGCGTTAGTTCTCCCATGAGTCATTTTTCGATGTGTTCACAGTCAGCGTGACTTCAATCATGTTTGTTCTCGGCTCCCAGCGTTCCACATGCGTCAGATAACTCTACCTGAGGACCAGTGATG
>Ga0209536_100013665_pt1 | contig 11697 bp, 9 predicted proteins | sample DeeMarSeWOR28_12_FD_187461 | JGI IMG/M metagenome (GOLD analysis project Ga0209536, IMG submission 187461) | Marine sediment microbial communities from White Oak River estuary, North Carolina - WOR-2-8_12 (SPAdes) (version 2) | ecosystem: Environmental > Aquatic > Marine > Intertidal zone >... | reverse complement strand
GCACGCCGCCGTGGCGAGGACATCATCGACCTGTCGATGGGGAATCCCGACGGCCCGACGCCAAAGCACATCGTCGACAAACTGGTGGAGACCGCCCAGCGTCCCAACAACCATGGATATTCGGTGTCGAAGGGCATTTTCCGGCTGAGGAAGGCGATATGCGGCTGGTACGGGCACCGATACGGCGTGGACCTCGATCCCGACAGTGAAGCGATTGTCACTATTGGATCGAAAGAAGGGATTGCGCACCTGGCGCTGGCGACGCTGGAACGTGGCGATATCGTTCTGGTGCCCAATCCGAGTTATCCGATACACATCTATGGGCCAGTCATTGCGGGCGCTGACATCCGCCATGTGCGGAACACGCCGGATGTCGATTTTTTCGAGGAACTGGAGCGAGGCCTGAAAGACTCGTTCCCGAAGCCGAAGCTGCTCATCGTCAACTTCCCCAGCAACCCGACGACTCAATGCGTTGACCTCGCGTTCTTCGAGCGCCTTGTCGCGCTGGCGCGGGAGCACGGGATCTATGTGGTGCACGATCTGGCATACGCGGACATCGTGTTCGACGGGTACAAGGCACCTTCAATATTGCAGGTCCCCGGAGCCAAGGAAGTCGCTGTCGAGTTCTTCACCATGTCGAAGAGCTACAACATGGCGGGCTGGCGAATCGGCTACATGGTCGGCAATCCCGAACTGGTTGCGGCACTGGGAAGAATCAAGAGTTACCACGATTACGGCACGTTCACGCCGCTTCAGGTTGCGGCAATCGTCGCCCTGGAAGGCCCGCAGGATTGCGTCGAGGAAATCCGCGCCACCTACCAGCGACGCCGTGACGTGATGGTGAAAGGTTTGCGCGAGGCCGGGTGGGCGGTCGACAACCCGCGTGCCGCGATGTACGTGTGGGCGAAAATTCCCGAGCCTTACGCGGAGATGGGTTCGCTTGATTTCGCCAAGAAGTTGCTGGCGGACGCAAAGCTGGCTGCGGCGCCCGGCGTGGGTTTCGGGCAGTATGGCGACACTCATGTGCGCCTGGCGTTGATCGAGAACGAAGCACGCATCCGGCAGGCCATTCGCGGCATCAAGGACATGTTCCGCAAGGATGGCTTACTCCAGTCTGCGAGCCCGTCGAAGAAGAATTCCGTGCGCGTCGCTTGACGCGCCGGCGCTTTCGCGGCGTTGCAGAACATGCCTGTGCCGCTGAGCGGCAAAGCGCTTGCGGGTTCCAGAAGAGGGTTGTCGCAATAGCCGGCGGGCGCGCTGCGCTGGATTAATCATTTACGGATAAACCGGATCAGGGAAAGGTTGTATGAAGCCGATGCGTATCGGGCTGCTGGGGGTTGGTACCGTCGGCAGCGGCACCCATGAAGTGTTGCGCAGGAACCGTGAGGAGATCGCACGCCGGGCGGGGCGGGAGATCGTCGTGCACATGGCGGCGGCCCGCGACCTGCAAAAGGCGCGGCGAGTGCTGGGGGATGAAATCGCGCTGACCGACGATCCTTTCGAGGTGGTCGCGCACCCGGAAATCGATATCGTGGTGGAGTTGATCGGCGGCACCGATGTCGCGCGCAAACTGGTGCTCGCAGCGATCGAGAACGGCAAGCCGGTCGTCACCGCGAACAAGGCCTTGCTGGCGGAACATGGCAACGAGATTTTCAGTGCGGCGCAGCGTCAGGGCGTGAGCGTTGCGTTCGAGGCGGCGGTCGCCGGGGGCATTCCGATTATCAAGGCGTTGCGGGAAGGCCTGGCGGCAAACCAGATTGAGTGGGTGGCCGGCATCATCAACGGCACGACCAACTACATCCTGTCCGAGATGCGCGATACCGGCGCAGCCTTTGAAGCCACGCTCGCCGAGGCCCAGCGGCTCGGCTACGCGGAGGCCGATCCGACGTTCGACATCGACGGCGTGGATGCCGCGCACAAGCTCGCCATCATGGCTTCTCTGGCATTCGGTATCCCCGTCCAGCTCAGCAAGGTGCACACGGAAGGCATCTCCAATCTGGCGCGGGTTGATATCGCCAACGCCGAGGAGTTCGGTTATCGCATCAAGTTGCTTGGCATCACCAAACGGGTGCCGGAGGGCATCGAACTACGCGTTCATCCGACGCTGATTCCGCGCCGCCGGCTGATCGCCAACGTGGAAGGCGCGATGAACGCGATCCTTGTCAAGGGCGACGCGGTCGGACCGACCCTGTACTACGGGGCTGGCGCGGGCGCCGAACCGACAGCCTCGGCAGTGATTGCCGATCTCGTCGATGTAACGCGGTTGCATACGGCCGATCCGGAGCATCGGGTGCCGCATTTTGCATTCCGCATGGACCAGCTTTCTGACGTGCAGGCGTTGCCGATGGGCGAGGTGCAATCCTGCTACTACCTGCGGGTCCCGGTAGTTGACCAGCCCGGAGTGCTGGCAGACATTACACGGATACTCGCTGACCGGAAGATCTCGATCGAGGCGATGCTGCAGCGCGAGCCGGCCGAAGGGGAAGAGACGGTCAACATCATCTTTCTGACCCACATGACCAGGGAAAAGGACATGAATGCGGCCATCCGGAAGATCGAGGCCCTGGAGGTAACCACCGGTTCGGTCACACGCATTCGAATAGAATCCCTCCACGGAAGGTAGCGGCCGACTCCAGGCCAGGGAGCGCGGTCAGGGAATCGCTGAATATTTTTCGCCCACCGGAAAAATCCAACCAAGAAACTTCTATGACGAACCATTACACGGGACTTATCAATCGCTACCGAAACCGGCTGCCGGTATCGGAGAATACGCCGGTGGTGACCTTGAACGAAGGCAACACGCCGCTGATCGAGCTGAGCAACCTGCCGAAGATGTTGCGCAAGGACGTACGGATTCTGTGCAAGTTCGAAGGCTTGAATCCGACCGGTTCGTTCAAGGACCGCGGCATGACGATGGCTGTGACCAAAGCGGTGGAGGGCGGTTCGAAGGCGATCATCTGCGCGTCCACGGGCAATACGTCCGCTTCGGCGGCAGCGTACGCAGCGCGTGCCAACATTCGCTGCTTTGTGCTGATTCCGGAGGGCAAGATTGCACTCGGAAAACTGTCTCAGGCGATGATGCACGGCTCGGTCGTTATCCAGATTCGCGGAAATTTCGACGATGGAATGCGCCTGGTACAGGAACTCGCTGAGACGATGCCGGTGGATATTGTGAATTCCATCAACCCCTATCGCCTGCAAGGGCAAAAAACCATTGCCTTCGAAGTGCTCGAAGCGCTCGGCGAAGCACCCGATTATCACGTCCTGCCGGTCGGCAACGCCGGCAACATCTCCGCGCACTGGATTGGTTACAGCGAGGCCGTCGGCATGCGATGCGGCAGTTGCAATCACTGCGAGGGAGAGTGTCCCCATCTGGCCGAACCGCTGGCCACGCGCAGGCCCATCATGGTGGGATACCAGGCAAGCGGCGCGGCGCCCTTCCTGCGGGGACACATGGTGGATGATCCGGAGACCGTTGCCACGGCGATCCGTATCGGCCATCCGGTCTCCTGGGATCTGGCGTGGGCCGCCAAGAACGAGTCCGGTGGCTGGTTTGACGAGTGCACCGACGAAGAAATCCTGCGCGGCCAGAAGCTGCTCGCCGAGTGCGAAGGCATTTTCTGCGAGCCGGCGTCCGCCGCTTCGATTGCGGGCCTGTGCAAGGACCTTGAAAAAGGCCTCATCGGAGAAGGCTCCACCATCGTCTGCACACTTACGGGCCATGGTCTCAAGGATCCCGATACCGCGATCGAGCAAAGCACGAAGCCGGTCGTCGTTGATGCCAAACGTGACGCGATCGAGAGCGTCATATCCAAACATCTCGGAGGTTGAGGCCGGGATGGCAGACGCAGGCGGGTTCGACGACGCGCGGCAGTTCTGGGACGAGCGGTTTTCCACCGACACCTATATATTCGGCACGCAGCCGAATGTATTCCTCGCGTCCCACCAGCCACTGTTCAAGGCCGGCATGCGGGTGCTGGCAGTCGCTGATGGGGAAGGACGTAACGGCGTCTGGCTGGCTCAGCAAGGGTGCACGGTCCTGTCGGTCGATATTTCGCCGCTGGGCATCGCGAAGGCGCGCAAGCTGGCAGCACAGCGCAACGTCTCGGTTGAATTCGAATGCGCCGACCTGATGCGTTGGGACTGGCCGCGGGGCGAGTTCGACGCGCTGGTCTGTATCTTCATCCAGTTCGCCACACCGGCGGAGCGCAAGACACTGTTTGACGGCTTCTGGTCGGCTTTGAAACCCGGCGGTGTGCTGCTGCTCGAGGGCTACGGGGTAAAGCAGCTGCAATACAACTCGGGCGGGCCGGGAAAGCGGGAGAATCTATACACCGTCGACATGTTGCGGGAAGCGTTCGCCGGCTGGGATATCGAAAGCTTGCGCGAATATGAATCGGTACTCGACGAAGGCCCGAAGCATAGCGGCATGGCCGCGCTGGTCGACCTCGTTGCCCGCAAACCGCTAGCCTGAAGAAGCGGTCAGGCAAGCATTCGCGATCGATAAGCCGCGGCCGGCCACGCATTACTCCATCGAAACAAAGCGCATCGACAGATCGATGGCGGTGATGTCCTTCGTCAGGTCGCCAATGGAAATGCGGTCGACTCCCGTCGCCGCGATTTCGCGCACATTCTTCAGCGTAATGCCGCCGGATGCTTCCAGTTTGGCGCGGCCCGCAGTGATCCTGACCGCTTCCGCCATTCGCTCAGGCGTGAAATTGTCGAGGAGCACCAGTTTCGCTCCGCTGGCGATCGCTTGCTCGAGTTGTTCGATCGTCTCGACTTCGATCTGCACCGGAATGGCCGGGTTGATTTCACGTGCGCGCGCCAATACCTCAGGGATACCGCCAGCGGCGGCAATGTGGTTTTCCTTGATCAGGACGCCGTCATACAGGCCGATGCGGTGATTGACCCCGCCGCCGGTCTTGACCGCGTGCTTCAGTGCCAGCCTTAGTCCGGGGATGGTCTTGCGAGTGTCGAGAATGTCAGCCCGGGTCCCGGCCACCGCTTGCACATAGGTGTTTGTTTTCGTAGCGACCGCGGACAGGGTCTGGAGAAAATTGAGCGCTGTGCGCTCGCCCGTCAGTAACGGACGGGCAGGCCCCCGCAGGTCGCAAAGTATGGTGCCGGCGGGCACTCTCTCGCCATCCGAGGCGTGCCACTCGAACTCGATCCGCGCATCGAGTTGCCGGAATACCGTCTCCAGCCAGGCCGCGCCGCAAAGAATACAGTCTTCACGCGTCAGGATGCGTGCGTGCGCCAGAGCACCGGCCGGAACAAGCAGTGCCGTCGCGTCACCGCTGCCGACGTCTTCGGCGAGCGCCTGTTTGACCGAGCGGTCGATTTCGCGCTGCAAGTCTGTACTAATGGTCATCTTTTCTTCTTTTGCACCCGAGAGCGGTGCTGTCCACTATTCATTGGGAGTGATTCACGGATCGCGTTTTGGAACTGCCCGTGCCTGCCAGGGCGCGAATGCCGGCCAGCCCGGGTGGGTTTCCCCTCGTCGTGCTGGTCCGACGACGCAAACTCAGGTATCCGGATCGAGTTTCCGCTTGATCGTGACGGCGCCGCGGATCTGGCCGGCGAAATACCCGGTCGCCTTGTCATTGGGGTATTCGCGGGCCAGCGTCTGCCTGACGGACGCCGGTATTGTCTGGTCGCCGCCATGACAAGTCAGGCACAGTGGTTTTACCGGCAAGGCTTTCATGAACCGGAAGTAATCTGCATCGGGCTCATTGACGATTTCGGCGGCGATCATTTTTCCCGCGTCGGCTCCGCCTTTGGCCTCTTCATCAAATCGCTGCAGGATCACTTGTTCCCACGCGTCAGGCTGGCCGATCAGGGCATTACGCGTCTTCAGGCTCACCCGGCTGACTTTCCACCCGGTGCGAAGCGACAACGCGTTTGCCAGAGCCGGCGCGGTGTCGCGGCAAACCGTAATCGCGCCGTCCGGGCCGGACTCCGCGAGGGCCGTTTTCAGCGCATCCCCCAGGTCCTCAATGAGCTCACGGGCAACTTCCCTGGCTTCCCGGGTCATCGCGCGCACGTCGGCTTGTTCCGCCGTTGCCGTTAGCGGCATTGCCAACAGGCCCGGGAAAATCAGTAATGCGAATGCGTGTCTCATTGCCGCCTTGTCCTTGAAGAAAAATCAACGCCAATTTGCCACCATCGCCACTATCGCGCAAATCGCGTCCCTGTTGCCGCGTGACACGATGCGCTTGATCCCGGGGCAGCGCTGCGCCGGCCGCGGCCGGCTCCGCTTGCCGCATGCTTTCGATCCAGACAATTCGGGCAGTTCTGGTGCTTGAAATTGCAGGGTTTCTACCCAATGTTCGGGTTAACCACGAACAAAGGATTAAATGATGCGCCTGGACAAACTGACTACGCGATTTCAACAAGCCCTGGCCGAAGCCCAGAGTATGGCGGTCGGCTCAGACAACCCCTACATCGAGCCACAGCACCTGTTGAGCGCGTTGCTGGCGTCAGAGGACGGATTCTCCGTGTCCCTGTTGTCGCGCGCCGGTGTGCGCATAAACCCGCTGCGGGAGGCCTTGCGCGCGGCGATCGGCCGCTTGCCGAAAGTTGAAGGGCAGGGCGGCGACGTGAACCTGTCGCGCGATCTTGGCAACCTGCTCAATGTAACCGACAAGATGGCGCAAAAACGCGGTGACCAGTTCATCGCATCCGAGTTGTTTCTGCTCGCGCTGACGCAGGACAAGGGCGATACCGGCAAGCTGTTCCGCGAACACGGCGCAGAGTTCTCCGCGCTGGAGCAGGCGATCGCGGCTGTGCGCGGCGGGGAGAGCGTCAACAGCGCCGAGGCCGAAGGCCAGCGTGAAGCACTGAAGAAATTCACCCTCGATCTCACCGAGCGCGCTCGACAGGGCAAGCTCGATCCGGTTATCGGCCGTGACGATGAAATCCGGCGCTGCATCCAGATCCTGCAGCGGCGTACCAAGAACAATCCGGTTCTGATCGGGGAACCCGGTGTCGGAAAAACCGCCATCGTCGAAGGCCTGGCGCAGCGCATCATCAATGAAGAGGTCCCCGAGACGCTGAAGGGAAAGCGGGTGCTGGTGCTCGACATGGCCTCGTTGCTGGCGGGTGCGAAGTACCGGGGTGAATTCGAGGAGCGGCTCAAGAGCGTACTCAAGGAACTGGCCCAGGACGAAGGCCAGACGATTGTTTTCATCGACGAGATTCATACCATGGTCGGGGCCGGCAAGGCCGAAGGCGCGATCGACGCCGGAAACATGCTCAAGCCGGCGCTGGCTCGCGGCGAGCTGCACTGTATCGGCGCGACCACGCTGGACGAGTACCGCAAGTACATCGAAAAGGATGCCGCTCTGGAGCGCCGGTTCCAGAAAGTCATGGTCGAGGAGCCTAGCGTTGAGAGCACGATCGCCATATTGCGCGGTCTGCAGGAGCGCTATGAACTGCACCACGGGGTGGACATTACCGACCCGGCAATCGTGGCAGCGGCCGAGTTGTCGCACCGCTACATCACGGACCGGTTCCTGCCGGACAAGGCCATCGACCTGATCGATGAGGCGGCAGCGCGCATCAAGATGGAAATCGACTCCAAGCCGGAAGCGCTGGACCGGCTCGACCGCCGGCTGATTCAACTCAAGATCGAGCGCGAAGCGGTAAAAAAAGAAAAGGACGAGGCGTCGCAAAAACGCCTTGCCCTGATCGAAGAGGAAATCGGCAAGCTGGAACGCGAGTATGCCGATCTCGACGAAGTGTGGAAGGCGGAAAAGGCCCAGGTCCAGGGTTCGCAGCACATCAAGGAAGAAGTCGACCGGATCAAACTCGAAATGGAGGCCGCCAAGCGCAAAGGCGACTGGCAAAAGGTGTCGGAGTTGCAATACGGCAAACTGCCGCAGCTCGAAGCGCAGCTAAGTACGGCCGAATCCGGCGGGGAAAAACCCGCCGCTTTCAAGTTGTTGCGTACGGAGGTCGGCGCGGAAGAGATCGCCGAAGTCGTGTCCCGTGCCACCGGCATCCCGGTGTCGCGCATGATGCAGGGCGAGCGCGACAAGCTGCTCCATATGGAAGACCGCCTGCACCAGCGCGTGGTCGGTCAGGACGAGGCGGTGCGGCTCGTTTCGGACGCGATTCGCCGCTCACGCGCCGGACTGGCGGACCCGGACAAGCCGTACGGCTCTTTCCTTTTCCTGGGCCCCACCGGCGTCGGCAAGACGGAGCTGTGCAAGGCGCTGGCAGAGTTCCTGTTCGACTCCGAAGAGCATCTGATCCGGATCGACATGTCCGAGTTCATGGAGAAGCACTCGGTGGCCCGGCTGATCGGTGCGCCTCCTGGCTATGTCGGATACGAAGAGGGCGGTTACCTGACCGAGGCGGTGCGCCGCAAGCCCTACTCGGTGATCCTGCTCGACGAAGTCGAGAAAGCACACCCGGATGTCTTCAACGTGTTGCTCCAGGTGCTCGACGACGGGCGCATGACCGACGGGCAAGGGCGGACCGTGGACTTCAAGAACACGGTAATCGTCATGACGTCCAATCTCGGTTCGCAAATGATTCAGCAGATGTCCGGCGATGACTACCAGGTCATCAAGCTGGCGGTGATGGCGGAAGTGAAAACAGCCTTCAAGCCCGAATTCGTCAACCGCATCGACGAAGTCGTCGTGTTTCACGCGCTCGACGAGAAGAATATTCTTTCGATCGCGAGGATACAGCTCGGCTATCTGGAAAAGCGCCTGCAGCACATGGACATGGAGCTTCAGGTGGACGAGGCAGTGCTGAAGCAAATCGCCGAAGTCGGCTTCGACCCGGTCTTCGGGGCGAGGCCACTCAAACGAGCAATTCAGGCAAGTATCGAAAATCCGTTAGCGCGAGAAATCCTCGAAGGACATTTCGCAGCCAAGGACGTGGTGCGGGTCGGGTTGCGCGGCGGCAAGATCAGTTTCGCCAAAGGCCTGAAGGAAGCCGAGCAGCAGGCTTCGGCGTAACGGAGGTGGATTATTCGGGAGCTTTTCCCGGATAATCCACGCTTTGCTTCGTAACAGTTCGTCCGAAGCAGCTTGATTCTGCGCGTTGCTGTAATGCAAGCGATTGAATCAGCAAGTGTTAGCGAGAAATGGCGTTCCCGCGTCTACGCGACGTTCGTGTGGAGGTGTTAAGGTAGCGCGCTGATGCGTGAACACGCCAACTTCGGATGACGCCAACTTTATGAGCCTCGACGTTACTGAAACCCAGCCCTTGTCCCCGCTGGCCCGATTCCGGGGCGAGGCGATACTCGAATTACCGACGGATTTGTATATTCCGCCGGAAGCCTTGCAGGTGGTACTGGAGGCGTTCGAGGGGCCGCTGGACCTGTTGCTGTACCTGATCCGCAAGCACAATCTGGATGTCCTCGACATCCCGATGGCTGACCTGACGCGGCAATACATGGAATACGTCGAAATGATGCGTGAGCATCAACTCGAACTGGCCGCGGAATACTTGTTGATGGCGGCCATGCTCACGGAGATCAAGTCACGCATGCTGCTGCCGCGGCCAAGCCATGTCGCGGATGACGAGGAGGACCCGCGCGCTGAATTGGTGCGGCGCCTGCTCGAGTACGAACGAATGAAGCTTGCGGCTCAGAGAATTAACGAGTTGCCCCAGGCCGGCCGGGATTTCTCATCGGTCAAGGTATGGTTCGAAAAGACGACGGAAGAGGTCCTGCCGGACGTGAACCCCGACGACTTGCGTAACGCCTGGCTTGGCTTGCTGGCGCGCGCAAAGGTCAAGCGGCATCACCGCATCAGTCGTGAGGAACTGTCCGTTCGTGAGCACATGAGCCGGATTCTGCGGCGGCTGCAGAATCTCAAATTCGTACAGTTTGACGAATTGTTTGAGCCGGAACGGGGCGTTCCGGTGTTGGTTGTCACTTTGTTGGCGATTCTCGAGTTGGCCAAGGAAACGATGGTTCAACTTTCGCAGCAGGGCGTGTTTTCTCCAATTTATGTGAAGCTTACACATGGACTTACAGCAGTCTGACATCGCACAAATCAAGCGCACACTTGAAGCCGCATTGCTTGCCAGTGGCGAGCCCGTTCCCGTGACTGACTTGCGACAGCTTTTTGAAGAGGACTACGGCGCAGATGTGATCCGTCGTCTGCTCGAGGAGTTGAAAGCTGACTGGAATGAGCGCGGCGTAGAGTTGATAAACGTTGCCAGTGGCTGGCGCTTCCAGGTGCGCCAGGACCTGCAGCGGCGGCTCGACCGGCTGAATCCGCAAAAACCGCCAAAATATTCGCGTGCCGTCCTGGAAACGTTGGCCATCATTGCTTATAAACAACCGGTTACACGAGGGGACATCGAGGAAATCCGGGGCGTAACGGTGTCCAGCAACATACTCAAGGCGCTGGAAGCGCGTGGCTGGATCGATATTGTCGGGTACAAGGAATCGCCCGGCCGGCCGGCGCTGTATTCCACGACGCGCAGTTTTCTGGATGACCTGGCGTTACGGTCGCTGGAGGAATTGCCGCCGCTGGAAGATCTGGGATCCCTGGTGGAAAATCCGGACCAGGAAGCCGCCCTGGATGGTCATCTCATCGATGACACTGAAGCGGCGGACCATGAATCCCGGGGGGGTGGGCCGCGCGAAGGTGATGTTGCGGAGCGCGAATACGACGCTGGTGACCAAACGGCTGAAACCGGCGAATCAGCCGTCGGCGCGCAGCTCCGGAGTGAAAGCTCGCCTGCCGAAGCATGATGAAATAGTTAAACCAAATTATTCAATAGATAGTATAACCTGTTGATTTGTTGATATGAGATCCGTCCTGATTATCAATCCCAAAGGCGGTTCGGGAAAGACGACACTGGCAACCAACCTGGCAGGCGGGCTGGCTTGTGCTGGTGGCGAGGATGTCAGGCTTTGGGATCTTGATCGCCAGCATTCCGCGCTGGAATGGTTGTCACTGCGCCCCGCGGATCGGCCACAGGTCAGTGCGCTGTCCGGAAAACCCGGAGAAAACAGCCGCTCGCATGGCGGGGCCGGCTGGCTCGTGCTCGATGCCCCGGCCGGCATCCACGGGAAGATGCTGCAGAGGGCACTCAAGATCGCCCACAAGGTGATCGTGCCGATACAGCCTTCGGTGTTCGATATGGCCGCTTCGGGCCAGTTCCTCCGAGAACTGCTCGAGGACAAATCCCTGCGTAAGCTGCAAACGCGCATTGGCGTCGTGGGGATGCGCGTGGATCCCAGAACGCGGGCAGCCTCTACGCTTAGCGCGTTCCTGCAGCAGTACGACTTGCCGGTGCTCACATGGTTGCGGGACACCCAGGTGTATGCAAATGCCGCATTCAACGGCCTCAGCATTTTTGATCTTCCCGAGTCGATCAGCGGCCGCGACACGGCACAGTGGCGGCCCATACTCGAATGGGTCTCTGACTGAGGCATCGCGCCGCGTATCGAGGCGCGTTTCCTAGCAGTTTTTCATTAAGAGTTTGTTGCGTTGTGTGACGCTGATTGCTAAAATTCCGCCTCTCGATTTTTGACGGTCGCGGGGTGGAGCAGTCTGGCAGCTCGTCGGGCTCATAACCCGAAGGTCGTAGGTTCAAATCCTGCCCCCGCAACCAATTAATTTCCGCTCTTTAAAAATTTGGACAGCCGAAGCGTGTGGGTGCTTTGTGTGCTTTTGTTGATGCTTGTGGCTGGGCATGGACGAATGGAGCTGGTGGAGCTTT
>Ga0209536_100013664_pt1 | contig 11697 bp, 12 predicted proteins | sample DeeMarSeWOR28_12_FD_187461 | JGI IMG/M metagenome (GOLD analysis project Ga0209536, IMG submission 187461) | Marine sediment microbial communities from White Oak River estuary, North Carolina - WOR-2-8_12 (SPAdes) (version 2) | ecosystem: Environmental > Aquatic > Marine > Intertidal zone >... | reverse complement strand
TCTAAATTGTTCGAAGTCTTCGCATCTGTCCTCGATGATACACTCGATAGCCCTTTGAAACACCCAGGCGCATTCTTTCACCTTTTCGGCATGTTCCTGTATGCCGTCGAAGGGTGAGGTGATAAACATGGAGATAAAGGGTATGCGCATAATTCTCTCCTTTAAATAAAGAGCTGAAGGATTTTAAAAATAACGATGCTGGTGATGGCGGCAGCCGGCACGGTTAAAATCCAGTACAGGATAATTTCAAATATAATTCTGAAATTAACGGCCTCGATACCGCGCGCAAGGCCAACGCCCATGACGCCGCCCACGGCGGCGTGGGTGGTGGAAACCGGCAATCCCATTTTGGATGCCAGCATCACGGTTGTGGCCGCGGCAAAATCCACCGAAAATCCACGGGTGTTGGTCAGGGTGGTAATTTTTCTGCCGATTGTATCCATTACCCGGTGCCCGGCCATGCCGATGCCGCAGGCAATGCCGATGCCGCCGAAAAAAAGCAGAAAAATCGGCACCGGAACCTTGGCTCCCACGCTGCCGGTTTTAACCAGAAAATAAATGACCGCCAGCGGACCGATGGCATTGGCCACATCATTGGCGCCCTGGGCTAAAGCCACATAGCAGGAAGTGCCGATCTGAATTTTGCGAAAAACCTCTTCTTCTCCGCTAAGATTAGTCTTTTTTATGAATTTGCGCAAGATTTTGACGGTCACAAAGCCCAGCACCAGCGCCAGGACCATCGCAACCAGCAGGGCCATCGGCGTTCCCAGCGCCAGCCGCTTACCCAGGGGCGTCTTGAAAAGGAAAGACAATATCACCACGAATAATGCGATGCTGATAAAATAAGGCGCGAGCTTAAGGGCCTGAGAGAAGGGGTCTTTTTTTGATAAAATAAATTTGACAATCGCTTTAAACATCAAAAAGGCGATGACCATGGCAAATACCGGGGAAATCACCCAGCTCAAGACCACCGCACCCAGTTTGCCCCAATTGATCACTGAAAACCCGCCGGCCATGATGCCAAAGCCGATCATGGCGCCCACAATCGAGTGCGTCGTGGATACCGGCAGCGATTTCCAGGTGGCGAAAGACACCCATAACGCCGCCGCCAGCAGTGCCGAAAGCGCTCCAATCAGCGCCAGGTGGGGGTCTGCAAGGATATCGGTCGAGACAATCCCTTTTCTGATGGTTTGGGTCACATGGGAGCCGATAAAAACAGCCCCGACAATATTCAATATGCCTGCAATAAATATCGCCTGTCGAATGGTGATGGCCCTGGCTCCCACCGCGGAAGCCATTGAGTTTGCAACATCATTGGCGCCGATATTCCAGGCCATATAAAATCCGAAAATATAGCCGATTATCAGTACGTAATATTCAGATCCCATTTTTGTGCTTTTTAAATCGATACAATATGATCAGAAGCAATATCAGCTAGTTACAATATGTCAATTTCACATTGCAGGGCCAAGCGTTCGTGTTGAAAATTAGAAAGACAGGTCGATGGGGCTTTTCGTCGGCGTGGGAATAACACGTTGGGTGCCGCAAATCAATGATAAAGCTAAGATGGGGGCGAAAATATCACCCACCCGTTGTTTGTCCGGTATGCGCGGGGCTATTTGACTTGCGGCAGGTGAATGCTGAAGCGGCTGCCTTCGCCAAGCTGGCTTTCAACGCTAACATGGCCGCCATGTGCCTGGGCGATGTGCTTGACAATTGCCAGCCCCAGGCCGGTCCCGCCCATTTTGCGGCTGCGCGCTTTGTCCACCCGGTAAAAGCGCTCGAACAGCCGCGGCAGATGCTTTTGAGCAATACCGATGCCGTGGTCCCGGACACTGATGATCACCTCGGAATTCTGCTGGTTTGATTTCAGCATTACCGTGCTTTGCGGCTCGCTGTATTTAAGGGCATTGTCCAGCAGGTTGACCACGGCCTGCTCGATGAGGGTGGGATCGAAAATAGCGGTGGCGTCTTTTTCGCAATCCATATCGATGCGGATCTTTTTTTCTTCGGCTTTTGACTGGCACAATTGGACCGCGGCCTGAAAAATATCCTCGATTTTCACCTGCTGGAAATTGATTTCTTTGTGTTCGTCTTCCTGTTCGATTCGTGACAGCGCCAGCAGGTCTTCGACGATTGAATTCAGGCGGTCTACATGTTTTTGTATGATTCCCAGGAAACGCTCGTTTTCTTCGGCTTTGTCGACTCTTCCCTGCTGCAGGGTTTCCACAAAGCCTTTAATGGCCGTTAGCGGGGTTTTGATCTCATGGGATACGTTGGCCACGAAATCGCGCCGCATATTTTCCAGGCGCCGCATCTGGGTGACATCGTTAAATACCACCAATGCGCCTTTCTGCTGCTGATTTGCGTCCAAGAGCGGGGAGCTCTTTACGTCTATGACGCGCTCCTCATTCTGAAAGACGGTGATATCTTCTTCGGCCGGGCCCGGATTGCTCAGCGCACGCTGAATAAACTGCTGCAGGGACGGGGACCGGATGACTTCCTGAATACTCCTGTCACGGCAGTTTTCCGGATCATTTTCAAATAGTTGGGCGGCAATCCGGTTGATGCTCACGATGCGCTCTTCGCTGTCGACGGCGATCACGCCTTCGAGCATACTGGCCAGAACGGTTTCGAGTTGATTGCGCTGATTGATAACGGTTTCAATACGGCTGTCCAGCTGGGCGGCCATCCGGTTCAGGGCGTCAGCCAGGCCTGCCATTTCCTCGGTGGCCGGGGAAGTCAGCCGGTGGCTTAAATCACCGCCGGCAAACTGCTCGGCGCTTTTTTTCATCTGCTCGATGGGCCGGCTGATGCGGCGCGAGATCGCCCAGCTGATGCCGGCAGCCAGCAGCGCAATAATGCATCCGCCCAGCGCAATTTTTAGTTGAATGGATCGGATTTCAGTCTCAACCGCGGTTGCCGGCAATGATGTGCGCAGCACGGCCACAATACCCTGACGGTCTTTGATCGGTACGGCGACATAGAGCATTTCCTGCATGAGGGTTTTGCTGAAGCGCAAGGATGAACCGGTTTGGCCTGCCAGTGCCGTGGCGATTTCCGGCCGGTTGGCATGATTATCCATCAGGCGGGGTGTCTCGCGAGAATCCCCGATCACGGTTCCGTCGGGCAGGATAACGGTAATGCGCGTAGCCGAAAGGCGCCCTGCTTCTTTGCAGATGGCGTCGATGGTTTCACCGCGCAGTGGTGAAAGCAGCACTTTGATCTGTTTGTCGAGAAGCGCTGCTCTGGCCTTGAGATCCGTGGCGGTCTGCTCCAGAAAAAAATGGCGCATGGCTCCGGAGGCATACCAGCTGACGGCCAGCAGAGAGATCAGCGTGATCAGCAGATAGGATGGAAAAAGCTGCCACAGCAGGCGCCTGGGCTTTCTCATGGAGTCTCCTTGAACCGATACCCGACCCCCCGGACGGTCTCGATATATTTGCCGAATTCGCCGAGTTTTTTTCGCAGTCCGACGATCTGCACATCGACACTGCGATCGGTTACCGGGTAATCGTTGCCGCGGATCGAATCCACAATATGGGAGCGGGTGAAGACCCAGCCGGGGCGCTTTGCCAGAAGCAAGAGCATCTGAAATTCGGTGTAGGTTAAATCGATGGAGCTGCCTTTGGCCAGCACGCTGCGCCGGCCGGGATTGATCTCCAGGTCATGGATTTTTACGATCGCCATTTCATCTTCCGGCTCCTCCTTGTGGCGGCGAAGGGCCGTGCGCACCCGGGCGATCATGACCTTTGGGCTGAAGGGCTTGGTAATATAGTCATCCGCGCCGAGTTCCAGGCCGGTGACGATGTCGGATTCTTCCCCTTTGGCGGTTAACATGATGATGGGTATGCTGCGGAGTCTGGAATCGTTTTTCAGGGTTTTGGTAAATGCCAGACCATCCATACCGGGCAGCATCAGGTCAAGCACGATCAAATCAAACGGTTCTGAACGTACCTTGCGAAGTGCGTCTTCACCCGTTAGTGTTCCGGTGACCTGATACCCCTCGCGGGACAGGTTATAGCGCACCAGCTCCAGGATATCTTCTTCGTCATCGACGACCAGAATTTTTTCCTTTGCCATTTTTAAGCTCCAAAGTTGATATTACGTTGTTTGAGTCGTGCTAATACGTTTTTAATATTCGTCTGGGGCTAAGGAAATTATGAGTTTATTGTTATCATAAAGTTAGCCTACTGTTAAATAATTATTAGGAACTGCCTAAAATATAGTAAGTTGCGGTTTCTGGTTGAGCCGGTTGAGCCCGTTAATCCGGTTAAAATAGGAATAATGTCTGATTTTATTTTTTAACGGGCGCAACGGGCTCAGCGGGCAACGGGCAAACCGGCTCAACCAAATACATTTAATTTAGAGCTTGACAAATTTGTGGAACGAGATATATTTGAATATATGTTCAAATATTCAAGAGGTGAGTATGAGTTCTGCAAAAGCCAAGTGCTTAGACGGGGATGATTGCCAGGTGCGGGTGATTCACCTGGACCGGGTTGAACAGGCACGCCGGGAAACGGTCTCAGAAAAAGAACTGAATTGGCTCTCATCAATTTATAAAGTTCTGGGTGACCCCAGCCGCCTGAAGATTGTCATGGCATTGCGAAACGTTGAAATGTGCGTGTGCGATCTGGCGGCATTTCTGGGGCTGACCGAGTCGGCCATATCGCATCAATTGCGCCGCTTCAAAGATCTGGCGCTGGTGAAAAGCCGCCGCGAAGGCCAGGTGATCTATTATTCCCTGGATGATGAGCACGTGGCGGAGTTGTTGAATATTGGGCTGGCGCATGTCACGGAGTAACTAAAGGTTTCAGGTGTCAGGTTTCGGGTGTCAGAGTTCGGGGTGCAAGGATTTGTTAAATTCGTTTTATTGGTTTCATTTGTTTCATTGGTTGGCTTAAACCGAACTAATTGAACGAATTAAACCAATCAAACCAATAGAACGTGTGCTCGATACCTGACACCTCTATTTAATTATTTAAAGTAAGGATTAAAAAATTGAGCTTCATTACCGATATATTGCTTGCATCTTGGGACTTACTGGTTGACGCTTCGGTTTACATTTTGTTCGGATTGTTGGTGGCCGGGCTTTTACGGGTCTTTTTAAATCCGAATTCGATCGCCAGGCATCTGGGGCAGGGTCGTTTTAAATCCGTTATCAAAGCCGCTTTTTTTGGCATACCGATTCCCTTGTGATCGTGCGGTGTGCTGCCCGCGGCCGTGTCGCTGCGCAAACAGGGAGCCAGCAATGGTGCCACAACCGCTTTTTTGATTTCAACACCGGAATCCGGCGTGGATTCCATTTCCATTACCTATGCGCTGCTGGACCCGGTTATGACGATCGCCCGTCCACTGGCGGCCTTTTTTACGGCCGCAGTTGCGGGTATCACTGAAAATCTTTTTGGCACATACAACGACACAACCCGCATTACCCCGGATTTGAGCTGTCCGGTGGATGGCTGCTGTGACGGACAAAATTGCTCTCCTGAAGAACACCGGCAGCATCATCGTTTCTGGGAGAAATTTTCCGCCGGCATGCGCTTTGCCATCGGTGATCTCTGGGAAGATCTGGCCGGGTGGTTTCTTGTGGGGATTGTCTTGGCCGGACTGATTACCGTGCTTATTCCGCCGGATATGTTTGGTAAATATCTGGGAGCGGGCCTCCCGGCCATGCTAATCATGCTGGCGGTCGGCATTCCGTTGTATATCTGTGCGACGGCCTCCACGCCGATTGCGGCCGCTCTGATTTTAAAAGGGGTCAGCCCGGGCGCAGCCCTGGTATTTCTTTTAGCCGGACCGGCGACAAACATGGCCTCATTGACGGTCCTGACCGGCACTCTCGGTAAGCGGGCCACCGCCATTTATCTGGCATCCATAGCAGTTTGTGCCGTCTTGTTCGGTTTAATCGTTGATCAGGTTTATGCGTCTTTAGGGATTTCAGCCCAGGCGGTGGTGGGCCAGGCTTCTGAAATTGTGCCCGAATGGGTCGGTTTGCTCGGTGCCATTGCGATTCTGGGGATGTCCGTTAAACCTGTCTGGAGCGCCATCAGGGAACGCTTTAAGCCCGCAGGCCCGCCGGAAGAAATCGAACACGAGCATAACCAGACACAGCCGGAACCGCTGCCGGTGATTTCCCATTGCTGCCCGAACTGTGATTCTTCGTCTGATTCAGGACGATCCTGATCGCATGCGGCTTAACCATCGTTCCAAATTAACCACGGACCCACACAGACCCACACAGAAATTTTGGCCGAGCGACATTGCTCGGCCAAAAACGGTCACCCCAAAGTTAAATTCAGTTTATTCGCCTGGCATTGTGCCACCATAATATGAAATTGTCTGTGTATGTCCGTGTGTGTCTGTGGCTAATTGGATAATCGCTCTTCACCGCAAAATACATACAACCCGGCATCATCATCATCCAATGATGCCAGGGTGATGTTGAGGCTGGCCGCCAGCTCCACGGCCAGCGCTGTGGGGCGGGAATGGGCCAGGATAATCGGAATGCGCGCCCGCGCGGACTTCTGGACCAATTCATAGCTGATACGGGATGAGAGGATGAGAAGCTCGGCCTGGTCGAGCCGGCGTTCCAAAAAGATTTTACCGATGGCCTTATCGAGGGCATTATGGCGTCCGACATCTTCCGCAACCGCCAATAGTTTCTGGTTGGCACCATAAATCGCCGCTGCATGGGAGGCCAGGGTTTGTGTCCGCAGAGGCTGGATATCCGGAAGGGCCTCCAGACAGGACAAGGCTTTTTTAATGTCAATCGATTGACTGTCCTTCAGTGGTTTAATGATTTGAAAAAGGTCTTTGATCAGTTCCTTGCCGCACAGGCCGCAGCTGGTCTGACTGATAAAACCCCGTCGATCCATTATATCCGATATTTGCCCGCGCCGCGCCGGCGTCAACGTTATCGTCACCACATTGGAGTCATCATCTTCGCAAAATCCGATGGACGTTAAGTCATCCGGGGTATCAATGATACCTTCCGTCAGGCAAAAGCCGGCCACATGAGCGAATTCATCACCCGGTGTGCGCATCACCACGGCATAGGGTTTTCCCTCAATGCGAATTGAAAGCGGCTCTTCTCCCAACAGTTTCTGGTGCGTCGCGGTTTTCGATCGGTTGTCCCAGTGAATCAATTTTTGTTGAAAAACTTTATCCAAAGTCGACCTCCGTTGCCATTCCGATATGCGGTTCGGGTTTAAAACGAAATGATATTCACTTTCAGCTCTTTTTCCCCTGCGATCCCTTCAGGTTCCCAACCTTATGCGGTGCGCCGGATACGCTAGCTAGATTATATCAAAGATATGACCGTTTAATAATATGTCCAATTTGAAGTAAAATTCAACTTTTTCTTGACAAATTTCCCCAAAAGATTAATATTTCAAAGTTTTAGAAACCAGAAAAATAGCTAAGGAGGCCGATTTGATGTATGCAGTAGTGACTTCAGGCGGAAAACAATATAAAGTTGAAGAAGGTGAAACCTTGAAGGTTGAAAAGATCCCCGGTGATGTCGGCAGTTCGGTTAAGTTTGACCGGGTGTTGATGATTGCTGACGGCGATGTGGTTAGCATCGGTCAGCCCGTTCTGGAGGATGCTCTGGTTGAAGGGCATATTGTTGAGCAGGGCAAATCCAAAAAGATTATTGTTTTCAAGTATAAGCGCCGCAAACGGTATCGCCGTAAACACGGTCACCGCCAGCAATATACTGCGGTTAAAATAGACAGTATTCAGGCCAAGGCCGTAAAGGCCGACAAAAAGGTCGCGGCCGAAACCGAGGCCAAGAAGCCGGCTGATGAAAAAGTGGCGGTCAAGGAAGCGGCCGCCGAAGTTGAAGCCAAAAAACCGGAGGCTCCAAAAGCCGCGGTAGAGAAAAAAGCAGCCAAGAAGCCTGAAGCAAAGGTGGAAGCCAAGAAAAAAGAGACAAAGAAAGCCGTTAAACCAAAAGCCAAAGAAGCAGAAGCCAAACCCAAGGCCAAAAAGGCGGATACCAAGAAGGGGGCCGCCAAGAAAACTGCAGCTAAAAAGCCTGCAGCCCAAAAAACATCAACCAAATCGAAGAAAAAGTCCGATTAATCCATAAAAAGATGAGTTTGATCATCTAATGAAACAGGAGTTCAACCATGGCTCATAAAAAAGCAGCCGGCAGTTCGAAAAACGGACGCGACAGCAATGCGCAACGGCGCGGTGTAAAACGATATGGCGGTGAAAAAGTAAAAGCCGGTAATATTCTGATGCGTCAGGTGGGGACACGGATCCATCCAGGTGACAACGTCGGAATGGGCAAGGACTATACCCTTTTCGCCAAAATTGACGGTACTGTTGCTTACGAGAGGGTCGGCCGTTCGCGCAAAAGAGTTAGCGTATACGCCGAGTGAAATTTATTGATGAAGCCATTATCACCGTTGAGTCCGGTGATGGCGGTCGGGGCTGCGTCAGCTTTCGACGTGAAAAGCATGTTCCCCGTGGCGGTCCGGACGGCGGTGACGGAGGAAAAGGCGGCGATGTAACTTTAAAAAGTACATCAAACCGCCGAACCCTTTTTCCATTTCAATTAAAGCGCCAGTTTAAAGCCAAAAACGGCGCCCACGGTCAGGGAAAACAAAAAACCGGAAGAAACGGTAAAGACCTGATCATCGAAATCCCACCCGGTACCCTGGTCAAAGATGCCGATACGGATGAGGTTTTAAAAGATTTCAGCGCAGTCGGTGAATCTTATATCGCTGTTCATGGCGGTAGAGGCGGCCAGGGAAACGCCCGTTTTAAAACCGCCACCAATCGGGCCCCCCGCTTTGCCCAACCCGGTGAAGAAGGTCAACATCGTCGGCTTAAACTCGAGCTCAAGCTTTTAGCCGATGTGGGAATCATCGGGCTGCCCAATGCCGGTAAATCCACCCTGATCAGCAAGATTTCTTCCGCTACCCCTAAAATCGGCAATTATCCCTTCACCACCCTGACGCCCACGCTGGGTGTTGTCGAAACCAGCTGGAGTGATCCGTTTGTGGTTGCCGATATCCCCGGTTTAATTGAAGGCGCCCATCAAGGGGCCGGTCTTGGCACCCAATTTTTGCGGCATGTTGAGCGGACCCGGATCCTGATCCATCTCATCGATGCCGGTACCATTGACCGTGAACATCCTCTGGATGATTTTAAAACCGTCAACCGGGAACTAAAATCTTACAATCCGCTGTTGACCCAAAAGCCGCAGATCGTGGTGCTGAATAAAATGGATTTGCCGGGCGCACAAAAGGCAGCAGAGGCCTTTGCAGACGCGATGGATACAGAACCGGTCATTTTAATTTCGGCGATCAAAAAAAGGGGGATGAAGCGGCTGATTACTCGAATACTCGAATTGCTGGATAAACCCGGCGGCGGATAATTGGATAGGGTCTGTCAAAATATAACGAATGGCAACCCCGTTAACAAGGGTTTGATTTGCATTTGGTTTATATGGTAGTGAAATAATATGCGCAGTGGATTATTCGGTGGCACGTTTAACCCCATCCATCGGGGACATCTTTGGGCCGCGTCAGAAGTGATAAAACGATTCAATCTGGACCAGATCTTCTTGATTCCAGCCGCATTGCCTCCGCATAAAACATCCGGCCCGGTGGCCAAAGCAGATGATCGCCTGAAGATGATCAATCTGGCCATTTCAGATCTTTCCGGATTAACGGTTTCCGATGTTGAATTAAACCGTCCCGGCCCTTCTTATACCATTGATACGATACGACATTTTAAACATACCCTCGCCCAGGATGCCCGAATCTATCTGATCATGGGACTGGATGCATTCCTTGAGATCCACACTTGGAAATCTCATCAAGACTTGCTTGAACAGATTGCGTTTATCGTCATGGCGCGCCCGGCTGAGGATTATTCGGACGCCCGACAGGGATGGAGAATCCTGGAGACCTATCTTAGATCCACCCTGTCGGCAGATAATCAATTTGACGCGGAACATGCCTGTTATATCTTAAAAGGAAAACAGCCTATTTTTATCTGCGACATTAAGGCATTGGATATTTCCTCGACGAAAATCCGTGAAAAAGTCAAAAGAAAGCAAAGTATCGAAAATTTTGTAACCCCGGAGGTGGCTGATTATATTCGATTAAAAGGACTTTATAAATGAGCACAGATGCAGTTCCTTCTCTGGACCGCTACATTGAGGCAGCGTCGGAGAAAAAAACGCTAAATTTGATTGTTTTAGATGTAAGGGACCTCACCTCGATTGCAGATGTATTTATTATCTGCAGCGGACGGTCCAACCGCCAGGTGAATGCGATCGCAGATTCTATTGTTGCCAAATTAAAAAAACATAAAATCAAGCCGCTCAGTGTAGAAGGGACCGGCGAGGGCCACTGGGTATTGCTGGATTACGATCATGTGGTCATCCACGTTTTCTACGAACCGGTTCGAGAATTTTTTGATCTTGAAGGGCTGTGGGCGGATGCCAAACGAATAACCCCCCGAACGCTAAAGAAGCGGGATCTCACATCTTGATTTAATATATGAATGTGTTCAAAAGGCGCGCTTCGGCGAAAAAGCGACAGTCCCCTGGGGACGGATGAGCATTATAAGGATGCTTACAGCGCAGCTAATTGACCTTAGATACCGAGCACGAGCACGAGATTAAACAACGTCTTTCCGTTTCGCACTCGCACTCCTCCTCGTCCTCGGCAATTGTATTTTTGAGACAACTCTTAGGTATTCTTATGGCTGTTACCCTCAAACCCTATTCAATGATCACCGATTTTGTCACCGGAAAAGAGATTCCCAATGTGGGTGCCGAGGAGAATCGGCAGATGGTTGAGCAATATTTGGTGAATGAAAAAGGGTTTTCGAAACAAGATGTTGCCGTTGATGTTGATATTGAAATCACCGTTGCCGGAGAATTATACCGTTCTCAAATCGACCTTGTGGTCAGCGTTGACGATGAACACGGATCCACCCGCTTTATGGCCATCAAATGTGCGGCGGCTTCCTTGGGATCCCGCGAAAGAGAAATATTGGCCGCCGCCCGTCTGCTTGCTGAAAAACAGCTTCCTTTTTCAGTTGTATCCGACGGCAAGACAGCCATTGTTCTGGATACGGTCACCGGCAAAAAGCTGGGGGAAGGACTGAACGCGATACCTTCAAAATCGCAAGCGCAAGAAAAATTAAAAGAATTAAAACGATTGTCTTTTCCGAAAGAAAAGCGGGAGCGCGAAAAATTAATATTTCGATCCTTCGACAGTATGAATGTCAATGTGGGCAGGAATTTGTGACTCAGAAATGCGCTATGCGCTGGCGCCGTTTACGAGAGCGGGATCTGATTTTTGATGGTCATAGGCTTTGATCACCTTTTTTGCAAACCGAATGTTTTCTTCCAGGCTTCCCTGAAAATTAATACCGCTTTTAAAATTCCCTTTTTTATTTTTTACCGAAAATACCACTCGTGCGGCGATTCTGATCAATTTGTTTTCCAGATCAACGAAGATCAAATAGATATATTTGGATTGGATCATTTGAGCCGTTTCTAACAGTATGCCGTTCTGGCTGATATCCAGGGCAATTCCCATGTTCTGATCCAGCTGAATCCCTTTCTGATCCACACTATCATAAGAAATCGGGTTGCAGATTTTAATTCTCGGGAATTTTCTTCGATCAAGTTTTTTCATGTTATAAACATCGGTAATATAACAA
>Ga0209536_100013663_pt1 | contig 11697 bp, 5 predicted proteins | sample DeeMarSeWOR28_12_FD_187461 | JGI IMG/M metagenome (GOLD analysis project Ga0209536, IMG submission 187461) | Marine sediment microbial communities from White Oak River estuary, North Carolina - WOR-2-8_12 (SPAdes) (version 2) | ecosystem: Environmental > Aquatic > Marine > Intertidal zone >... | reverse complement strand
GTCTTTAAGGACTACATCACTCAACGTGCTACCCGTGTGTTCTCTGGACGGGTTTTGGGTTCCCAAGAAATGGTAACCTTCAATGCTCAAGACGAAGCTCTTCTTCGTGCTAACTGCTTGGCCTATGACACCAGCAGTTCTGATGTGAATATCTTTGGTCAGGAGAACGGCCAGAATCTTTACATCAGCTATACTCCATTCCGCGCTATTGCTCGATAATCATGGCTGCTATCTCACAAAGAATCGTCGGTCTGATTGGTGGGGTATCGCAACAGCCTGACTCACTGATGCTTCCGGGTCAGTTCCGAGAATGCGATAACTATTACCCCGACCCTACCTTTGGATTACTAAAGCGTCCAGGCACTAAGCTGATTCGGCGTCTTGAAAATGCTGATGATGGTGGTAGCTGGTTCTTTATTTCCAAAGGCGATGACGATAAGCTGATTCTTCAAATCAATGAAGACGGCACACTTAATTTGTGGGATGGCCAAAGCGGTGTTGAGCAGACTTTAAATGCCCTTAGTGGTTCTGCCCAGACCTATGCGTCCCACACAAACTCATCAGACATTGAAGTTCTTCAGATCAACGATTACGTCTTTGTTCTGAACCGTAGTGTCTTTGTTGAGGATGATGGTATTAACTCAGCAGCACAAACCCCATTTGGTTATGTGACGCTGACGACCATTGCGTATGACACCAGCTATCGGGTTACTATTGATGGTACTAACTTTACCTATAATAGCCCTACTAGCTCTGGTTCTAACATTGACGCAAACACCATTATCAATGCTCTTGTTAGTGCGATCAACGGCAACCCTGCTTATGTTGCTACTGGTGTTGCTAACCACATCCACATTCGCCGGGCAGACAACGCAGACTTTAGCCTTGAAGCAACAGGTAGTATCTCTGGTACTGGTCTGACTGCTTACAAAGGCGTTGTGTCTGGTGTTGAGGATCTTCCTGATCAATTCCTTGACGGAGAAGTTATCCGTGTTGGAGCAGGTGAGGCTGATGAGGATGACTATTATCTTGAGTTTGAAACCAGCGATGGCTCTGCTCAGGGTGCTGGTACTTGGGTTGAAACCATTGGACCGGACGTTCCTCTTGGCGTAGATGCCACCACAATGCCCCATGCGCTCATCCGTGAGGCTGATGGTACTTATACCTTCCGTGAGCTTTCCGAGGCTGCTGCTGCGGCTTATACCACCTCCACAACGGTGTCTGGTATTCCTACTGCTGTTAGCGTAACCAGCAATGGAAACGCTCGTTGGAGTATTGGTCAAAAGTTCCCGGTCTACGATGGAACCGGACTGAACCTTCGTCTTCAGGTTACTGCCATTAACGATGACCGTCAGATTACTGCTGTGAGTATTGTCCGTGCTGGACGTAACTACACCGCAGCTGATGTTGTAACCAACCTTGAAGGGGACACGTTTACCATTGATACTGTTGGTTCTGCTTCTCTTTCTGGTAGCACTTGGGCTACGCAGTATTGGGGTCAACGTACTGTGGGTGATGAGGTGTCTGCCGAAAGTCCCAGCTTTGTTAATGAGCGGATTACTGGCATCTCATTTTTCAAGAACCGTCTTGTCCTAATGAGCAACGAAAACGTTGTTTGTTCACAGGCAGGAAGCTTCCTTGATTTCTATCCGTCTACTGTTATTACTATTGTCGATAGCGATCCAATTGACCTATCGGCAGGTTCTAAGACTCGTATTGAGTTTCGGTATGCTATTCAGCAGCCTGTTGGTTTGCTGGCCTTTGCCGACAACGCACAGTATATGTTGCAGACACGGACGGAAGCGTTCTCTCCAGCTACGGCTGAATTGAATGCCCTGTCTACCTTTAGTCATAGCAACAACGTTAAACCAATTGACCTTGGCAATACCTTGGTCATTACGGAACAAAACTCCAAATCTATTTCTGTTACTGAGCTGACGATTAACATCGACACGCCGCCCCTAAAGACAGATCTTAGTAAACTTGTTCCTTCTTATATTCCTACTGGTATTACTGCCATCACCAACACGCTAAGTGCTTCGGTGTTTGGTCTTCGTTCCATCCAGGAACCTAACTCTGCTTATCTCTTCCGGTATTATACTCAGAATCAAGAACGTCTTATGGCGTCTTGGTTTAAGTGGACCTTCCCCGGTGAGATCCGCATGATGGAGTTTGTTGAGGATGAAGTCTTTATGGCTATCCAAACAGACAACGGAGTAGCTTTGTGTCAAATGAACCTTCTTACCGAAGGCGCAGGTGGCGCAATCTTATTTGAAGGGGACTATGTGGATCTCCGCATGGATCTCTTTGATTATAATCCTGAAACTTCTTATGATGCTGGAGCTGATGAAACGCGCATCTTCTTCAAGGAAGGTGCTGATATTGCTGATGCTCAGCCTTGTCTTGTTTTCATTACTCCGACTGATGCTGCTTATGTTCAGTATCTAGATCTCCAACATGATGCTGGTGCTCCAGTAGGACAGCAGTACTATGTGGCGATACCAAACGACGAAACCAGTCAGCAGTTTGCTCTTGGTTATCAGATCACCGCTGATGCCCGGTTCCCTGGTTTCTATGTTAAAAAAGACAAAGTGGCTGATGAACTGAATCCACCTATTGTTCATCGTGTCCGTCTTTATAGTCACGAGTCTGGTCCCTTCCAGGTTACTCTTAATGTTCCTGGACGTAATGAGTTTGAGCTTACTCTTCCTCAGATCACTTCCGACCTGACTAGCTTTAACCAAGCTCCTATGTTACGCACCGCAGAAAACATTGTTCCCATCATGGCGAAGGGTAAGGATGCTGATCTGCGAGTTATTTGTAACGCACCATTCCCGCTTGCCCTTGTTACCATGACTTGGGAAGGCACCTACAACAACAAAGGCATCAAAGCCGTATGATCCACGAAATCCGCCCAGCGACAATTGAAGATTCTTTTTTTGTTGCTAAACACCTCCAAGCGGATGATCGCAACGAATTACTCGGGTGGGGTTACGATCCAATCGTAGCTCTGCCCGTTTCGTTTTACAAATCTGATGAGCCAATAACCTTTCTCATCAAAGACCAAATTTGTGGGATGGCGGGGGTATCCAGAACAGATGCCCATAGCGGAAGTATTTGGATGCTAACCACAGACTATCTCCGCCCGTATCCCAAACTATTTTTTAAGGAGGCAAAGAAATGGGTCGATCAACAAACCTCCTATGACATGCTTCACAACATTGCTGATCCGCGTAACCGGATGCACATGAAGCTTCTTCACCTTCTTGGGTTTAAGAGGCTTCGATATGTGTCTGTCGGACCACAAAACCTTACTTATGTTGAATTTGCTAAACTAACATCATGTGTCTCCCAGCCGCCGCCGTAGCGATTGGCCAGTTTGTCGTCGGTGCTGTTTCTTCTATTGCTCAATATCAGCAGCAACAGGCAGCAGCTAACTACGAGGAACAGGTCCGTCAACAACAATATCAAATCCAAAAACAGCAGGCTGACTATGAGTACAACCTGCAAATGCAACAGTATGATGCTTCTCAACAGGCATACAATCAACAGATTGAAGCCAACGCAGAAGCAGCCAACCGTGGTTATCAGCGGGAACAGCTAAGGCTCCAAGAAAAGAAAGCAGAAGCATCCCAGCGAGCACAAGACCTTCTTATTGAGAAGCTTCAATCACAGGGTACGGTTCTGTCTTCTGGTCGCACTGGTAAGTCGATTGCTATGTTGACTTCCGATGCTGAGCGTGAATACGGTCGGGACTTGGCAAACCTTGGAACTAACCTTGGTTATGCTACTCAGAGCTATGGATTCAATGTCCAAGACATCATGGCAGAAGCTGAGTCGGCCAATAACATTGCTGCTAGCCAGCGTATGATTGAGCCGGTTAAGCAGTATGTGGCACCGCCTGCTGCTGTTATGAAGCCCAGTTCTGCTGGTCTTATTCTTGGTATCGGCTCTGCTGCTCTTAGTGCTGCCGGTACTTATGGTGCGCTCAAAGCTCCGTCTGCGGGGCCTGGAGCCCCGAAGTTTGGCGTAGACAAAACTGGATTAGCTGGACCATCCAATCCTCTTAAAACTCCTTTCCCCGGTCTTGCTATCGGAGGTTAATTGAATGGCAATTTATCAATCAAAGGGCCGCCGCGTTCAGCTAGAGGGTCGGGAAATCCAACGCGGCTTTCGAGGCCAACAAATCTATGACCCTAGCAAATCTTTAGGTCAAGCAGCTTCTGATCGTATTCAAAAAGCTGGAGAAGCTGCCAATCAATACTCCAATCAACTGAGTCAGCTTAGCCGCGACTTTGATGCTCTTGGTCAACAGAACACTGAAGCTCTTGTTAATTTTAGCGAGACGCTTTCTAAGTTTGTTGTCGAGAAGCAAAAGGAGTATAACGAGAATCAGAAGAACCTTGGTATTGCCGACATCCTTAATGGCAAGACTGAGCTGAATCCTAAGCTGCTTGAAAAATACGAACAGGATCGAGACTATCTAGAAAAGGCAAACGAGGCAGAAGTCCAAGCCATTGCTGAGGTAGAAAAACAAGACCCTGCTCTTGCTGAAAGTCTTTATCAAGAAAGCAAAGCCGTTGGCGGTTGGCGTGGCTACGGTCAGGCTGTCGGCAAGGCAATGATGGGTGCTGGTTCGATCAGTTCCTTCTTTAGTGCGTTTCTCGCAAGTGACGAGCCCATCCAAATTACTGTAAACGGCCAGGTTCAAACGTTTACGCCGAGAACGGCTAAGACGCGAGAACAGCTGGAAGCTGTGTGGGAAGTTGGAACCCAGAAGTTTCTTCAGACATCTGGTCTTAACCAACTTAATCCTGTGATTCTTGCTGAACATGTAACCCCCATTATGGTTCGCGCCAGGGGCGAGCTGCTCGGCCAGAAGATGCAAGACATCATTGAGGTTCGGCGTAGTAATCAACTCGAAGATAAACGAGCTGAGATCTATGCTGGTAAGAATAACTTTGCCAATCCTCAAACCGCACAACAAGAGATTCTTCGTCTTAATAAGTGGGCAACCGATTACTACGGTGGTGACCGCACTAAGGCAAACGAAGAAACTCATAATATGATGACGCATATGATTCGTGTCACGGCAAGTGAAGATCTTGCTTTGGCCAATCGTATGTTTAATGAGTACCGTAAGGCTGGCCTTAATCCAGACAAACCATCTCTTGGTACTTATGGAGACCGTTATGACCTGACGGATCTTGCTACGTTCCTGGATCAAACCAGCGATAAAAAGAAAGCAGAAGCCGATGCTGTTGTCGATGACGAAGCAGAAGGCATCACTAAGGTCTTCTATGCCAACCCAAGTAAGGCGACCTATAACGAGGCAATGAGACGCCTTGAGGAGTTACGGACTAAGAATCCTACTCCTGGTGTTCTTGCTGAGATTGATCGTCTTCAGAATCGTGGTCCAAACTGGAACCCCGGTAGAGAGGAAGCTCTTGTTGAATCTGCTACAAGTCTTGGCGAACTGGCAGCTCTAAAGGCAGCCGGTTATATTTCTTCTGATGCTTATGAGCGTGGATCACAGCGATTTGCCTCTGAGCAAGAAGCCAAAGACATTCTTCCTGGAAATCGTCAGAACCTTGTTCGCGGTGCTATCCGTGAGGTTACCAAAGATCAAGTCGGTAATGTTCCTGAGGCTTTTGTTGAGAAGAGTCAAGGTGCCGTCAATGCTATCGTTGGTCTTGCAGAAGCTGTTGTTCTTAATAACGCAGCAAAGGCACGAGCAGCTGGCAAGGAATACACCGCACTAGACGCTCAACGGGACTTTGATGCCGCAGTTAAATCACTGCTGCCTGAGTTTGTTCAAATTCAGAAAGGCCCTCGTGGTGGCGTTACCCAAGTTAAATTCCACTCTACTCCTCAAAGTGATCGCCTTTCTCGGGCTACTGCTTCTACCAATACGAGTAAAGCTGGCACGGGTCTAGATCTTGTTAACACGGCTCTAGAGCGTCTTCCTAAGACCACCTCTGCTGTTAAGGATGTTGTCCTTAGCCCTGAGCGTATTACGCTTTCTATGGAAGTACTCCGTAATGGTGGACAGGTTCCTTCTGATGTCCAGTTTGCAGCACAGACTGCTGGTGTTTCGGTCCCGGAATATCTGCGTCGTCAGGCTGCTCAGTATGACATGGAGTACAACGAAGCAGAGCTTGGTCAGGGCGCTAACAACTATCTTGAAAACAAGAAAGTCAGCCCTCGCATTGCTAATGCTCTTGCTAACCCTCGTACCGCTCCTGAGCAACGTCGGCAATTGGAACGGGAACTGGCGCGTCTTAAGGCGCAACAACAGCTTCCCTTGCAACCCATGCGTCAGCTGACTGCCTTCAAACCGCAGGTCAGTTCTGTGACTTATGAAGATCCTTCTGGTCAGCCTGGTCTTGACATCTTCTTTGAAGATAAGCAATTCCCTGTAGTTATGGATGGCCGTGTTAAAGACATTTCCTATGAGCCTGGTTATGGTAATTATGTGGTGATTGAATCCACTGATCCAGAAACTGGCGAACAGGTTGATGTTCTTTATGGTCACCTTGCAACCCGCACTCCACTTACCATTGGTCAACAGGTTTCTGCTGGTCAATTAGTTGGTATCCAAGGCGGTACTGGTAATGTCCAATCTGCGGATGGAACCATTGCTAGTATTGATTTTCTTGCTCCAGCTCCTCGTGGTAGCGGCAGTATGAAACCCTATCGTAACTTTGATCGTTTACGTCGTAGGATTGGCGCTACCTTTGGATATTAAAAGACCCTCTTCTGCGGATTGGGGTCTTTCCTTTTTTTCTTTTTCTCTCTGCGGAGACACAAAACTAAATGGCAAGTCCTGATTCCTTTCCCCTTGTTGATACTGAAAAGCTGCGTGCTCTTCAAGAAGAAGACTATCAAAAGCGTCAAGAACAAGTTCGTCTTGAAGCAGCTGCTCAACAGCAACAACAACAAGAAGAAACGCAACAAAAAGAACAGCAGTTCCAACAGCAACTTGTTAGTCCTCTTCCCCAACAACCACAGCCTGGTGCGCCCCTAGAGGGTGTTTCCAAGTGGATGGAAGAAAACATCTACATTCCAGCGTCTGATATGCTGGATAACTTGACTGGTGATCGTAAGACCCCAGACCAGATTGCTCAAGAACGTCAACAAGCTAGGACAGAAACCCAGCAAAAGTACAAGGAGGCAGATGAACAGATCCAACAGGGTCTTGCTTATGAAGCCACAACTGCTATTGCTGGTGCTTTTGCTAAGCCTATTGAAGGTGCTATTGATCTTGGCTATCAGGTCTATCTTGATCAAACCGTAAACAAAGGTCTTAAGCCTACGGACGAGGCGTATAAGCGGGCATATACCCAGCTTATCAATTCGCCTAAGACGGACGCCGGTGTCGCTGCTGAGCGCATCCTGAGCTTTGTCATTATGGCTCGGCAATTGCGTAATGTTCCTGGTGCGAAACTAGGTACTAAGCCTATGCCAAAGGATCTCAAGGGTGCTCAGTGGCTTGCTGCTAAGGGTAAGCGAGCTATCCTTGAAGGGGCTGTCCCTGGTGCTATTTCTGACTTTCTTCTTACTGATGCCAAAGATGGCAACATGATGGAAGTAATCAAGGACTTGGTTCCTGAGAACTACCGTGAGGCTTTTATCTTTGGCTTGGCTACTGACAAATACGGTGACCCTTGGATGAACCGTGTCAAGAGCGCAGGCGAAGGTCTGATGCTTGGCCCTGTTTTTAATGTAGGCATTTCGGCTCTTGCTGGCGGCTATCGTGTTGCTCGCAAACTTCTTAAAAAAGGAGCCACTCCTGAAGAAGCCGTTACTGCTGGTGTCAATGAAATTGCCAAACTGTCGGATGAGCTGGGCGAATATGCCAAAGTTTCTAAGACAGAAGACGGCAATATGCTAAAGGCCCTGAGTGATCAGGCCAACGAAGCGGACGAAGAAATGATGCGCGTACAGATGCGTATCAATGAGGCGTCTCCTGAGGATGCAGCTAAGCTTACCGAAGAACTAGAAAACCTTCGTCAAAGAAAGCAAGACCTTTCCACTCAGATGGAAAACATTGCTGACCCTTCTACCAAGCAATTCGACTTTGAGAACAGCCGAGTTGACAAGGCCGAAGACATCAACAATGTTGCATCAAACCAAATACTGATGGAAGAAGGCATTCCTGGTAAGGGTAAGGTGAGCATTCATGCGGCTTCTGGTCGTGTGCTTACTGAGTCTGCTGTCAAGAGTGCTGGCATTGAAGGTGGTGCAAAGAAGATTCTTCAGAAGTATGAAAAGGACGTTGACGTTCTTCGTATTTCTAAGGAGAGTGGACTAACCACTGGACAGGTCTTGGAAAACGCAGCCAAGATTTACCAAGGTTTCCTTGATGGTATCAAGTCTTTTGATGACATCTTTAGTGCTACTGAGGGTGATCTGGTTAAGCGTTTGATGTCTGAGTCCGGTGAGGTTATTGTTGGTTCTAAGCGAGGCACCCTTGGTGCTACTGCGGAAACCATCATTGCTTCTAAGGCAATCATTGCTGACTGGTCTAATGAGCTTTACCGTCTGTCCCAGCTGGCAGAAGAAGCAGACACCCGTCAGATCGCTAACTTTAACTATTACGAACGCCTGACTGACCGCTTTATTGGTCTGCTTGAGTTCTATAAAACCGGAACCCAATTCCTTGGTGGCAGCCTTAATGCCCTTCGTCTGAGCCTTGTTGATAATGTTTCCGCACGGGAAGCACTTCAATATATGGCAAAGGAAGAAGGCGACGAGGATGCCATGGTTACCCTTGCTCGTTTGCGTAAGTTTGCACAAGAAGCAAAGGATGCCTATCGTAGGGGTGATGCCGATGGTCTTGAAAAGATGCGGACGCTTACCAGAGCCATGGTATTGGCCGGTGGTGACCCGTCTAAGGCGATTAGCTTCGGTGCTACGGCTCGTGCTATTGCCCTTCGGATTGGCACTCGGAACTTCTATAACTCCATCCTTTCTGGCGCTAAGACCCTATTCCGTAACGGTGGTACGTTCTACCGCTTGGTTGAAGCTCCTACCAGCATTGCCCTGCGTGGTGCTTTTACTGGTGATAAGGCTTTGATCAACTCTGGTCTTGCCGGTTATAGCTCCATTATTACTGGCATGGGTGAGGCGTGGAAGGTTGCTCGTCAGACCATGCGTACTGGCATTCCTATCCAGGCTACTCCAAAGCAGTTCATGCAGCGGACAGAAACCCTGGCAATGCTGGAGAACCTTGAGAAGACCGCGCAGACTGCCGGAGAACAACGCGCTGTTGGTCACCTTAAGTGGCACTACCGCATGGCTGAGTACTTTGCCGTACCAGAAAAGATCATGATGGGTATGGATGATTACTTTAAAACCATCCTTGTCCGTCAACGTATTAACGAACTAGCAGCATATAAGGCATACCAAGAAAACCCCTCTAACTGGAAGGGTGTCATGGAAGCCAAACTTAAAGAATACTCAAACGCCATTGATCCACAGACAGGCGTTATCAAGAGTAAAGCCCTTCAAGAATATGCCGACATTGGTACGTTCCAGTCTGACCCTGGTGAACTTGTCAATACTTTCTCTCGCTTTGTTGAGTTGGTTCCTGGTGGCAAGATGGTTGTTCCGTTTATTCGGACTCCGGCAAACATTCTTGCTTATCAAGCAGAACACCTTCCCCTGACCAGTATGCTTTCTCGGAATTACCATAAGGCTATGAAGTCAGGTGATCCGCTGTTGGCTGCTGAGTATGAAGGCCGTCAAGCTATTGGTTTGATGTCAGTGAGTGCCGCCTATATGATGGCTTCCAACAACATGATCACTGGTGATTGGCCCAATCCAGTAACCGAAAAAGAAGAGTTCAAGCGTTGGAAGGAGCTTGGTATTCAGCCTAGGTCTCTGCGGTTTGGTGATACCTATATTTCTTATAATATGGTGGAACCACTGTCGAACCTTATTGCCATTAGTGCAAACCTGGCTCGGGTTGTTCAAACCTATGGATTCCGTGAGGACTTTGCTGATAAGTTTATGGGCATGGCAGTCCTTAGTACTGTTTCTTCCTTTACTGAGAAGTCCTACTTCTCCGGTATTGCTGCTATGGCAGACATGGCAGACCCCGAAAACTGGACAAGTGAAAAGGCTGTGCGTGGACTGTTGTCTACGTTAAACAATGCCTTCCCTCTTGGTTCATTGCGTCGTGGTATTGGTAACACTCTTGACCCATATCTGCGTGAATACAACGATGAATTTGATCGTAGCCTTCAAGCTGCCCTTCCTGTTTATCGTAACTTCCGCCCGGCGATGATCAGTGTCTTTACCGGTAAGCCGATGAAGAACCCCAACGGAGGCTTGTGGAATGCCAACGTTCCCTTTGAGATCAACACACAGATCAAAGATCCAGTTATTGATATGCTGGCTGATATTGATTACAAGTGGAAGGATGATCTTGATCGGGACAAGACCGGTCTTCGTCTTAACGCAGATCAAAAGAATCAAATTCGGACTTTCATGTTTGAATCTGGACTACGGTCTGAGCTTGAAATGGAAATGAAGAAACCCTATTTCCAAGAAGATCTTAATAACTGGCGTAATCGTAGGCTTGGACCTGATCGGGAATACTTCCGTTCGGAACGTCCTAAGGTCTATGACAACGTTAGTAAGATCTGGAACAAACACCGCGAAAGGGCATTTGAAACGCTTGCCGATCAAGATGCTACCTTTGCTACCCAGCTTCAAGGTCTTGGTCTTAAGAAGACTCAGCTTGAAAATGGTAATTACCAGCTAGACAAACCGCAAAAGTTCTACTCCACCATGACTGACGAAGAGGGCGACCGCCTTCAACGTCTTATGACCTACTAAAGGTTCTCTTTTAAATGGCGAACACAGAACTCATTACAACTCAAACGGTAGGAGGGAACCAAGATTTTGGTCCCTTCGCTATCGAATACATTGATATTACTGACATCAAGGTTAGTCTTGATGGAGTCCTTCAGACTCGAATAACTGAATACACTATTGATTCTGCAACGTCAACTGTCACCTTTGTAACGGCTCCTGATGTGGGGGCCGTTATTCGTATTTTCCGGGACACCCCGATTGAAACTGCAAAGGCTATTCTGGCTCCGGGTTCTTCTATCCGAGCACAGAACCTTAATGACAACACAGAACAGGTTTTGTTTTCTCTTCAAGAGATTAGAAGCCAATGGGTAACAAAATCTAATGGTGAATTTGTTACTGATGTTGATCTTAACGATAACCGCCTTACTAATGTTGGTGATCCAGTAGATCAACAGGATGCTGTAACCAAACAGTACCTTGAAGATAACTACTTTGATGATGATACCGAAACCATTCAAAGTGGTGAAGCTTGGCCCGATAATGACACGACTATTGCCACTACTGCGGCGATTGATGATCGTGTCGATTCCAAGATTGACAGCGCCATTACTGGTGACATTGGCACCGATGGCACGGGCATTACCGTAACCAACGACGGCGATGGAACCATTACCCTTGGCCTTGGGGCTAATTCTATTGATTTTGATCGTATTAAAGATGTAGACATTATTACGTCAGCAGAAGCCTGGCCTAATAATGATACTACATTTGCAACTACGGCAAAAATTGATGATGTAATTAACGAAGCCATCACTAATGATATTGATACCGATGGTACTGGTATCACCGTAACTGATGATGGTGACGGTACTA
>Ga0209536_100013662_pt1 | contig 11697 bp, 13 predicted proteins | sample DeeMarSeWOR28_12_FD_187461 | JGI IMG/M metagenome (GOLD analysis project Ga0209536, IMG submission 187461) | Marine sediment microbial communities from White Oak River estuary, North Carolina - WOR-2-8_12 (SPAdes) (version 2) | ecosystem: Environmental > Aquatic > Marine > Intertidal zone >... | reverse complement strand
TTACTATGGCGGGGTGTACCGATTCGAAGAGAATTATGTCAACCATTCGGTGCGTGCAGTGCGTGGCCAGATGACAAAAGTTGCGAAGGAATCAGCCGCGTAAGAGTATGCTAACGATTTATTCTGGGTAAACGAGGCCATTTTGGCCATGGTCACCACGCGGCGACGCGGTGACGCGGCGACGCGGCGATTCGGCGAGAGAACAATCATGATCTCCGCGTCTCCGTGTCTCCCGATCTCCGTGTCGTTTTTTCTTCGCCTCGCCGTGTCTGTTCTTTAAGGGTACACAGAGCATGCAAGGTTACGTCCAGGTCTATACCGGTGATGGTAAGGGCAAAACCACCGCTGCCATCGGTCTGGCCATTCGGGCTTTAGGGGCTGGTTGGCGGGTCTTTATCGGTCAGTTTCTAAAATCTGGAGAATACAGTGAACATAAGGCCTTAGCACAATTCTCAGATCATCTCACCATCAAGACGTACGGAAGAAATGTTTTCATAAAGGGAGAGCCGGAAGAGGAAGATCGAAGATTGGCCCAGAAAGCCTACCAGGAAATCGCTGAGATTGTTGCGTCTGGTCGGTACCGCTTAGTGATTCTTGATGAAGCGAATGTGGCTGTTCATTACGACCTGATAACGATTGACCAGGTTCTCGATCTCATTGATCGGAGGGCTGAGGGAGTTGAGTTGCTCATCACTGGCCGCTATGCTCATTCTCGGCTGATTGAGCGTGCCGACCTGGTCACTGAAATGCGTGGAGTCAAACACTACTTCGATCGAGGCATCAAGGCTCGGGTGGGAGTGGAGAAATGAAGGTTTCAGGTGTCGGGTGCCAGGTGTCAGCAAGAAAGATATAGAAGCTGAAACCTGAAACCTTAGTCATAATAGAAGTGTTCTATGAAACGGATCATCCTTGTAACCGGGGGCAGCAGAAGCGGCAAGAGTACACACGCCCTGGAACTCGCAGCCTCTTATACTAACAAAGCCTTCATCGCTACTGCCGAAGCCACAGATGATGAGATGCGGGCCCGCATCGAGCGCCACCGACGCGAACGAGATTCATCTTACCTAACCGTGGAGGAGCCGGTTAACCTTGAGACGGCTCTAAAAGCATTGCCGGAAGAAACCGAGGTGGCGGTACTCGATTGCATAACAGTTTGGCTTGGCAACCTTTTCTATCGCGAGAAAATCATTGATGGGACTTGTCCCGAAATCGATGCTTTCTTGGACATTCTCGAGGCCCCACCCTGCCATCTCATCTTGGTCACAAATGAGGTTGGGATGGGGGTTATTCCCGCGGACGCCGCCACTCGACTCTTCCGCGACACTGCGGGCAGTATCAACCAGATGCTAGCCGCACGAGCTCACGAGGTTATTTTCTCGGTCAGTGGCATTCCCATGAGAATCAAATAAGGAAAGCGCATAGAGCAGAGAGCATGGGGCATAGAGTGGTGATTTCGAACTGCAAATTATGAATTGCGAAATGATAATGCGAACCTCAGTTGCGGATTTCGCATTTTAAAATCCGAAATCCGAAATCCGAAATCCGAAATCCGAAATCCGAAATGATCTTCCCTATGCTGCATTTAACTGCTAGAGGAACTTTTTGTGAAAAGACTGAAACCGATTCTCAATGCCATTACTCCCGTCGATCGGAGTCTGGAAAGCGAAATTCGTGCTCACCTGGACAACCTTACCAAGCCTCCTGGCAGCTTGGGATTCTTGGAGGATCTGGCTGCCAACTACTGTCTAATTACAGGGACGACCGCGCCGCAGTTGGGCAAGAAGCGGATCGTAACTTTTGCCGGGGATCACGGTGTTGCCGCTGAGGGGGTTTCCGCCTACCCCAGTGAAGTCACACCTCAGATGGTCTACAATATGCTCTCCGGTGGCGCCGCCATCAATGTCCTCTCCAACCAGGTGGGAGCTGACCTGCAGGTGGTGGACATAGGGGTGGCTGATCCCCTGGAGGGTACAGCGGGGTTGGTGCGACGGAAGGTTAAGCCTGGAACCGATAACATAAGCAAGGGACCGGCCATGAGCGAGGAAGAGGCCATCCAGGCACTCCAGGTTGGAGTGGACCTTGCCATTGCCGCCGCAGACGAAGGTGTGACCTTGCTTGCTACCGGAGAGATGGGTATTGGTAATACCACCCCATCCTCTGCTCTTTATGCCGCCCTGATTCCCTGCCCGGTGGTGGAAGTAACCGGGCGTGGCACTGGAATCGATGATCACAGGCTCCAGAACAAAATCAAAGTCATCGAGCGCTCCCTGGAAGTAAATGTTCACCTCTTGAGCAATCCCCTCAGCACTCTTGCCTCAGTGGGCGGTCTGGAGATCGCGGGCATGTGTGGACTCATTTTAGGTGCGGCTGGTCGCCGGGTGCCTGTGGTGGTGGACGGTTTTATCTCCACAGCCGCCGCCCTGGTGGCCATGCGGTTCATGGAATCAGTAAGCGACTATCTTTTTTTCAGCCACTGTTCCGCCGAGGCGGGTCACCGCACCTTTTTCCAGCGTTTAGGTATCCGCCCCATACTCGACCTTGATTTGAGGCTGGGTGAAGGTACCGGCGCCGCCCTGGCCATGCAGGTAATTGAAGCTGCAGTCAAGATCTACAATGAAATGGCAACCTTCGACTCTGCCGGGGTCAGTGGAAGAGAATGACGCGGAGACACCGAGACGGAGAGACGCGGTGAAGCGGAGAGACGGCGAAGCGGTGAAAAAAAACAATAATCTCCGTGTCGCCGTTTACCCGTGTCCCCCTATCGGTTGGCTTCCGCTCAAACCTCCGTTAAAACCATCGAGATAACGCAAATGCTTCGTGGACTCGTGACTGCCTTCCGGACCCTGACTATCTTTCCTGTGCCTGGTCAGGATGCTGCAAAACACAGCGATTCCTTACCTTATTTCCCGCTCGTGGGAGCTGCACTTGGACTACTCCTCTGGGCTTTAAGCCTGATCAATCTTTTGATCAACGGCAATGGCGGCTGGCCCATGGGAGTAGCAGCCATCATGCTTCTTGTAAGCGTCATAAGCACCAGATCACTTCATCTGGACGGTCTGGCGGATTTTGTTGATGCGGCGGGTGGAGGCTGGGAGCAACGTAAGCGCCTCGAGATTATGAAAGATACCCGGCTGGGAGTCTTTGGCGCTGTGGCCATCATCCTCACTTTGCTGTGCAAGTGGTTGGCCTTCGCCAGATTGGTTGCGGCCGGAGCCACAATTTGGCTGATTCTTATTCACATGCTTTCCCGAACCATGCAGGTCCAGCTGGCGGTGACATTGCCCTATGCCAGAAGTGAGGGCGGGACTGCCTTTCCTTTTGTTCAGGATGCTTCAGGGTATCATCGCTGGGCTGCATTTACCATTGTCCTGATCGCAGCCCTGGCCTACGGACCCTTGGGCTTGGTTGCTCTGACTGTCGCCCAGGTCATAACCTGGGTATACGGGGCTTGGTGTAGGAGAAATATGGGTGGTATTACCGGGGATCTATTAGGGGCCGGGAACGAGATCATTGAAGTAACCCTTTTACTCCTGGCCGCCATCCTGGGCAATCAACTGCCCGGTTGTATTGGATGGGGATGGGTGCCTGGGTAGCAGAGAGCATGGAGCATGGAGCATGGGGTAAAAGGAAACCATCTGTTTTTACTCTATGCTCTGTGCCCTATGCCCTATGCTAATTTACCATTCAAGAAAGAATTGAAGAATGACTAGTGTCGAACATATCCATGGTGGTGATCCGGAACGGGAATTGAAACGACTGGGCCTTGAGACTCGGGACGTGCTCGATTTCAGCGTCAATGTCAGCCCTTTGGGTGTTCCCGCAGAGATCAAAGCCATTTGGAAGGAACTTCTTGCGGAGGTGGATCGCTATCCCAGTGTGGATGGACAGGGGGTGGTGCGCTACTACCAGGAAAGGTTCGATTTGGAACCGGCCAGGGTGCTGGCAGGCAACGGTTCCACCGAACTCATCTACCTGACGCCCCGGGCTCTGCAATTACGGAAAGTGGCAGTGATCACCCCTTCCTTTCATGACTATACCAGATCCAGCTTGGCTGCCGGGGCAGATGTGTTAGAGGTGGGACTTAAGGCTGAAGAGGGTTTTACCCCTCCTGGCTTTGATATACTCAAGGAGGTTATGATCGAGGCTGACGGTCTCTTTGTCGGTAATCCAAACAATCCCACTTGCACCGTATTTCCCCGCCAACTTCTCCTGGATCTTGCCGCCTCTTTCCCGAGCAAGTGGATTCTTGTGGACGAGGCTTTTGTCCAGTTTCTCGATCAGCCGGAAGAGGTGAGTCTGATCCGGCAGGAACCACCGCAAGAGAATATTCTTGTCTTCCACTCACTCACTAAATTCTTTGCACTTCCCGGTCTGAGATTGGGCGCTGTTGTCGGCCATCCCGATACAATCTCCCGGCTGCGCCCCCTCAAAGAACCGTGGAGCGTGAACCGAGTTGCCGAAAAAGTAGCACTGAAACTGGTTGGTTGTGCTGATTACGAGAAAAATTTGACCGAGCTTATTCGCCGGGAAAGGCCAAGGGTTTTGGGCCGGATAAGGGAAATTTCCAGGTTTCAAGCATTTGACCCTGCAGCTAATTTTCTCCTGGCTCGCTGGACCCAAACGAACGACTTGGATGATTTTCTCAGCTTCATGTTGCGTTCGGGGGTTCACTTCCGAGACTGCCGCAACTTTCCTGGGTTGCAGGATAATTTTTTTCGTATGGCAATTCGCCAACCAGAAGAAAACGATAGAGTCCTCTCGCTCATGCGAAGTTGTTCCGATTACTATCTATGATCCTTACCGCCGCCATACTTTTCACTGCATTTGTTTTGGATTTGATTTTGGGAGATCCTCCCTTTCTCTTCCACCCGGTTCGACTCATAGGCGCTGCTATTTCTGCTTTCGAAAAACTATTGCTGCGGCTGAGATGGTCGGGCTTAGGTGGCGGGATCGTTTTGGTCACCATGACAATCGGACTTGCCATTTGCACTTATTTGATCCTCCGACATTTCATTGGTGGAATGCATCCCTTCCTGGCAACAGTTTTGGATCTCTATCTGGCCTACTCCTGCCTGGCATTAAAGGATCTTTGCAAGCATGCCGAACCAATTGCTAAAACTCTGGCCAGGGGCGACTTGACTCAGGCCCGCACTGAACTTCAGAATATTGTAGGGCGAGACACCTCAAACTTGAATCCCGAGGGTGTGGCGAGAGGGGCGGTGGAGAGTGTGGCGGAGAACTTCGTTGATGGGGTTCTCTCACCGCTGTTCTGGTACTCCGTGACCGCAGTCTGCAGTCACGTGTTTGGCTGCCCGGCACCTGCGGCAGCAGGCGCAGTGGGCATGCTTGGTTTTAAGGCGATAAGCACCCTCGACTCAATGGTGGGATATCGGCGCGACCACTATCTCCTCTTCGGACGGCCAGCCGCCCGACTTGATGATTTGGCCAACTTTTTGCCGGCTCGTCTTTCCCTTATAATTTTATCTATCGGCGCGGCTTTCAGTGGCGAGAAAGCATGGGCAGGATGGAAAACCTTCCGGCGTGACCGGCTGAAGCACCTGTCACCCAACGCCGGCCACTCTGAGAGCTTTGTGGCCGGGGCCCTTGGCATCAGACTGGGAGGACCTACAGTTTATCAGGAAGAAATTGTAGAGAAGCCATGGTTGGGGGATGGGGATGAGGAGGTTGGTCCACAGCACATCCGCCGCTGTTGCCGGCTCATCTATCGATCTTCTTGGTTTACTTGCTTGGTCTTTGCAACCGCGTTACTCGGTCTTGGACCTCTTCTCGGATAGTAAGATGCGAGGAAAAGTCCATCGAAATGGCAAACGCAGATACGGGAACGCGGCAAGGGGAAGGAGGCAGTCGGCTGCTTGTCTAAAGACCACTTTTTAAAAAAGGGCTTTAGCTTGTGATCCATTTCTACTAGAATCCTCCTGTAACAATTCCGTAACAAAAGTGTAACAATTTCTGAGGCCAGTTCTTCAAGCTGTTGGAGGGTAAGGAGAATTGACATGGCATCTCGTCTAGAGGAAAGCTTGCAAAGGGATATCGACCAAATTCGCTCCACGGTGATTAAGATGGGCACCCTGGCAGAGGGCGCCTTGAGAGCGAGTCTCCATGCGCTCACCGAGGCAGACCGCCAGTTGGCCTACTCCGTTATCCTTCGTGATCGGTATATCGACGAGTTAGAGATGCATCTTGATCGGCTTTGTCAGGAATTTCTCGTGCGGCAGCAGCCCGCTGCGGGTAACCTGCGCTTTGTTTACGCAGTCATCAAAATTAACAATGAATTGGAGAGAATTGGGGATTACGCCGAAAGCATCGCGCGGCATCTCCTAAGGCTCCGTTCCGTTGATCCACAGCCTACCTACGAAAAAATGGAAGACATTGCCAAGAAATCGATTCCCATGCTTCGTAATGCCATGCAGGCTTTTGCCGAGAGAGATACCGAGTTGGCTAAGGCCACCATGGATATGGAGGACAAGGTGGACGACATTCGTTGGGATATTCATCATGAATTGATCCGCCTGACTGACGCTGGCAAGCTGCCTTCAGAAGTACTCCCGTCACTCATGACCATAGTCACTCGCTTTGAGCGGGTGGCGGATCGAGCCTGCAATATTTGTGAAGAAGTCCTCTATATGTGTACGGGCGAGGACATTAAACACAAAGGAAAGGAACTTTTCCGCGTTCTTTTTGTAGATGAGAGAGATGCCTGCCGGGGTCAGATGGCAAAGGGTATTGGCAATTCCCTCGGATTGGAGAGGTTTCAATTCCACAGCGCTGGGATTGCTCCACAACCCCTCGATCCCTACACAGTAGAATTCATGGCGGAAAAAGGGATTGATATCTCTGGACAGCCCTCAAAGTTTCTCGATCAGATCCTGGATCTCGAAAATTATCAGATTTTTGTCTCTCTTTGTCGAGAAGCTGAGGATTACTTCCCGCCTCCACAAAGCAAAATGATCAGCATTGATTGGGAAATAGGAGATCCCTCCCGCATCGACGGCTCTGATGAAGACGTTCGAGCCGCTTATGAAAAAACCTACACCATCTTGGATGCAAATATCAAAGATCTCGTTGAGGCGATTCTCGGCAATCACATCTTGGAGGAGGAACACTAATGTTTAGCAATGTACCCCTAAAACAAAAGAGCATAGCACTCGTCTGTTTCGCCGTTGCCTTTATTATGGTTATCGCAGGGTGCGGGCAAAAAAGTGATGAGACTCCCACCTCTTCGTCTGGGAAGACTGTCATCCAGAATGCTGGCTCTGACACCATGGTCAATTTGGCCCAAACATGGGCGGAAGAATATGCCACAATCAACCCGTCGGTCTCTGTGGAAGTCTCTGGCGGAGGCTCGGGCACGGGCATCGCCGCCCTGATCAACGGCACCGTGGACATTGCCAATTGCAGCCGCCAGATGGAACCCGAGGAAACGGCGAGGGCAAAACAAAACACCGGGAAAGAGCCGCAGAAATTTGTGGTGGGCTATGACGCCCTGGCGGTTTATATCCACAAAGACAATCCCCTCAACGAGATCACAATCGAGCAACTCGCAGGAATCTACGGTGAGGGCGGCACGATCACCGAGTGGTCACAGCTGGGTATCCAAAATTCAGCTTGCCAAAATGACGAAATTATCCGCATTAGCCGCCAATCTAATTCGGGTACCTATCATTATTTCCGAGAAACGCTATTGGGCAACAAAAGGGATTTCAAATTGGGCTCTAGGGATTTGCACGGCTCAAAAGACGTGGTGGAACTGGTAGGTCGGACCCCCTGCGCTTTAGGCTACAGCGGTATGGGCTACGCAACCGAGCAAGTCAAAAAGTTAAAGGTTGCAAAGAAGGCAGGTGAACCCGCTTACCCACCAAGCGTTGAAACCGCACTAAATGGCACGTATCCGATCGCTCGCCCCCTTCACATTTATTCCCTTGGCGAACCAAGTGGAGAAGTGAAAAAATATCTTGAGTGGATTTACTCTGATGTGGGTCAGGGAATTGTCGAACAGAGCGGGTACGTGCCTTTGCCGCAAGAAGAGCGCGTTATGTCTCCAAAATAGAGGGCTAAAAGCATATGATTAGCCGACATCACCTTGAGACGCTAACCGAACCTGTCATTGAATGGACGATTCGGCTGTGTGGGATTAGTGCGATTATTTTTGTTTTTGGCATTTTCTTTTTCGTCTTTCGGGAAGGAGTAGATTTTCTCTTTCACAAGCTTGACCTCGTAGAGTTTTTTACCAGCCCTAAGTGGTATCCCACCTCTGTTAGTCACAAACGATACGGTGTTCTCGCCCTGATGGCGGGAACGGCGAGCGTAACTATTTTGGCAATGGTCATTGCAGTTCCCTTCGGTTTAGGGGCGGCCATTTTTGTCTCGGAATTCTGTAGTCCCAAGTTGAAAGAAACGTTCAAGATCGTGATTGAGCTGCTGGCTGCCATCCCTTCGGTTGTCTGGGGGTTCATTGGACTGACAATAATGAATGAGCTGATCATCGATTTATTCAACGCCCCCATCGGGCTCACGGTATTAAATGGCGGTATTATTCTGGCGCTCATGAGCGTGCCCATTATTGTCTCAATAGGTGAAGATGCACTGAAGGCTGTCCCAGACTCCTACCGGGAGGCAGCCGAAGCCCTCGGTGCAACCCGCTGGCAGGTTGTGTACAAAGTGCTACTGCCAGCAGCCAAAAACGGTTTATTGGCCGCCGTTCTGCTGGGTGTTGCCCGGGCAATCGGGGAGACTATGGCCGTCCTCATGGCAACTGGCCACGCCGTTAGGATCCCGCACGGGGTGCTTGATTCGGTCAGAACTCTCACCGCAACAATTGCCGCTGAACTTGGCGAAGCGCCAGTACATTCCGACCACTATCAAGTATTATTCCTCATCGGAGTTTTGCTGTTTTCCATCACCTTTGTGGTAAATCTCACCGCCGATTTAATTGTCAAAGGAATCCGCCAAAAATAGGGAACGAAGAGGATGGCCAGACAACAAGACGCGAATATTGTCAATTCCAACCCTCATTTGCCTGGACCAGACACCGGCTCATTTCAAAACCCGGCTAGTAGGAATGCGATTTTGTTCACGGAGACGCCCCTTGCTCGTAGGAAAAGACTAGCTGAGAACATGGCCAAGGGGTTATTTCTCTTGATGACCCTTTTGATTGTCATTCCATTGATTCTTATCGTCTTTTATCTATTCTACAAGGCCTCCCCTGTTTTATCGTTGGATTTTTTGCTTACTAATCCCGCTCGAGGCATGCGTGCTGGAGGTATCTGGGCGGCATTCTTGGGTACGATTTACTTGGTCTTGATTTCACTGTTGGTCTCCGCCCCCATCGGAGTGCTGGCCGCAGTATATTTGAATGAATATGCCCGAGATAATTGGCTCACCCGCATCATAAATTTGGCCGTGGTGAATCTTGCTGGCGTTCCCAGCATCGTTCATGCACTTTTCGGCGTTGGTGCTTTCGTCTTGTTTGCTCGGATGGGTCGCTCCATTCTTGCCGCCTCCCTCACTTTGGCGATCATGACCTTGCCGGTTATCATTGCTGCTACCAAGGAAGCTCTTGGCGCAGTACCAATGGCTTTCAGGGAGGCCTGCTGGAATGTTGGTGCAACCCGCTGGCAGACTATCCGGCGCATCGTCTTACCAAACTCTATCAGCGGTATCTTGACCGGCATTATTCTCCAGGTGTCCCGGGCGGCTGGCGAGACCGCGCCTATTATGTTCACCGGCGCGGTGTTTTATAAGGCTATTTCGGAAGGAGACATTTTTGCCTACGGCCTCTTTGACCAATGCATGGCCCTCTCTATGCATCTTTTCACCATTTCTACCCAAGTTCCAAATGTCCCTGAGGCTATACCATATGGAACTGCAGTTGTTCTTCTTGGCACTGTGCTACTGGTTAACTTGCTGGCAATAGCGTTACGCGTATATCTCCGTTCGCGAAAGAAGTGGTAGAGCTGATGGGAAACCGGAAGAAAAAAATCGAGATTTCTCATCTTAAAGTCAGCTATGACCAAAAACAGGCACTGAACGACATTTCTCTCGATATATATGAAAATGAAATCCTCGCCATAATCGGTCCTGCACAATCAGGAAAAACTACTTTATTAAAGGTTATAAATCGCACCATAGAATTTGTTCCTGGGGCCAAGGTTGAGGGAACGGTAAAAATCGATGGCGAAAACGTGAGGGGGATGAAGAGCGTTTACGAACTGCGGCGGAGGATTGGCATGGTTTTCCCTTTGCCAGTTGGTTTACCGTTGTCCATTTACGACAATGTGGCCTTTGCGCCGCGGACTGCTGGGATGAGCAGGCGTGCCGAATTGGACGAGCTTGTGGAAAAGTGTCTGCGGCAGGCAGCTCTTTGGGATGAAGTTAAAGACCGTTTGGACAGCTTGGGAACCAGACTTTCTGGAGGCCAACAACAACGCTTAACCATTGCCAGGGCCCTTTCCCATCAACCTGAAATCCTCTGTCTCGATGAGTTTTCCATTGCTGTGGATCCAGTAACAACCATGAGAATCGAAGACGTGCTGAAAGAATTGCGCTTGCAGATAACTATCATCCTGGTCACCAATCTTGTCCAACAGGCGAGGCGTTTGGCAGATCGAACCGCTTTCCTTTTAAACGGAGATCTGATCGAAATAGACTCCAATGAAGTTATTTTTTCGGGCTCTCCTGCAAACAAAATAACCTACGACTACGTGAGTGGAATCTTTGGCTGAAAAAGAAAACAACTACTGCATTGAAACCGACAAACTGAACTTGTGGTATGGCGACTTCCAGGCGCTGACAAATGTCAGCACTAAAATTGAGGAGGGTTTGATTACTGGGCTTATTGGCCCCTCAGGCTGCGGCAAAACCACTTTGCTCCGCTGTTTCAATCGGGGGAACGAACGCTATGGTAACGTCACCACCACAGGGTTGATTCGAATCCTGGGAAAGAACATATACGATCCAGATGTTTCTTTACAGGAGCTGAGAAAATCGGTTGGCATGGTTTTCCAACGTCCCAATCCTTTGCCGATTTCTGTCTACGAAAACATTTTGTTTGGCTTGCGAATCCACTCCACCCACGGTTCATTTAAGAAATCTGAAGCAGATGCGATTGTGGAAAATTCTTTGAGGGAGGTTTTTCTCTGGGAAGACTTGAAGGAAAAGTTGCAGACTAGAGCCACCAGCCTGCAACTTGAACAGCAGCAGAAACTATGTATTGCCCGGTTGCTGCCCTTGAAGCCTGACGTAATTCTTATGGATGAGCCCTGCTCAGCCCTCGACTCCGAATCAACCCGCAGAGTCGAAGACTTGATGCTAGATCTGACCGGGCGTTACACTCTTGTTGTGGTAACCCACAACATGGCGCAAGCTCGCCGGGTAAGTGACGAATGTATCTTCATGCTCCTGGGCGAGGTTATTGAGCACAGCCACACCGCAGATCTGTTTCTTACGCCGCAAGACTCTCGGACTGCCGATTATATCGAGGGGCGGTATGGTTAAAAATTTGCCGATGAGGAGTAATCTTGATGTTCTACAAAACAAGGGGTAAATGTGCAGCATCCATTCTCATCTGCTCTGCGATCTTATTGTGCAGCTCTGCAGCCGGCTGCAAAAAAGGAGAGCAAGAAGCCACCGTCTCTTCGCCTGCCAAGGTTAGCATTCAGAATCCTGGTTCCGATACAA
>Ga0209536_100013661_pt1 | contig 11698 bp, 9 predicted proteins | sample DeeMarSeWOR28_12_FD_187461 | JGI IMG/M metagenome (GOLD analysis project Ga0209536, IMG submission 187461) | Marine sediment microbial communities from White Oak River estuary, North Carolina - WOR-2-8_12 (SPAdes) (version 2) | ecosystem: Environmental > Aquatic > Marine > Intertidal zone >... | reverse complement strand
CCTTTTTCGACATCCTTCACATGTATCAGCTTTTTGCCCCCTCCAATGCCTTCAACCGAGGAAGGAATCTTCCTGTTTGCCTTTTTTGTCTCCTTGACTTCGAGAATGCTGTAAAGCTGGGAATTGACCAGGGAAATAGCGATTTGTGATCCGAGGCTGGCCAGCAGATTTTCATCTTCACCAGTAAAACTACCGTTAATTTTATTCAGAATTTGAATAACCGCGATAATTTCTCCCTGTTCACCTGAGGTTTTTACCGGTGTTCGCACCGGGATGCATAATATTGACTTTGTGCGGAAACCGGTCTTCTTATCGGTGGAGGGATCGAATCTATCATCATTATAAGCATCCCTGATATTAATTATTTCACCGGTTTTTGCCACGAATCCGGCAATCCCGACCCCGATAGGCAGTCTAATTTCTTTTATCTCGGCTTTCTGGGCAATTTTTGACCACAATTCACCTTTTTCGGTGTCAACGATATACAACGTACCGCGCTCGGCATTCATCAATTTAGTCAGTTCCGCCATAATCAGGACCAGCAATTTATCACGGTTCAATACCGAGCTCAACGCTTTACCGATCTGCTGAATCGAACGCATTTCAAGCTCTTTACGGGCAAGTCTTTTCTTTAACTCTTTAAGATTTTCAGCCACATTACCCTCTATCAATTCAGTTTTGCTTTGGTCACACATAAATGGGCCAGTCGTGTCGGTTCCGGCAGACGATATTTTGGCGTGCATGACAGGATAAACTCAACTGCTTCAGGTAACCGGACACGATTGCCTACCGATACAAATACCGGTTTCACATTTTGTCTGGTGCGCAGAACACTACCCACTATTTTACCCCGATATTTCAATTGCGATACAGCTCCTTTATGATTCTCGGGCATAGCGAATTCACCTACCAGGCGTTTTTTAGCACATCCGATGCTGGGTTTACCGGTTATAACGCCAATATGACTGGCAATTCCCAAACCACGAGGATGAGCCCGGCCATGACCGTCAAAAATAAACAGATCCACTTGTCGGGCGTGTTTTGATATTAATTTCAATAATGCAGGAGCTTCGCGAAAACTCAAAAAACCGGGAACATATGGAAAGGAAATCCGGGCTTTAGTTGTATAGCTTGCCAGTAAAGCTAATGAAGGATAGTCCAGCACAACCATCCCGGCTATCTGAATATTTTGCTCTTTTTGATAGGAAACATCAAAACCAGCTACTTGAGAGATGGAGGATGGTATTTTAGTATACTCAATTCTGTTTGCTAGTTCGTTTTGAATTTCTCTGGCTTGATCGATCGATATTTGCCAATCATGATGCATGCTTAATTTTCTGTGAGAACGGAAATAGCACGATCCACAGATTCATACGTATCAAAAATACGCATTAATTGCGTGATCATTAACAAACTTTCTACCTTCTCGGTTACATTTGCCAGTTTTAATTCTCCGCCTGAATTTTTTAAAGTCGTCATCGCCGCCATTAGTACCCCAAGTCCGGAACTGTTAATCCACTTAACACCGCCAAGGTCGATTACAACTTTTGTAATTTTATCGCTAATTAAATTCCTGATTTTGTCATGTAACTCGGTCGTTTCAGGTCCACCCATCATTTTACCACTTAAGCTCAGAACAGCGACATGGTTGACAATCTTTTCTTTGATTTTCATCTATACCTCCGATTTATTAGTTCGCATGTGAGAAGGATAAGTTATAAATGCTTAAAATATAAAAAAATGGGGCTTTAAGTCAATAGAAATATAAATCTCCGGACGATAAACTCAATTATATTGACTTAATATTTCATAAATCCAGAAATTTAATAAAACTTTGCGCACATAGTTGCGTGTCTGGTTGAATTCAATATTTTCAACAAACAGGTCTTCTTCCTCCTCGGGACTTATGAAACGCCATTTTTCAACCCTATGTGGACCTGCATTATAAGCAGCCAGGGCATAAGTAATGCGATTATCAAATCGTTTCAGCAATTTAGTCAGATAATAGGTGCCCAGGTTTATGTTTGTTTCAGGGTCGAGGAGATTTTCCGGTAAATCGATGTCTAAATGCAACTCACGTGCTATTTCATCTGCGGTACGGGGGATTATCTGCATTAATCCATAGGCATCCGCCCATGAATGTGCATTTTGATCGTAAGCACTTTCGGCACGAATAACGGCCATGACGAGATTATGATTCACATTTCTAAGATCAGAATAATTAATTACCAAATCATCAAAGTAGAGTGGGTATGCTTCTTTTAAAATAAAAGGCTTTTCCAATGCGATAAATTGATTGAAATATGTTTTATCTATATAATCATAAATACGATAAGCACGGTTATAGGCGCCCAGTCTTTTATAGATTTCCGCCAGGGCGATCCATTCTGGCAAAGTTGCTGCGTATAATCGTTTGCGTGCCAGTTCTTTGTACGCATAATCCTCACCAAGTATTTCTTTAATTAAAATCACATCCTGAAATTGGGCCAGCAAGCTGCCGATTGATTGCGTATTTTCCCGGATCGGATTTTCTGCAGTCCTGAGAAATGTCGATATTTGATACAACGAATCAACCTGTTCCCGGTGCAGTAAATAACTGCGGGTTGCATAGTAGGTTTCAAAGACATGCCCACCCAGTCTGACGTACAGGTTTGTGGCTTCCTGTTGTTTCCCGCTTATCGCATAAGTTTTAGCAAGCCAGTATGTGCCGCGATGATTATGAAATTTAGACCAGTCTCTAGCGACGATTTCGCGAAAGATTTTTTCAGCCTCGGTCAACCATCCCAGGCGATAATAGGTGATACCGATCCGAAATTTCGATTCACGATAGTATGCGCTGCGCGTCCAGTGTTTTATTATCCTGTTATATTGTTTCAGCGCGCCCTTGAGGTTGCCCTGTTCTTCATATATCCAGGCTGCTTTCCAGATAGCATCATCGGCCAGGCGGCGACGGGGATATTGCTCAGCATAATCAATATAGGCAATTGCGGCCTGATCTTTTTTATCTAAATAAAGGTAACAGCGAGCGATCATTATCAGTACACGCGGTTCAAGCAGTTTATTACGTAGTGTTTCCTTCAGATTCTTCAATCCATATAATGCTTTTTGATATTCATTCTTATAATAATACATCTGGAGCAAATAAAACCGGGCTTTTTCCTTGAGATTTTCATCCGTGCAATAACGGATATAGTTTTCAAGTTTACTGCGCAACAGAGTGTAATAACCATGGGCCAGATAAACATCGGCGATTGTGAAAAAATACTTGTCAGCAAGATCGCTGTCTCCTTCCAGATATTGTAAAACTTCGAGTGCATCCTCGGAATTTTTATATTTTTTAATGATCTGGTACATTTGTCTATACGCTTCCGGTCGCCGATTGAGATTATAGCGACACAGGGCAATTTGTTTGCTGAAATAGGATTTAAACCTTTTGAAACTGCGTTTCTTGACCAGGTGCGTATAATAATTTGCGGCTGCCGAATAATTATTCCGGGCAAACTGAAATTCAGCCAGATAATAACGTAATGAATCGGCAAGATAATGTTTGTTGTAGTTGCGTAGAAATCTGGTACCGATACTATTAATCCGGCTTACATTTTCATTTTTTAAAGCGGTCAAAAATAGATGGTAATCAAGATATTCCGGCAGTACAGAATGTGCTGTACGTAAATTTGAAAATATCTGATGCGCTTTTTCATATTCCGCATTAGAGAGGTAACAAATACCCAGTTTAAAGTTTAAGCTGAAATCATCCTGTAGATACCGGTCTTTCGCAGCTATCGTCTTATAATGATCCAGAGCTGCCCGGTAATCCCGACGCAGATATAAACTGTCGGCGCGATTTAGTACATTATTTGCCAGGCCCGAAACGGATAGCAGGACCAAGATTAAAAAAGATTTTAGCAAATTCTTGCTCATATCATTGTCTATAGTCGGTGTAAAAATGTATTCCTGTAAAAGTATTTAATTGTTCCACCGATCGAAATGCTGTGCATCACAATTATTGAAATCAGTTTCATGGCGATTTATCGTAAAAATTGTCCGCTTGCCCGCCTTATATCCGGGAAAACCAGGTAATAATTCGGATCATCACTCATAAAGTCATTTATACACTGATATCTAACGTATAACCGAAAGTTTACCCAACTTTTCCATCGTATCGGATTTAATATAGTACAAGTATACGCCCGAGGCGACGGATTTGCCTTGTTCGTTTTTAAGATTCCATATTCTGAAAAGTGTATCGTCACCGGGTAGCCGGGTGATCAATTGTCCTGATACATTAAAAATATATACATCGGCATTAAGCGGTACTTTAAAGTGTACCTGCTTATACTCATCGGTAGCGATTACCGGATTTTCACTGATCGCAATTTCTTCAGCAACCGAATTATCAATCGTCACATGAAAATCCTTGCTGGCATCCGATGCATTGCTAATGGCAAGTACGATTACATCCTGGCCGGTGACCTGATTGGAAAAGATTTTATTCAAGCCAATAAATTCAGATTGGATCAAATCGGACAGTTGTCTGACACCGCCCGCAGGCATACCGGTTGTACCCGTATAAAAAAATATGTCCGGAATATTGATGCCGTTGAGTAGCAGAAAACGGCTTGCCTGCTTTTCTATTCTGGTGTTTGCATCATATGTACCCTGGAAGTTAATTCGATCTTCCGGCTGAATGTATAATTCGGGGTATTCCATGGCATTGGGAAAAAACTTTCCGGATAAGCTGCGACTGCCGGTATAATAAAGCCACATGGCATACTGATTCATGGATTCCTGCCAGGATCGATTATATGGTGGTTTACTTAAGGCGCTGATCAGTGCATTCAAAGCTTCGGTAGATCTGATATTTTCCCACACTGCACGTACAATTTCCGGTCCAAATTCCATTTCAAGCATAATCAGGTATAGGGCATTGCCATACGGAAAAACAGTCGCATCCTGAAATCTATCATAAAAGTAGTAAAATTTTTGATTAGAAAAATTCCTGAACAAGTAAGGCAGATACTGGTAATAGTCTTTAACGGACGGATAAAGTTTATCTTCTATCCAGGTAGAAGTCATTTCGTAAAAAAAGTAATCCACGCCGCTTTCACGTACATTATATCCCCCCAGTTGAATGGCATGATGGAATTCGTGGGCTGCGGTAACGCGCAGACCATCCAAACCCCTGCTGTAGAAAACGTTATAATTATTATGCACTTCTATCCAGGTGGCAAAATTGGTTCCGGGCAATGAGGTTATTTCGCGGGAGGGATCCCACAAAGTTTGACCATAATATCTAATATTTGAAAAATATATATTGTAAACCGAAACAGGATTACCGTTATTATCAGGTGGCGGTGGATAACCGAGCTGATTGATTTCAATTTCCCATACCCGGTCGAAAATAACAGCGGCGGAATCGATATAATCAGGATAGCCGTTACCGGAAATGTCTGCCAGGGGTACAGCATGAGAACCGGCTTCGTTCCAGTTTAACCTGAAATGTCCTCCCGGCGTGATCAGGTGGTGGGTGCGACCCGTGTCCTGCTGAATTACCTGGGTATAAAGAAGTTTTTTACTGGAATCCAATTCGCGCCACATTTCGGAAAGAATCAAATGATAAACAGTGCCACATTTTGTATCACCGGTAAATTCTTCACCATAGATGCGGTGTCGCAAATAATTTTCAACTGTTGTCTTCTGATCGGCAAACGCCGTTAAAACAAATAACAACAAAAAAATAGATAAACTGATATACTGCATCATTTCTTCCTGAATGACAAGGTCACGGGGACACCTTTAAAGTTGTATTTTTCGCGCAATTTATTCTCTAAAAACTTTTTATAATGATCGGCGATCAATTCCGGGTGATTACCATAAAAAGCAAATAGAGGTGGTGCACTTTTCAGTTGTGTGACATAATTAATTTTTATTTCGCGGCCTCTGGTGGCCGGTGGAGTAGTATTATGAATGATCGGACCAAAATAAGCGTTTAGATCTGATGTTGGAATTCGAGCCCGCCGGGCTTCATATACTTCAATAAATAAATCCAGCATTTTGTACAATCTTTGTTTATTGATGACCGAAGTAAAAATCAGCGGAACGTAGCCCAGGGCACCCATTCGTTCATTCACTTCTTTTTTAATCGTATTCATGGTACGATGATCTTTCTCAACCAAATCCCATTTATTAAAAACGCAAATCAGACCTTTGCGTTCCTGCGTTACCTGCATTATTATCTGCATATCCTGTTTGGTCATACCATCTCTGGCATCGATCATATAAATAACAACATCCGCTCTTCGGATACTTTTATACGTTCGTACATTGCTATAGAACAGGATATTTTCTTTAATTTTCGCCCGTTTTTTCAGACCCGCCGTGTCAATAATCATGAACTGGCGATGTTGATATTTAAAATACGAATCGATCGAGTCTCTGGTTGTCCCGGGTATGTTAGTGACTATTTGCCTTCTTTGATTCAGCAGGGTATTAACCAGCGAAGATTTGCCGACATTTTCCTTACCGATCACAGCCATCTTCAAGGCATCTGATTCATGGGAATCCTGAGGTTGCTGGCGTATTTTCTTGGTCAGGACATCGAGCAGGTCACCCGTTTTGATGCCAACCATCGCTGAAACCGGCAGCGGTTCACCTAAACCCAGCTTATAAAACTGACCTACTTCACTCATATCGCGGTCATCATCCACCTTGTTGACAACCAGAAGAACCTCACGGTCCACGCCCTGCAGTATCTTTGCCAGTTCCATATCGGTCAGGGTAATTCCAGTTTTAGCATCAACCAGGAATATGATAATATCTGATTCTTCAATCGCTATCTGTACCTGTTCTTTGACAGCCTGATCAATATCCTCTGTTGATTCGGGCAGATAACCCCCGGTGTCAATTAAGACGAAACTGTATCCACACCATTCCCCGACAGCATAATTGCGATCGCGGGTTACGCCCGGCGTATCATCCACAATGGCCTGCCGGCGCCCGATAATCCGGTTAAAAAAGGTGGATTTACCGACATTAGGGCGTCCGACGATGGTTACGATCGGTTCTTTCATCGTTTGGAGTATTTCCTGATTACATTAAACAAATCACCCAATGGCTCGGTGAATACATGGCAGGGTACACTCAGTTTGGTCTGCAGCCGGTCAACGTTCCAGTCATCGAGAAAAAGACCGTTATGATTAAGTACTCTGGGCGGCAACAGGACCAAATCTCCGTTGGCCTGGCCGTATAATTGATTAAATATATCCTGGCCAACAAGCAACCCTGATACGGTGATAGCCTCGCCATAAAAATGGTTCTTTACCGGGACGAGTTGAATATCGAGATTTCTAATCCGCCGTAAGCGGGATATAATATGTGCCTTGAGCGGTCCGGCAGCCAGCTCTCCTGTAATCCAGGTTATTTTCACAGGAGACGGTAATGCTTCCGGAAAATATATGAGCGCGGCGTTGAACGTATCGATCATATCTCTGAATTCACCGACCCCGTTTTCAATCTGATAAAATTCATCGTAGTAAGCACGCTCCGGCAACGGCTGTCCGGCTCTGATAAAAAATTCATCGGAGAGGTAAACAAAAGTACTACCTAATTCCTGCTGTTTTACGGTGCGAATATTTTTCATGTATGAAATCATCTCCTGCAATTCCGACCTGGTATAAATCCGCAGCGGATAAAGGTTTTTGCGATGACGTGTAAGGCCCACCGGAACCACCGCTATCGATTTAACACCGGGGTAAAATTGCTGCAGGTCCGTTACGGTCCGGTCAAAGATTGGACCATCATTAATCCCGGGACACAAAACAATCTGGGTATGCAGCTCTATACCACCGTCGACCAGGTACTTAATTTTATCAAACAGATAATCCTCTTTTTTTAAACCCAACAATAGTCTTCTGGTTTGGGTATCTGTCGCATGGACCGAAATATAAAGCGGCGTTAACTGCTGCTCGACAATCCGGGCCAATTCCTGGTCGGTAACGGTTGTCAGTGTCACGTAATGGCCGTATAAAAATGAAAAGCGAAAATCTTCATCCTTAAAGTACAACGGCCGTCGCATCCCTTTTGGATTTTGATAGACAAAGCAAAAAATGCAACTGTTCCCGCACGATTTCATCTGCATTTCCTGCAATTCCAGTCCCAAATCTTCATCGATTTCTTTTTCAACCCCGAATAGTATTTGTTCATGCTGGCGCTGAATTAGTAAATCCAATTTTTCGTCAGATGAATAAAAGCGGAAATCCAACTGATCATTGATTGCCTTCCCGTTAATTGACACAATCTGATCTCCGGCCTGCAGTTCTAGATCGGCTGCAATCGAATCGGGGTATATGTTTAGCACTTCTAACATGAATAAAATGAGCCTAAAATATTGAAATTTACATACTTAGCAAAATACATTCAAGATTTTCCCAGCCGCCTTTAGTATATTTAAGAACGAAATTTTGCGGCATGTTTATTCAATTTTATTTCTCACTGTGGCGCAGAGAGAAAAATGAGAAGTTAGGAATGAGGAATGAATCTAATACAAACTATATTCAAGTTTTCAAATAAAAATCGATCGTATTTCCTAATCACTACCCACTTACAATTATCCGTCTCCATTTGAATATTTGCAGCTCTGCAAGGGTTGAACTGTTATTTGCTATGCGCCTGAATTAAATATATCTAATTCCAATTTAGTGATAGGTTGGAACTAAATGAAGTTAGTGAGGATAATTCATGTCACCAAATAGGGATAACAAAAAAGGGGAGAATTTTTCTCCCCTTTGCGGTCATATCATGGATTATCACGCTTTTTATTCCATTGTACCCATTCAAGTTTCTCGTCGTCTTCCAGATTGAAATCCGATTTGGCATAAGATCCATCAGGGCGGACAACTATCTGTTGTTGTGCCTTGACGATTTCGAACCACTGAGCCAGGGAAACCTGGGTTGGACCCTGTATTTGAACCGGACCTCTTACCTGTTGCGGTTTACCGGGGACGGCTCCCATCCCTCCGCTCTGGCCGGTTGATTTAAGAGCAGGACTTACGGCAACGTTACCATCATATACAAGTACCTGCGATGATGAATCGGCACCGGCATTCATACGGTAAATTGTACCCCTGACAGCTACAACGGCTGCCGGAGATTTTAATTTCCAGGTATCCCTGCCTGATATCACTTTCTTGATATTCGCCCAGATCTTACCAATTGAAAGTGATGATTCAACCACCTGTTCTTCCTCACCGATCGCAACCTTATCGACGGTATAAATAGAGTGTTCATCTATCCGGACAATACTGCCGTCATTATAGGTTATTTCACATCTTGATTTTTTCTTAGTTGTGATCTTATCACCATTTTTAACCGGCATATTGAATGTGACCATCCGAATAAGATCTTCTCCCTGGCTGAAAACCTGTGCATTTCCCAGGTAAAAGGTCACCTTTCCGACCACATTTTGATCCGGGGGTACAAATGAGATAGTGAATAATACAACGAGCATAAAGATTAGCGCATGTTTTTTCATCCTGATTACCTATTTAATTCTGATTAAATCACCTGTTTCAAAACCCGTACCGTTTTTAACGATCGCTTTTCCGGCCCGGCCATCGGCGACATCAGCCGTATATTGAATTTCGCCTATTTTGGACTCCTCAGAGCCCAGAGACAGGCCGGTATCGGGATCAATCAATTCCTCGCCCGGACGATAGACTGCGAATACCATTCCCGGCTGGACACCTCCCTTGGATCCCGGTTTCATAAAAATCGTCGTACCGGATGCTTTGATTACTTTACCCTGCCATTGGACTTCACTCATACTATCACCGACATATTCGACACATTGATTAATCGCTTCACGGGATGCTATCCCTAACTGTGTGTTATCCCATGTATCAGAGTTATGAAAATCGATATCGGCAATACCTACGTTGTCCAGACCGGTAGTGGCATCCTCGCCAACACCTGATTTAGCTGTAATAATTTCGCCGGTATTGACATTAATCATGCGGATATCAACAGCAACACGGGCGGTTTTTGTTGAAACACCTACATTAAAGCCACCGATACTACCCAATCCACCGCCAACTTCACTCTTTTTTTCACCAAATTCAGTTACACTGCCGGTCACAATAACCTCAACGCCGAGCAGCTTACCAACCTGGGCTGCCGACTGCGGCGTTACGGCACCGGTCATACCCAGACCCTGTTCTTTCAATAGTTCATCCAGCTCGGCCCGCTCAATGACCATATACTGACCGCTTTCAACGAGTGATGTAACCAGCATATCTGATACACCCTGTCCGATATTATGGCCGTAACCGGCGCGATCCTCAAAGTTAACAACTGCAATGCGCTTTTTCAGACCGCTCATATCCTGCGCCGATAAATTTATCGCCATTAATAAGATTAGAACGGTGCAGACAATTACTTTTTTTATCATCTGATACCTCCCTGATTTTGATTTTCCTCACCGGGCTGGACGATTTTTACAGTAACTTTATTGGCCGATAAACCCACCACCTGCAATTTCAGTCCTTCGATTTCTTTGGCTTCCAGTTCTGATGCCATTTGTTCGGCATTGCCTTTGATGTCGATATCAAAGAGCGCTGTACCGGCACTGAAATCACGTTGATTGACTGCTTGAATCCCGCGCACATAGTATTGCAGACTGTTTTTAAACGTATTCAGCTGGCCAAAACTGCTGATATTCAATACCTGCAGCTGTACCTGTGTCCCGCTATACACGTCTTTTTGCCAGACGGCGATTATTTTATCTTTTATTTCACTTGCAGCCTTTTTGGTTGCTTTTTGCAATGCCTGGGTACCGCCGGTTAGTTCATCGATGTGCACCGCCCGGTCATAGGCGGAGGCCACGGCAATGATTGAGGCGTCGTCAGACCGGATGGCTCTGAGATTGATGTTGGCCTGGCACGATTGCAGACCGGCATTTTTGACCACATCCGGTGCTCCGGAAGCAACTTTGCTCACTGCGCTGCCAGTCAGAATAATTTCAGCACCGAGACGTGCAGCAATACTGGCAGCTGCGTTGGCATCTCCCTGCAAGGCTGCATTAAGCGCATCACGACTGATTGCCGTCTGCGATTGAGTAGCGTCGACAAAAGGAAAGCCATAGGACATAAGTTCATTCATTAAAGCTGTTTCGGTGACATTCATATCCGACGTTACATGATAATAATGTTCGCTAATATTCCGTTCATCGATTAATACCATCGTACGCGGTTTACCTTTGCGACTCATCAACACACCTATTGCCGCAAGATCATTTTGTAAGTCGGATAATTTAACGGTCGCCCTGATCGTAACCTCGATAGCATTATCCAGTTGTTTATTGGTAGATATTACATCATATTTCTGGACATAGCCGGCAGTCCGCGTATAAATTCTGTCCTCCATCGTCTGATAATTTTCAACAAGAACATCCGACTTTATAATGAGCTCGCGAAGTATTTTTTTGCCATGCTGATGTTTCAAGTTTAAAACCATACTCTTTTTGTTCCGGTTAAAGGCCACGAACTTCGAGGCACGCCAGAGTGGGCCAGCATCTCGAGCTGAATCTTTTTCTGGCTTCTCCTGGATCTTCACTTTGTATTGGTTCATAGACTGCCAGCTCAGCTATATCTTTAAACGGAAACTCTACATTCACTCTTATAAACTTCTGCATATCTTCTTTTGT
>Ga0209536_100013660_pt1 | contig 11698 bp, 5 predicted proteins | sample DeeMarSeWOR28_12_FD_187461 | JGI IMG/M metagenome (GOLD analysis project Ga0209536, IMG submission 187461) | Marine sediment microbial communities from White Oak River estuary, North Carolina - WOR-2-8_12 (SPAdes) (version 2) | ecosystem: Environmental > Aquatic > Marine > Intertidal zone >... | reverse complement strand
TGGGTGGCTTTGATGTTGAAGATTGGTATCAATTTGAGATTGCTCCCGGACATATCTTGAATTTGACCTTTACCCCCGATCCTGAAGCACGCGCCATGAATTTTTCTTTGCGCAATGCCGAGCGCGACGAAATCTGGTATTCGGATAAGGTAACGCCGGGGGTAACCCGGTCCAAGCGAATAATATTGAGTACCCTGTCCGGGGGTCGATACTACCTGACCGCCTATGACGGTCAGGGTTTGTATACGTTTGAGATTACCGCCGAGAGCCAAAACGATGCCGGTTCGGGCAACGATGCGGGAGATAAAATTACCAGAGGCCTTGCAATTGAACCGGGACGCTCATACCAGGGGGAGTTCGGCGGTCTGGACGAAGAAGACTGGTATCAGTTTCAGCTGTCAAATGGAGATATCCTCGAGTTTGCCCTTACGCCGTCGCCGGAAAGCAAGCCCATGATGTTTTCGCTTTTCAATTATGAGCGTGTGGAAGTCTGGCAATCCGGTGAGATTACACCGGGGGTGACCAAATCGGAGCGTCTGCCGATGAATTCAACATCGGGAGGCACGTATTTCTTAAAAGCCTATCACGGCGGTGGGATTTATCAAATTGATCTTTACACCAAAAGCCAGAATGACGCCGGCTCCGGCAATGACGCCGGTGATAAGATCACCCGGGCCATTGAAATTAATTCCGGGGGTCCGGTTTTCGGGGAATTGGGAGGACTCGATCGGGAAGACTGGTATACGTTTGACCCTAAAACAGGAGAAAAACTGAGTTTTACCTGCGATCCGGATAGTGAATCGATGAAAATGGCACTTCACACGCTTGACCAGAGGGCCATCGGGTATTCGGCCGAGATTCTTCCCGGCGTGACCAAGTCCTTTGAAATACCCGAGGATGTTAAGCCGCCTTATTTTATCAGGATCTTTGAGGGGCGAGGCAGGTATTCTATTCAGCTTAAGTAGAATAAGTATCAGGTATCAGGTGCCGGGTGTCAGGGTTCAACGTCAAAATAAATGCGTTAGGTTAGAGGTATGAGGTTTGAGGCAAAAAAAGAAAGGCGGAACGCTCACGGTTTTTAAATCCCCAGATTCTATTTATTTTATTAATTGCCTCCAACCTTCAACCTCCAGCCTAATGCGTTCGTATGATTTTGAACCCTTCGCCTTGAGAAATATGCCTTTAAATCCGCAATCCGCAATCTAAAATCCGCAATTGATTAATTCCGCATTCCGCATTCCCACTTCCGCATTCGATTTACGCCAGAATGACCCCTCGAGACCGCTTGCCGTCAATCTTAATGGTCAGCGGCTTTGTAAGCTTGATGTGTTTGAGGTAGGTGGTGCTCTTTGCCGCCGGTAAGGATTGCAACCATTTCCAGTCGATGAAATCCTCTTCGTTTTGCGATGTCGTAAAATAGCTGATTCCCAGCGAGGTGATGTTGTGAAAGAAGTGGGATCCCTGTGATGGATCTGCCTTCAAGTTTTGTGCTGAGGTTTCAATCATCGCTCCCACCCCCGATATATCCTTCCATTTCACGGGGATACCCAGCCAGCGGTCGGCCGTTCCCCAGCGACCGGGGCCGATCAGCAAATATTTCCGGTTTTTCTTGAAAAATGCATGGTTGAGTCTGCCGACTTCGGCGGCGATGTCTATTGTACGGGCGGGTTCAAAAGTATGCGGATTGACATAAACAATATCTCTGATGTCATCGGATCGACCGTTTCCCAGTGCCATGGTCGAATAACAAAAGGCCTTGCGGATTTCAGCCTCGCTGATTTCCACCTCCAAATGATGTTGACTGACGGCCATGGGTCTGATCTGCAGAAGGTTAAATTCTGATGTGTGCCCGCCATCAAGGGAAAGATTAACCGCAAATTCCATCTCAACCGGACACCCCATACCCTTGCGTCCGATTTTTAGCAATTCCGAGACAATTTCAGCCAACGGAAATGACTGGTATTTTAATATGTTGGCAAATGTCAAAACACAAAATCCCGGGGTTTGAACGCCGTCGCGAATGCGGTGATCCCCGGGCACATAGGTGCTGCAGAGGTATTTGATCGGTGGATGGGTGGCGACCTCAGCGATGTCAAGTTTAACCAGGGTGGCATCTTCTTTTAACGCAAGCTCATCGGGAGAGGTACTCATTTTTAGGGCGAAAAAATCTCTCTGGGAGTTTTTCAAAGTATCATCCACTGTTGATAATTGCGGAAGATACTGGGGGTGTCTGGGAGAAAATCGAAGCGAGGTTCCGCCCTCCACCACGGTTTTCCCGAGACCCAGTGCAATGTGGGCGATTCCGTCATCCGGTTGCAGATGAGCGATTGGATAAAAGTTATAGGATTGGGCTATCCCGGAAATGGAGGGGTAGTAATAATCCCCATAGGCCTTCCCGGTTAACCGCTGGATCACCACCGCCATTTTTTCGTCTTCGATGCGATGTGAGGTGCTTTGGGCAAAAGCCCTGGAAGCTTCAGAATAGGTCGAGGCATACACCAGTTTAATTGCTAAAATTAGCTGTTCAAGCCGCCGGTGATGATGGGGATGATTGTTGGGGATCATGTAGGTTTTGTAAATTCCGGCAAAGGGTTGGAATTGGGCGTCTTCCAGAAGACTGGAAGACCGTACCGCAAGAGGATGGGCGGCATGTCTCAGGTATGCATCCAGATGATGGCTGAGCCAATCCGGGAAATCGGCCTCCAGACAGGCCGCCTTAGTTTTTTCATCATCGTATTGTCCGGTTGAAAGGTCTTTGAGGTTATTTTCGCTGATAAACGAATCAAATCCATCGGTGGAGATGACAAATGTTTTGGGCACCGTGATATCGACCTTAGGAAAGGTTTTTGCCAATTCCGGATTGTCTTTAAGCTGGGTAGACATAAACGCAAGGCCCCTGGCCTTGCCACCCAAGGACCCTTTGCCAACCTTAACAAAGCCGGCATCCGGATCATAATTATCCGCACTGATTTCGCTAATAATTCCATTTTGCCGGCCCACCCGGCGGTCATGAATGCAGTCAATCAGGTATTTTTTAATTTCGCGGGTGTCGGAAAAATCCGTGACTTTCACCGGTTTGAGTTTGGAGGCCAGCATGATCTCGGAGCGAGCCATCAGCCAGCTTGAGAAATGATTGTGCTGGGCGTGGTAATATATCGATTCATCCGGAATTGAAGAAAGAATTGCTTCCATTTGACGTAAGTTTGATGCCCTGGAGATCTCGGTACCGTCGGGCATACGAAAAATAAAATCACCAAATCCGAGATACCGCATAAAAAATATGCGAATATCCGAATGCAGGGTAGGAGAATTTTTATTCAAAAAAACTGCCGGAATCGTCGACGCTCTATCACGGTTTTTCTCCTCAGAGCTCAGCATCAATAGCGGCAGATCCGGCATTTCCTCCCGGACCATCGAAAGCAGACGGAACCCCGCGTTGTCATCGATGTGATTGTATCTCGGAAATCGAACATCTGAAAAAATGCTTAGCAAATACGGTTTGTATTTCTGATAGAGATCGACGGCTTCTTCATAATTTTCAGCCACGAGAATTTTTGGGCGGGCACGCATTCTCAGGATGCGGTGTTCGTCATTGACCGATTCTTCCATTACGGCCTGGGTTTGGGTGACAATTTCTTTATACAACACCGGCAGCAGAGATGAGTAATAAATCGCCGAATCTTCGACCATGATAATGACGCGCACCTTGGCACGTCTGGTGTCGTAGGCGACATTCATTTGATCTTCGCGATGTTTGATGGCTGCCAGAAGCAGATTGGTATTGCCGAACCAGACATAAATACGATCAATGATTTTGCGATCCGTATATTTCCGATCCAGCATCTGGCGGTGGGTTCTGTGGACCAGTAAATAAACCGGCAGATCCTGGAAATCTGCTTTGATACGGCGGGCCAGATCATACGCATCGATCTCATCGATGCGGGGCATGGTGATCACCAAATCGAACTTTTTGCGGCGCAATGCATCCAGCGCTTCCCGGGCCGATGATACCCATGTCAGCATGGGAGGCCGCGAAAGATTGAGCCCGCGGTATTCGTGGATGATCCGTTCCGCCAAGCGCCCCTCTTCTTCCATAATAAAGGCTTCATAGGGGCTGGAGACCAAAAGGATGTCCGTCACCTTATTGGCCATCAGCTCATGGAAGATTTTAAAGGAAAGATCAAAATCATCCATTTTTTCATTTGCGTAATTATTCAGCATCGTATCAATATGTGCATCACTGGCTGCCGTTATCTGCAAAAGGCAGGTATTGATGCATGCTTAGTATTAAATATATGATGTCTCAGCGCCGATTGCAAGCCGCTCAAGGACGTCATACATGCAATCAATCAATAACCGCGAAAATAAACGATAACTTCTGGTGCTTCAGTGGAAATCTCAAAATACAAATAACAAATCCCAAATTACAAATAAATCTCAAATACCAATACTTAAGGTTTCGCAAAAAGTCAGATTTCCCCTCCCCTGGCGGGAGGGGATCAAGGGGAGGGGGATATCAATGGTTGAAATTCCATTTTATTCACCCTCACCCCCGCATCGAGTGCGGGGCAGGCTCTGGCCCTCTCCCATCAAGGGAGAGGGAACTATTGAACTTTTTACGAGACCGTCAATACTCAATGTCCTAAACTTTTGATCCGCCTAAGGCGGATTGAATTTTGGTCATTGAGATTTATTTGTGATTTGGTGCTTGTGATTTGGGATTTTAATAAACAGTTATTCAACTGTATTGAAGAACTTGCCTTGCCACGAATCTCTGCTGCTTAATGTTTCGCGGATTTGGGTAAGGGTTTGCGCTTTTTCAAGGGCCCAGCGGGGAGCGACCAGTTCATGGGGATGGGGATCGCCGGTGAGGCGCTGGATGACCATTTGCGGCGGAATGCGTTCCAGAAAATCACATACGAGATCGACATATTCGGGCTGTTTCAGGCAGATGTAAGATCCTTGCCGATACAGAGCTTCAAGTCGGGTGCCTTTAACGATATACAACAGGTGCAGCTTTACACCGTCGATGCGCAGCTTCGCAATGAGTTGTGCCGTCCGAAGCATATCGGCACGAGTCTCATCGGGCAAGCCGAGGATCACATGTGCACATATGCGAATACCCCGCCCCTGAGTGGTCTGCACGGTATCTACAAAGCACTGAACGTCGTGGCCGCGGTTGATCGCAGCCAGTGTTTTGTTGCTTGCGGTTTGCAGCCCGTATTCAATCCAGACCAGATAATGGTCTGCATAACCCTGGAGCAGGCTCAATACCTCCGGAGTCACGCAATCGGGTCGTGTCCCGATGGAAAGCCCGACCACGCCATCGACCGCTAGGGCCTCTTCATATAGGCTTTTGAGCTTGTCCAGGGGCGCATAGGTGTTGGAAAATGACTGAAAATAAGCGATGAATTTTTTGGCTTTGTAGCGTTTTGAAAGCTTTGCTTTACCCGCCATAAGCTGTTCGGTGACCGACATGCCCCTGGCGTAAGCACCGGTTCCGGACCCCCGGGGGTTGCAGTAGATGCAGCCACCGTAAGAAATGGAGCCATCCCGATTGGGGCAGTTCAGCCCGGCATCGATGGTTATTTTCTGTACCCGACAGCCATAAATAGCTCTGAGATATGAATTTAAATCGTTATATCGTTGGTCCATTGTTTGGTCTTCTGTCCTAGATGTAATTTACAAATCTCGGATTGATTTAATCGTATATTGTTTTCCAGGATGAAAATAGTTAAATCCCAAATAACAAATCACAAATATCAAACAAATCACAATGACCAAAATTCAATCCGCCTAAGGCGGATCAAACGTTTTGGACATTGTGTATTGGAATTTGAGATTTATTTGTAATTTGGTGCTTGTGATTTGGGTTTTTAAAATAGGTCCATTGCTTGACCGCAACACCCGGCGATACTATAATACCATTTTCTGTTCCACCGCAGGCGGTTAAAATTAATTATTATTTTTTAAGTAATATTGCGGATACTCCCAGAAGTGCCTAAAGTGCCTAAAATTTAAAATGACTAAAGTTGTAGTGTCGCTTCGCTCCATCTTATGTAGCAAAAATGAAAAAAATTGACAAATATGACATCATCGTCGTCGGGGCCGGACATGCCGGATGCGAGGCTGCTCTGGCGGCCGCCCGAATGGGATGCCATGTGCTGTTAATGGCCATTGATCTCGATAAGGTGGCGGCCATGCCATGCAGTCCATCCATTGGCGGCATGGCCAAAGGCCAGCTGGTGAAGGAAATCGATGCTTTGGGTGGAGAGATGGCTAAAATTACCGATAAAACAGCCATCCAGTATCGGACCCTGAACACTAAAAAAGGACCCGCGGTGCACTCCTCCCGGACCCAGAATGATAAGATTCGATATCATATGGCCATGAAAGCCGTCATTGAAGCCCAGGAAAACATAGATCTCAAACAGGCCATGGTCGAACGACTGGTATTAGAGAATAACCGGGTTGCCGGGGTCGAAGATCAGACAGGCTTCGGTTATCAAACCCGGGCTATCATCCTGGCCACCGGGACATTTCTAAGCGGTTTGGTGCATATCGGGTTTAAAGCGATTCCGGCCGGCCGGGCCGGTGAATTTGCTGCCTATGGTTTGGCGAAAAACCTGAAAGAGTCCGGATTTCAATTAGGCCGCATGAAGACCGGCACCCCGCCGCGCCTTCGTAAATCGAGTATTGATTTTTCGAAATTTATTGAGCAGGATGCGGATAAAAATCCCAGGCCGTTTTCCATGTTTACCGAACATATTCGAATGCCCCAGATGCCGAGTTTTATTGGTCATACCAATCAGCGCGCACATGCCATTGTGGGCCGCAATCTGGAGCGCTCGGCCCTTTACGGAGGCATGATCAAAGGTGTTTCAGCACGATATTGTCCCTCATTTGAAGATAAGATCGTCAAATTTCCCGATAGGGACCGGCACCAGATCATCCTTGAGCCGGAAGGGATCGATACGGAGGAAATCTATGCCAGCGGTTTAGGAAACAGTCTTCCCCTGGAGATCCAAATTGAGTTGGTTCGATCCATAGAAGGCCTGGAAAATGCCGAAATCATGCGCCCGGCCTATGCCATCGAGTATGATTATGTTAATCCGATTCAGCTTAAGCCGAGCTTGGAGACCAAATCGATCTTCGGGCTTTTTTTGGCTGGACAAATAAACGGTACCTCCGGTTATGAAGAGGCAGCTGCTCAAGGACTATGGGCCGGAATAAATGCGGCCTGTCAGATTCAGCAGCGCACGCCATTTATCCTGGATAGATCTCAAGCCTATATGGGTGTGATGGTCGATGATCTGATTACCCGGGGAACACGTGAGCCATATCGCATGTTTACCTCCCGGGCCGAATATCGACTCATGTTAAGGGAAGATAACGCAGATCTTCGGTTGGTGGAAATTGGCCATGAGCTCGGGCTAATCGATGATGACACCCTCAAAGATATTAATGCACGTAAACAACAAATCACCAGAGAAATAAAGCGAATCAAAGGCACCGTCATTAAGCCCAGCTTAACCGTAAATGACTATCTTGATCGCCATGGCACGAATTCCATTCGACATGGCGTCCATTTGGATCAACTCCTTAAACGCGCGCAGCTGGATTATGATGTGGTTGACGCTTTGGCCGAGAGTTCAGATCCAATCAGCGAAGCCGTGGCACGCCAGGTGGAAATCGAGATAAAATATGAGGGCTATATCGAAAAGCAACATCGCGAAATTGAAAAGTTAAAAAATTTAGAGCGAGTCAAGATACCACCGGATTATGATTTTAGCAGTGTTCATGGTCTTTCAAACGAACTGAAAGAAAAGCTCTCAAACATTAAACCTGTAACGCTGGGCCAAGCATCCCGGATAGACGGCATCACGCCGGCCGCCATCTCCGTCCTCCTGGTTGCGTTAAAAGCCTTCCAAAAATAGTGATCGGAGTAGATTATTTATTGTTTTTTTGTTTTGGTAAATTTATTTTAGCATAAAGAGAACACCACCAGAGCAAAGCACAACCAATAAAGAAGATACCGAAACCACCAAAAAAACCAGCAAAAAAGATACCTAAATTCCCTAAATTTCCCATGTTCTGACCTCCGAATTGTAACATAAAATCCAATTTAGAATATATGGCGTCACAATCTGTCCCAAATTACAGATAAGTAAAAAAGTATCACAGGAGTATATGATTTTCAATTATTCTGAAAATAGGTTTGAAATTTAGAAATAGTTCTATTCGAACGACTTGAATTTCAGAATTCCTTAATCCCTGAATATCTAAATATCTAAATCATTGAATTTATGAGTTATAATTTCCTTGACACCTTATGGTATTAAACTTATCCTAGATACAAATTAACTGAAATATTCAATAAACAATTGTGACCTATATTTAACTGGAGCAAAGCGGATATGGCCGAGGATTATTATAAAACTTTAGGCGTCACCAAAAGCGCCAGCGAAGAAGAAATAAAAAAAGCGTATCGTAAGCTTGCCATGAAATATCACCCCGATCATACCAAAGGGGATAAGAGCGCCGAAGAAAAATTTAAAAAAATCAGTGAAGCTTATGCCGTATTGAGTGATAAAGAAAAGCGCAAAGAATATGATACTTTCGGTGCAGAAGGCTTTCGGCAACGGTTTACCCAGGAAGATATTTTCAGCGGTTTTAATTTCAATGAAATTCTTCGGGAATTCGGGATTGGCGGTAGAAATTTTTCTGGAGCAAGGGGCGGTGGGACGCGATTTTCATTCGGGTCCGGAGGATCTCCCTTCGGGTTTGGAGATGAACGGCAACAGGCTCAAATGAAAGGTACGGATCTGATTTACGAACTCCCGTTGACGCTAAGGGAGGTTGCCGATGGAACCACTAAATTGGTCAGCCTTCAACATCAGGGGCGATCAGAAAAAATTACGGTTAAAATCCCCAAAGGAATGATCACCGGTAAAAAGCTTCGTCTGAGCGGCAAGGGAAATCCCAGTCCTTATGGCGGCTCGCCCGGAGATCTCTATATTCAATCAAAAGTAATTGATGATCCGGATTATGATGTCAAAGAATATGACCTTTATTTAAATCGAGAAATAAAACTGAGTGAAGCGCTGCTCGGTACGAATCTATCTATACCCACACTGGAAAATAAAACACTGAGCTTAAAGATTCCTGCCGGTACAAAGTCCGGGACCAAGTTGCGTATGTCCGGACATGGTCTTCCGGCGATGAAAGCAAAGAAAAAAGGGGATCTATATGTCAAAATCCAGATAAAGATACCGAAAAAACTGACCGCTGAACAAAAAACATTAATTGAAAAACTGGCACAGAAAGGCCTGTAAGGAATTAAAATTATTGACAAGAACAGACTTTCAGGGTAATTTTATATAGTAAGAAAAAGTTTCGGCATTTCCAAATATCGCCAGATAACAGAGGTTTCAGGTTTCAGAACGGTCAAAGAATGGTTTCAGGTGTCAGTTTCAGGTTTCAGGAACGAAAAAAAAAGATTGTTTCAGGTGTCAGAAACGCAAGAGCTGACACCTGATCCGCCTACGGCGGAAAACCCGAAACCTGATTGTGCCTGACACCTTAAGCCTGACACCAGAACCGCCTCCGTGGAACACCTGACACCACAAAATTCCATCTATAAAACAAATGGGGTAAGATATGATTATTACGTGCCAGGAATGCGAATCGAGTTTCAATATTAACGATGAGATAATCAAAGAAACCGGTTCCAAAGTTAAATGCTCAAAGTGTGAAAATGTTTTTGTTGTTTATCCAGAAGCCGAATCAGACGAAGCCGATTTTGAGGCTCCCTTAGCCGGATTAGAGCAAGATGCTGATGATCTGGATTTTGTTCAAGAAGGCGATTCGGACGATGATCTTGGTTTGCCCGATTTAGACTCGATGTTTGAGGAAGATCAGGAACCAGATGTTGCGGATCTATCCGATGATCTCGATATTGATATCGGTGGCGATCTTGAGGCAGATGATCTTGATATGGACGAAGATCTTGAAGCGGAAGATATATTAAGTGAGCTGGATGAAGATGCCGAGACAGACTTGCCCGATATAGACACGATGATGGATTTTGATGAAGATGCAGAAACGGAAGCGCTTGGCGAAGATATTGATGATGAAATGGAGCTCGATTTCGATGAGGGGTTTGACATTGATGACGTCGATGAGCCGGACAAACTTGGCGCTGAGATGGATGGAACCGAACTTGATGTTCTGGATACTGAAAGCTTGCTGGATGAAGATGTAGCATTGGAAGCCGAAGACACATCCGATCAGGTTACCGATGAGCTGGATTTGGATTTGGAATCCGCTGCAGAGGACACCCAATCCGCAGCAGGTGCTGACTTAGCCGATGAGCTGGATTTATCGGATCTCGAGGATCTGATTGATGCGGATTCAGGAACGGAAAGTGAAGAGGCCACCGAAGCCGCTTCGGAAGATCTTGACATGGAGCTTGATTTGGAAGCGGAATCAGTCGAGTCGGCAGAGGACGTTGAACAAGTCGACGATTTGGATCTATCTGATTTAGAAGATACTGCCGATACGGCATTGGCCGCGGAAGCCGCAACGGACAGCGAAGGGGCGGCTGAAAAACTCGATCTGGAGCTTGAATTTGAGGAGGAACCTGACGACGATGAGAGAATTGACGAACTGGATTTATCTGATTTGGAAGAAACCGCCGATGCCGATGTATCAACCGAAGCCGCCGCCGATGAGCTCGAATTGGATCTTGATTTGACAGATGAACCCGCCGAAGCCACAGCGGAAACCGAAAGTGTCGATGAGCTGGATTTTTCTGATTTAGCAGATATCGTCGAATCCGATGAATCACCGGTAGGCGAAGAAGTCGCTGCAGCCTCACCGGAGGAGGTCGAATCTGAACTGGAACTTGATTTTGAAGTTGATGACAAATCCAAGGAACCCGCGGCAGAGGCAACCGCGGAGGCAGCCGATGAGCTCGATTTTTCCGATCTTGGCAAAATACTCGAGGACGATGAAGAACCGGTGCTTGAAGATGTTACGGATGAAAGCCCGCAGGAGCTCGATCTCGATTTTGACGTTGATCTCGAGCCCGAAACCGCTGCACCGCAAGAAGCCGCTGTTGAAACCTCGTCCGCAGCCGATGATGAAGAGTTCTTAGATATCGAAAAGATGCTCGAAGAAAGCGAAGATGAAGCTATGGAAGTTGAATCTACCCCAGAGAGCGCCGAACTTGATTTGGATTTAGACAGCGCTCTTGAAGAGTCGGATGCCCTTGATTTTTCCGATGTTGCAGAGGATGACCTGGAATTTAACCTGCTTGAATCCGATGAAGCTGCTTTGCTGGAGGATTCGTCTGACCTCGAAACGTCCGATTTTAAAGCAGGGGCGACGACGGCAGGGACGACGACGGGTGGAATTAGCGATATGGCATCTGATTTTGCTACCGACGAGTTTACAGATTCCCAAGATTTAGGCGACCAAACTGAAATGCTTGACGACAGCATGCCGATGCCCAAGAAGCCGCGCAGTGTCCGCAAACCGCTGACCGTTTTTGCACTGCTTATAATATTATTGGCCGGTGTTCTGATTATTCCGCAAAATTTAGGCCTCAAGATTCCATTTTTAAGTGATATTAAAGTTCCCTATGTCAGTGACATCAAGATTCCATATCTCAGTGATAAATTTAATCCACAACCCA
>Ga0209536_100013659_pt1 | contig 11699 bp, 9 predicted proteins | sample DeeMarSeWOR28_12_FD_187461 | JGI IMG/M metagenome (GOLD analysis project Ga0209536, IMG submission 187461) | Marine sediment microbial communities from White Oak River estuary, North Carolina - WOR-2-8_12 (SPAdes) (version 2) | ecosystem: Environmental > Aquatic > Marine > Intertidal zone >... | reverse complement strand
GCCGTATGGCATCCATCATTGTGGTGACAACCTCCATAAAATTGCACCAGTCTACGCTGAACTGCCGTTGACAATGGTTGATGTTGGTTGGGGATCAGATGTGGCTGCCGTGCGAGAGGCGTTACCCGATGCCTTTCTAAACTTGCGTCTAAACCCCGTGCGAATGCTGCAAGCCACTCCTCAGGAGATCGCCGCAGATACGGAAAGCCTGCTGAAAGCTGCTGGGCCCCTTGAAAGCGCCGGAGTCTGCTGCATAAACATGGATTATGGGACACCCGATGACAATATCTTCGCCATGTATCAAGTGGTAGAACGATACAGGCATTAATGTCTAGGTGATTTATTAATCGACAAGGAAATTATGACAACACCCTGGAATCGATTCAAACAAGCTGCGCGGCTGGGTGAGCCTGAACCAGTTCCGGTCGCCCTCATCGTCGACAGCCCCTGGCTCCCAGGCTATGCAGGCATCGATACTCTCGACTATTATCTATTCCCCGAAAAATGGCTGCGGATCAATCTCGATCTAATGGCTCGTTTTCCAGAGGCAGTTTGGATTCCCGGTTTTTGGGTTGAATACGGGATGGCGGCTTTGCCATCAGCCTTTGGCGCACGAATCCATTTTTACCATGATAGGCCACCCTCCATTGAGCCAGTGACAACTGACATCGGCCATTGGGCCAATGCGCCTCTACCCGACGTACATGAGGATGGTTTCATGCCCCTGGCTCTGCGCATTTACGAACACATGGAATCATGTCTGTACGCGGATGGAATAGGCATTAAGATGATAGCAGCTCGCGGCCCCATGGTTACGGCGGGTTTTGTGATGGGCATCACCGACCTGATGATGGGAATTGTCACGCACCCGGCTGAAATAAACCAAATCCTCGATAAGATCACCACAACAATTATCCGTTGGTTGCAGGCCCAGTTGGACATGCTGCACGAGCCTGAAGGCATCATGTTGTTGGATGACGTCGTAGGTATGGTGTCGCTTAAACATTACCAGGAATTTGTCGCCCCCCATCTGCAACGTATCTTCAGTGAGTTCGACGGTCTAGTGAAAATTTATCACAACGATACACCATGTGCGCACCTGCATGAAGCACTAGCCGAAGCAGGCTTTGACGTCTTTAATTTTTCTCACGAAGTCGATATCGGCAAAGTCAAGGCCAGCATGGGGCATCGGGTGGCGCTGATGGGTAATGTCGCTCCATTAGATTTAGGGGTCAGAGGCACGCCACCAGAGGTTGAGCAGGCGGCTCTTACGTGCTTGGACAAGGCAGCGCCAGGTGGCGGTATGATCCTATCCTTCGGCGGTGGTGTTTCACCGGGCACACTCCCCGAAAACATCGATGCGCTTTTGAAAGCCGCCCGTACCTGGCGAAAGCCATCTCCGTCTCCCACATCAAAGGAATCCTGATTATGACGACAGTCAACCGGTACCTTTCAGAAGATCGGTATTTTGATCCCGATCATTCTCAGCGTAAGGTGGCCCTCGAACTCTATGCATCTCTCGACGATCTACCGTTGGTCTGCCCTCACGGGCATGTGGATCCGAGATTGTTCGCCGATCCCAATTTTAGTTTTGGATCTCCCACCGAGTTGTTGATAATTCCAGATCACTACATTTTCCGCATGCTATATTCGCAAGGTATCGCGCTCGAAGATCTGGGGGTGCCGCGAGCTGATGGCGGTCCTGTAGAAACGGATCACCGCAAAATCTGGCAGATCTTCGCCGAAAACATCCACCTGTTTCGAGGCACTCCCTCCGGCATATGGCTACGGGATGAACTGCATTCTGTTTTCGGAGTTCAGGAGAAGCTGAGTGGTCGGAACGCACAGATGATTTACGATCAGATCGACGCAAAACTAAAATCTCCTGATTTTGGCCCCCGGAGACTGTATGAACGCTTCAACATTGAAGTGCTATGCACGACGGATACGGCGACGGATACGCTAGAACATCATCAAGCGATTCACTCATCAGAATGGAATGGCAGTATCCTACCCACATTCCGCCCCGATAATGTCGTAAATATCGATACGATAAATTGGATTGATCATATTGCCGCCTTGGAAGAAACCTCTGGCGTTGCGGTTACTGACTACGGTTCGTTTATCGAAGCCCTGGAAAATCGAAGAGCCTTTTTTTTGGAAAATGGGGCAAAAGCAACTGACCATGCTGCTCTTACCGCTTACACAAAACGCCTGGGCAACGCTGAAGCAGAAACTATTTTCCAACGCGCCTTAAAGGGCACAACAACTGGGGAAGATGCATACCAGTTCACTGGCCATATGCTTATGGAAATGGCCCGGATGAGCACGGAAGATGGTCTGGTGATGCAACTGCATGTTGGAGCTTATCGCAACCATAATGCAATTATTTTTGACCAATTTGGTCCAGACAAAGGGGCTGACATTCCAATTGCAACTGAATTCACACGCTCTTTACAGCCGTTGCTTTTTGCTTACGGCAACCACCCTGACTTCAGACTGATACTGTTCAATTTAGACGAGACAACCTACGCACGCGAGCTGGCTCCCCTCGCTGGCCACTATCCAGCGTTAAAGATCGGCCCACCCTGGTGGTTTCATGACAGCTTGAATGGGATTAACCGTTACTTCGATCAGGTTATCGAGACGGCAGGTCTCTACAACACGGCCGGCTTTAACGACGATACCCGCGCCTATCCATCCATCCCGGCGCGGCATGACGTCTGGCGTCGCGCAAGCGCCAATTGGGTCGCTGGATTGACTGTGCGGGGTATTGTAGATGAAGAAGATGCTTACAGTATGGTGCGAGCGCTGGCGTACGATTTAGCGAAAGAAACCTACAACCTATAAGCAGCGGTGAAAGCGCATCTCTAACATGTCGAACAACCTGCGCTAAAACTTGAGAAAAACAATGGTATCTCTTTCATTTCCACAAGGACACATTTACGGTAATTCAATAATCTCCCAGCCTGACGCCACATATGCCCTGGCAAGATTAAAAGCAAATGGCGAGAAACGACTGCTCGTTCAAGGTGATATTGATGGTTTTGACGGTGAAATGCATAATGGATTATTGGTGTGCAATCTGACAGCCCTGAATGGCGCTGAATTACGATCGCGCTTTAGCTGGCTTAACCCGGCACCGCTGGGAAAGCAAACGTCCTTTGGCTTTGGCGACCGGCTTGGTTTAGCCACGCCCGGGCATATTGCCTCCCTCCAAGCCGTCGATCAGAAAAAATCCATCGCGCCTATCTTCGCCCAACAGTCGGTTCGCGAGAACACGCGCACCGGACGCACACCACAAGAGGTCTTGGATAATGCCATGTGGGGTGTTTTTCAGGAAGGATGGCGCGAGCCCTGGGGGGCGGATGCCGACCATATTAAGGAAGCAGCTGACTTGGCTCCATTCATTGCCGCCGGTTACACTTTTTACACCATAGACCCCAGCGATTACGTCGACAATGAGGCACATACAGACAGCCTGGAAATATTGCACCAAAAAAAGTCCCAACTACCCTGGGAACAGTTGGGAACCAGCTACGAAACGATAAAGGCTCAATATTGTGTCGAGCCGCTGTTGCTTGACGATTTGGCACTAACCTTTGATGAGGAAGCTTTTCTGCGAGCATTGGTGAAGTATGGGCGGGCGATTTTGCATACAGCCGCTATTGCAACAATCCTCGATGAAAAAATGGCCGGCCAGGGATATGACCTGGAAATGTCTGTAGACGAAACCGACACACCTACCTCTATCCATGAACATTACTTCATCGCCAATGAACTTCACTTGCGCGAGATTCCAGTGGTGAGCCTTGCACCCCGTTTTGTGGGTAAATTCCAGAAAGGGGTCGACTATATAGGGGACATTGATGAATTTGAAGCGGAATTGGTCAAACATATGACCATTTTGCATCACTTCGATAGCTACAAGATCAGCATTCACACAGGTTCCGATAAGTTTAGTATTTACAGTATCATTAACAACCACGCCCGGGGTTATGTGCATGTGAAAACGGCCGGGACGAGCTACTTGGAAGCGATGCGGGTCATTGCTAACCAAAACCCACCGCTTTTTCGCAAGATGTTAGACTTGGCACACAAACGCTTCCAGAGAGAGCGTAAAACGTATTTCCTTGACTGCCAGCCAGAAAAAGTGCCTAAAAGCAATCAATTAACCGATGCGCAATTACCTGATCTGCTGGAACAATTCGATTCGCGACAGTTGTTGCACGTCACATTCGGCTCGATTCTGGATGAGTACGGCGATGATCTGCACGCATTTATTGCCACCCACGAAGCAGATTACCGGTCGAGATTGGAAACGCACTTTGGGCGACATTTACAGCCATTTTGCTGAGAGAATAAATTTATGAACCTACAAGAAGTTACCCAATGGTACGACTTTAGCAACAAGACCATCGTTATCACCGGAGGTACTGGCGTGCTCGGTGGGGAGATGGCTTGCGCGCTGGTTGGCTGCGGCGCCAAAGTTGCCGTCCTGGATCGTAACCCCAACCTGCCAGAAGAGTTGAAGAAACCAATGGATGCCGGGCCGGGCAAATACCTGGTTGCCTATGCCGATGTGCTGGAAAGAGCTTTGTTGGAATCGGCCGCAGAGAAGATTCTGTCAGAATACGGCCGCGCCGACATCCTGATTAACTGTGCCGGAGGTAATCACCCTGACGCCAATACCAGCCCGGATAATTCATTCTTTGACCTGCCGCCTGATGCGCTTAAATTTGTCTTTGAGCTGAACTTGTTGGGGACAATTTTGCCCAGCCAGGTATTTGGTAAACAGATGGCTGATCAGGGCGAGGGCGTGATTCTTAACATGTCCTCCATGACCGCCTTTAAGCCATTGACACGCGTGGTGGGCTATGCTGCTGCCAAGGCTGGGGTTAGCAACTTTACCCAATGGCTGGCCGTCCACATGGCGCAGAATTTCGATCCTCAAATCCGGGTCAACGCGCTGGCCCCCGGTTTCTTTATTGGCAAGCAGAACCGGGCGCTGCTGCTTAACGAGGACGGTAGCCTGACACCACGAGGTCAAACCATTATAGATCACACGCCGATGGGCCGCTTTGGCAAGCCGAAAGAATTGTTGGGCACGGTGTTGTGGCTACTTTCACCTGCCTCATCCTTCGTAACCGGCATCGTCGTACCAGTTGATGGTGGCTTCTCGGCCTTTAGCGGCGTATAGCGAACGGCAACAGGAATGTAGACATGAGAGAAAAGGTTGCAATCAACGGGCTTCTGACTGCCGACCAAGTACGGAAAGCGCTGGCCGAAGGGTTGCAGCGCAGCTTCACTGGGCAGCGGGTATTGGTGCTTATCCCTGACCACACCCGAACTATCCCGCTACCGTTTCTGTTCCAAGAGATGGTGGCGTTGTTGCATGATACCCGCCAGCTTGACTTCTTAGTAGCCCTGGGCACACATCCGCCACTAACGGAGGCGCAATTGTGCCAACTTGTGGGCATCTCTTCAGAGGAACGTCAGACTACATACCGGCATGTGGCTATCCTGAACCACACCTGGGATTCGCCCGGAACGCTGACGCAGATCGGCACGCTACCTCAAGACCAAATCAAGCAGCTTGCCGGCGACCACTGGCACCCCACATTGGGCGGTGATGTGGCGGTGAATATCAATGGCGCCATCTTAGACTATGACCACATCTTGATTTTGGGACCGACTTTTCCACACGAAGTCGTCGGCTACTCGGGTGGGGCCAAATACTTTTTCCCCGGCATCTCGGGTCCAGACATGATAAACAAAACCCATTGGTTGGGCGCGCTGGCCGGGGTGCGGGGCACGATCGGCATCAAGGAGACACCAGTACGGGACATGATTCATGCCGCAGCCGAATTTGTCCCCACGCCTACCACCCTGATTGCCCTGGTAGTCGTCGACAAGGGATTGGCCGGTATGTTTATCGGTGATTATCTCTCTGCTTGGAGCGCGGCGGCCGATCTATCATCAAAGCGGCACATCATTTGGGTTGACAAGCCTTTCCAAAGCGTGCTTTCTCAGGCACCTGAGATGTATGATGAACTTTGGACTGCCGGCAAAGCGATGTACAAGCTGGAACCGGCACTCGCCGAAGGGGGCGAACTGATCATTTACGCACCGCATTTGGATGTCGTTAGCCACGTGCACGGCAAGTATATCTACGAAATAGGCTACCATGTGCTTCCCTATTTCCTCAAGCAATGGCAGAAGTTCAAACACGTCCCTTTGGGGGTTCTGGCGCACAGCACCCATGTGCGCGGCGACGGCCGCTACGAGAAAGGCATCGAATATCCTCGAGCCAAGGTCTCCCTGGCTACACATCTTTCCGCTGAAGATTGTGCCCAACTGTCACTAGGCTATGTAAATCCAGAACAGATTAACGTGGCCAAATGGCAGAATCGGGAGGATGAAGGCATTTTGTACGTGCCCGAAGCAGGCGAAATGCTGTACCGGGTAAAAGCAGAAGGAGCAGCCGGTTGAGCGCGCTGGCCCCTCGATTTTTTGTAATCATGGGCGTCGCCGGCTCCGGTAAGACGACTGTGGGGATAGCATTGGCCAAGTATCTCAAATGCCCGTTCTATGACGGAGATGATTTTCACTCACCAGAGAATGTGGCCAAGATGGCCAGTGGATTGCCGTTGGATGATGGGGATCGAGCGCCGTGGCTGGCAAGCCAGGCAAAATTGATCCAGGAGCATTTGGACAGAGGAGATACGGCTGTGCTTGCTAACTCCGCACTCAAAAAGCGCTACCGTGACCAGCTACAGGTTAATGATCTCGTGCAATTCATATTTCTTGATGGTGATTTTGACCTCATCTGGCAGCGCATGCAGGCTCGACAAGATCATTATATGAAGCCAGAGATGCTGCAGAGCCAATTCGAGGCGTTAGAGCCGCCCGAAGAAGATGAAGCTATCAAGATCCCCATTGATCAGACTGTGGACGATATTTTGGCCCAGATTGTATTGTTAATAACTAAGTAGCTTTGGTTTGTGATGGTTCACGAAAACAGCCATCTTACAAGGAATACAAAATTGATGCACTCTCACGGCTTTAGCCGTGGGATTCTTGGGATCAAGCAGAGATTGCGGCAATGATCGGCCGTCTTGGGTATTCTCCACTCTTCATCATGATATTTCTCCATTTGCGGATCGCCGTCAGCCCACTCTCAGCGTATCGTCATCGCTTCTCCCGTTTTTGGCTGCATAGATCAACATATTTCCTCAACGTGATGGAGTGGGTCACAAGCAGGGAGATGATGTGAAGGACTTTCCGGCTGATTTTCGCACGTTCAACAGCCAGTGTGTAGGTATGGAGATCATAGCTTCCATTCAATATAATAGTTGAGAAGGGGGTATTGGATTTCTCGGAATCGTGCACCATCAGATTAGAAATAAAGTGCGAAAGAAAAACACAGCCATTGGTACAAAGAGAAGCAGCACCATTTACAGTGCCAACCCTCTAGTCAGGGCCTTAACCACTGCAAGCGCGTATTCCATATCGCTTCCACGTGACTGAATACATTAAGCATGGCTCATTCGACTTTTGGCAAAACTCGTCTAAACTCAATGTGTGGCCTAATGGCTACTACCCGTTAAGACAGGAGGATGGGGCAAAGTCAACGGATTTTCCGATACCTACAGCCTGTATGGTTGAAAATTCCAGCGACAATCGGCTTTTTTATGACCATCCCCGGAGACAGGATCAAGCTCCAATCGTGTAGTCAGTGTAAGGCTGTATGTTTTACGTTTATCACTACCTGAAAGATTATCTCTAACAACATGGCCCAAGACAGCCGGATACCCGAACAAGCGCTGGCTGCCTTGAACCAGGCGGCCCTGGCCATAGCGGCCGAAGTTTCGCTGGACAAGGTGCTGCAACAGATCACTGATTCAGCCCGCGAGTTAGTTGGCGCCCATTATGCAGCCCTCGGCGTGCCAGATTCCGAAGGCCATCTTGAAAAATTCGTTACCAGCGGCATTTCTCCTGACGAGGAAGCCAAAATTCCTCACCGGCCACGCGGGTTGGGCTTGTTAGGAGCCATCGTCCGAGAAGGCCGGTCGATCCGCTTACCAAACGTCACCGACGATCCCCGTTCGTTTGGTTTCCCGCCCGGTCATCCGCCCATGACCAGCTTTCTGGGTGTGCCTATCATCGCCGGTCAGGAGGTGTTGGGCAACCTCTATCTGACAGATAAGCATAAGGATTCGCCCGGTGGGCAAAGTGTTGTGGTCGAGTTCACAGCCGCCGATCAAAAATTGGTGGAGATGCTGGCTGCCCACGCCGCTATCGCCATACAGAATGCCCGCCTTTACGAACAAGTAGGCCGCCTGGCCATCGTCGAAGAACGCTCACGCATTGGTATGGACTTGCACGACGGCGTTATTCAATCGATTTACGCCGTCGGCCTGACCTTGGAATCGGCCCGGCTGCTGCTGCCCGACGATCCTATTGAGGCCAATCACATCATCTTGCAATCTATTGCTGGACTTAACGACGCGATTCGTGATATCCGTAATTTCATCCTGGATCTACGGCCGCAGCGGTTTACAGGAGACCTAAACCAGGCAACAGCTCGACTCATCCGCGAGTTCCAGGCCAACGCCATGATCCCGGTTAAGTTTGTGGCGAATAAGGCGACCCTATCGGCCATGTCGACACCCGTCGCCAGGACGATATTTTTTACGACCCAGGAGGCCTTGGCCAATATCGCCCGGCACGCCCGGGCCAGTCATGTGACGGTTGAAATATGGCAGGAACCGGAGCTGGCCATCCTGTGTGTGGAGGACGATGGTGTTGGTTTCAATGTGGATAAAGAGACGCAATCCGTGGGTCATGGGCTGGCCAATATGCGGGCCCGGGCCGAGGAATTAAATGGCATCTGTATCATTCAGTCAGCGCCGGGTGAAGGCACGCAGATCTGCCTGCGCCTTCCTCTTTGGCCTACGGCGAACGATCAGCCTTCAGACCTCGATTAGAGAAGCAAGTTTTCGCAAGCGAAAAACAAAAAGCGATTGAATCTTGAACTAAAAGTTACAAAAACATACATCCCGGTGACAACCATCATGGATGTTAGGTGACGTTTGTTACTGGAGCAGATAGGGTGCACCCGCGTACACTAAGAAACAATCGATGAAAAACGAACTAAACTAGAGGTGTAAGGGGGTGCAGGAATGAGCACACTCGCCCATCATGAGTTGCCTAGCACCGCCGGGTCTGGCTTACCGATGAAGATCATTAAGGTGCTCATCGTCGACGAACACTTGGCAGTGCGCCAGGCACTGGCTGCCCGGCTGCGAGCATTTCCCCATATCGAAGTTGTGGCCACGGCCCAGGACTTTCGCGAAGGGCTGAAATGTGCCCGTACGACACAACCGGACGTAATTTTAGTAGAGTTGAAGGGTACCAGTAGCCTGCAGCCGAACCCAGTTGGCGAGATGAAGGAAGCGCTGGCCGACCATCCGGCCGGCATCATCGTCTTAACCTCTTACGCCGACGACGATGAACGGGAAGCCGCTTTAGAGGCCGGCGCCTGCCGGTATTTGTTAAAACATATTGATTCCACCCGATTACTGAATGAGATCGAAGCCGTAGCCAACGAGGTAGCAGCCTAGTTATTTCTTTCTGCCCAATGGCAGCGCTTACGTGCTGAAGCAGCCTTTTATCCTTGTCCTTCTTCAAGCCCTTGGCAAAGCTGCTTTTAGGTAAACTCCAAAAAATATTCCTACTATAAAGGCGCTCAAAGTTGAAGGTTTATGCATAAACGGGTTATGCGTAAACCCGTTTACGTGAGCGAAACTGGGTCTCCGCGACCATTAATATTTCAGGAACTTTCCCGTTTCGCCTGAATTCGACTCCCAATTTGTGCCTTCCAGAATCTGAAATATCTTGGCGCGGCTGATGTTTTCTGTAGTTTGGTATATCTGGATTGCGTGTTAAGATTTCAGGAGGTATGCAGGCAAGTACAGTTCGGGAACACTTGGAACTTCTAAGCCGGTCTCCCCTGTTTCGTGATGCCAGTCAGAGCGAATTGGAAGCAGCACTGAAAGTTGCCCGGCATTATGAAGTGGCCCGGGGGGAATTCTTTTTTCATCAGGATGAACCGGCCGTAGCTTTCTACGTCATCGTTGAGGGGCAAGTCCGGCTAAGTCAGTTAACGCCTGAAGGTCACCAGGTCATCATTCACTTCATGGGGCCCGGCGATGGCATGGGCATCATCGTGGCCTTAAGCAATACTACTTACCCCTTATCGGCCGAGGCTGTGTCAGATACTGTGGCTCTGAGATGGGGCTACGAGCCAACTATCCGCCTGATGGAACAATATCCCCGGCTGGCCTTAAATGGCCTACGCTTGGTGGCCGGCCGTTTTCATGAGCTGCAAAATCGTTACCGGGAGCTGGCTACAGAGCGGGTGGAGCGGCGGGTGGCCCGGGCTTTATTGCGCCTGGCCCGGCAAACCGGCAAACGTACTGAAGAAGGGGTCTTGCTTAACTTAGCCTTATCCCGCCAGGACCTGGGGGAAATGACGGGCACGACGCTGTACACCGTTAGCCGCATCCTGAGCGGTTGGGAGCAAGACGGCTTAATCACGACCGGACGGGAACGCATCACTATCCGCGAACCACACGGCTTGGTGATCATCGCCGAAGACCTGCCGCTTGATTGAAGGGGCGAATGGTGCACTTTGCGGCAGGCGCATAACTCAATGTCATACGTTATTAGGCGACGTTGAAATGAATCTCCAAACAGGCAAATATTGAGCTTTTATCGAGGTGTACAGAAATCCATTTAAGCAGTATGTTCCTAGACTTTGATTTCCGGAATGAGTTTTAGGATTAACGCTTAAGGAGTAGAAGGTCGATTACTTTCTACAATCTAAAAAGTCCGGATTGGCGGGGTTTTTCGGAACCTGCTGTCTCGAAGGCTCTAACGATCTTTAGCCGGCCAGTAACCCCAATTGGGCCAGGATTGTTTCGGCCGTAAGCTCCGCGCCACTCGCAACCAGATTGATGACTTCAATGGCCAAGATAACGATGATCAAGGCGACAAGCGGGATCAGCAGGGCTCGCCACTTGGAGATGCGCAGCGACTCCTGCAAGGCTAACCAGGTCGCTACCAGAAGCATCACTGTGCCTACGATATTGAACAGTGGGCCGGCAACAGGGATGATGTGCAACCAGGTGATGATTTCCGGAATATGCGCGAATCCGACGGCCCGAAAAGTCCGCGTAAAGGTGCCCTGACCCCTCAATGCCCGGCCGGCCACCGTGGCCAACAGGATTATGAACGACCAGACCAGCAATGTTCCCAGGACGTCAAGTACAAACTTCAGTATTGGTGCGCCGGGCAGGGACTCATTGAAAGCGTCAAATATCCCGGAGGCGACTCCGAAGAGGATGAAGATCAGCAACGCTTGTCCGGTGGCTTTGGGATCGTCAGCAACCTCGCTGAACAAGCTTCGTTCTAAACGAAGCGCCCGGAGGGATCTGGATAACAGGCCTGAAGTATCGCCTATGCCGGCCGAAAGATTCTCTCGGGACCAGGCACCAATCTGTTCAACATCTTCCGGTGGTGCTTGTTCAACGACCGGCAAACCACGCCGGGCATTAAGGATATGAAAGACATCGGCCGAGTTAGAGGTTGGCGGCACTTCCATATCGGCCGGATGGAAGAGGAAACTATCTGTC
>Ga0209536_100013658_pt1 | contig 11699 bp, 6 predicted proteins | sample DeeMarSeWOR28_12_FD_187461 | JGI IMG/M metagenome (GOLD analysis project Ga0209536, IMG submission 187461) | Marine sediment microbial communities from White Oak River estuary, North Carolina - WOR-2-8_12 (SPAdes) (version 2) | ecosystem: Environmental > Aquatic > Marine > Intertidal zone >... | reverse complement strand
GTGCCTCGGGCGATGCGTCAAGCCACGACATGGCTTCGCTCGCAAGACGACAGAGCGGCGGAGATGCACGTTCTCACCGACATGCAAACAGTGTCTCTCCTGCGTGACGTTGCGGACTCGACGGAGCAGTCGGAACAGGGTCAAGGTCTGTCGGTCGTGGTCTATACGCCCGATCACGTAGCCGGACCGAACGGAGCAACAGGACGCGTTCGAGCCGAGGTCGAACCCCTGACCGTCGGTCAGCAGACGTCCGTGTCGGTGTCGCTCCATTGGTTTGGGCCGGAGCTGCCCGCCGATGCGGCCGTGGTGAGGCTCGTCAAAGGCGAGGATGTGCTGGCTGTCGCGGAAGGTCGTTTCGGTGGCGATGCCCTGCTGCGAATGCCGCCCCAGGACAGCGGCTGGGTCCAAGGCTACGCTGAGATCGAGCGCCAGGGACTCGCCGACGATGACCGTCGCTACTTCACCTGGTTCGGCCGGCCCACAGTACGGCTCGCGGTGCTCGGCGAGCCCGGAACCTTCCTAGACTTCGCCCTCAGCGCTTTGGAGCAGGGCGGCCGACTTCGCCGGGTCGCGCCGTCCGATGCCGAAGTCTGGATCAGCATGGGTGGAGAACGGCTGGAGGACGGCCTGGCAGCTGGAAATGCTGTGATCGTCATCCCTCCGCCCAGTCCCCTCGATCTGCCGCGCCTCAATTCCCGTCTGGGCCGGGCGGGGATACCCTGGCGCTATGAGCCGCAGGGCGGTCCCAGCACAGGTGCGACGCGCATCGAGGAGTCGTCTCCGATCGCGGGCCTAAGCGGCCTCGAGGTAAGCGAATGTTACGCTCTCATGTCAACGGGCCTTTCGGGGGATACGGCGCTCGTCCGGCTCAGGGGCGGCGAGCCCTGGCTGGTGAGAGGCGCAACGACGGATGGTACGGCCTACGTGCTGCTCGGGTCACCACTCACGCCTGAGGCCTCGGAGATCCCGGTAAGCGCGGCCATGGTACCTTTCGTCGACGCCCTGGTCGGTGGCTGGGCCCGCCGCGGCATCATCGATAGGACCGGATGGGAGGGCGCTGCATCGATCCGGCTCTTGCCGAGGGCTCGGCAGGTCGTCTACCCGGATGGATCCAGGAGAGCCGTAGAGGGAGGCTCGTGGTTCAAGGCGGCGCAGGGCGGAAACTATACAGTTCTCGACGAAGAGGACGTGATAATGGCGTTCTCCGTCAACGCGCCACTGGCCGAGGCAAACCTCGCCAAAGGAGGACGGGGGGATCTAGAAGCCATTTTGCCGGCCGCTGATTGGTCATGGAGCAGGGCGAGCGACCCTGCGGACTGGCGGCGGAGCACCTTCCGGGCACGCCAAGGCCGATTGGCCTGGCGACCTCTTGTTCTACTCCTCGTGCTCGTTTCAATTGTCGAGGCAACGTTAGCGGCTTCGGGCCGACGCCGATCGGCAAGCCCCGGAGACTTAGCGAGAACAGGCAAGAGTGATTGACCGTAAGCGTCCTGGGCCTCTGTGATCATAGATAGCCTCCGTACCACACCTGAATTCGAGCGACTGGCGAGTCAGCTTCCTCGGCCCGGCGAGGACTGTGCACTCGCCGGTCTCTCCGGGTCATCACCGCTGGTGCTGGCAGCCGCGTTGGTCGAAGCCGGCGCCGCCCGACCCCTGCTGATAGTGGCTCCCAGTGCTCCAGCCGCTGAGGAAGTCGAAGCGGATCTCGACGCGCTGGCCGTGAGCGATGCTTTGACCTTCCCGCAACGAGAGTCGGTTCATCCCGAGCTCGAGGATCCCCATGTGGAGATCTCAGCCCGACGCGTGGACGCGCTGCAGGCCGTTCTGGCCAGCCGGGCGCGAATCCTGGTGACCACGGGGCGGGCGCTGAGCGAGCGATTCCCACTGCCGGAAAGCTGGGCCGACCTGGAGATGCTGCTGGCACCCGGTCAACGAATCGATCGGAACGAGCTGGTCTCGTCTCTGGAACGAGCCGGTTACCGAAGGGTCTCCATGGTTGAGGCCGTAGGTGAGTATTCGGTACGTGGTGGCATTGTCGACGTCTATCCCATCACGACCCTGGATCCGGTGCGTCTGGAATTCTGGGGCGACGAGATCGAGTCGATGCGGGGCTTCGACGTTCTCGATCAGCGGTCGATCGGAGAAGTCGAGGCTCTTAGACTGCTCCCAGTGCACCTCCCGAAACAAGCTGAAGGGGGTCCCCTCGGTTCGGGTGACGCTTCACATGGAACTGCCGTCGGCAGTCTCATGGACGTACTCCCCGCGGCGACGCTCGTGTTGCACCTCGATGCAGGTTCCGAGGATAGGGAGCGTCGCCACAGCTGGGATGAGCTGAGCCGCCGCTCTGAAACACCTCAGGTTCACCAGGACTCGCCCGAGACGGTCCGCTCCAAGCTGAGCTGCTTTGCCCGACTCCGGGTCGTACCGTCGGATGCCGACGCGGACATCGACTTCGGAATCCGCCCCGCGCCGGCTATCGAGCGCAAAATCGAGCGTCTCGTTGATGCCGTCCGCGAGGCGGCACAGACCGGCGCTCGGGTGCTCATCCTCTGCGACAACGAAGGTCAACTCGAACGCCTGGAAGAGATCCTGGAAGAGGCCGCCGACAGATCGACGTTCAAGAGGATCACTCTGGGCCTCGGGCCGCTGACGGCCGGTTATGTCAGCCCACACTCGAGACCCGCCCTCTGGCTGTTCACCGACCACGAGATATTCCGGCGCGCGCGACGGCCGCGCCGCCGCCCCCGCGTGGTCGGCCGTGCTGCACTGGACACGCTATCCGCTTTGACTACAGGGGACTACGTGGTCCACCTCGACCACGGAATCGGGCGTTACCGCGGTCTGGAACGGGTCAAGATCGGGGGCGAGGAGTTGGAGACTTTGGTGGTCGAGTACGCGGGAGGCGACATCCTGCGCGTACCCCACTACAGGGCCGATCTGGTGGAGCGCTGGATCGCCGGCGCCGACGATGACGAGGCACGCCCGGAACCCAAGCTCCACCGGCTCGGCAGCAAGTCGTGGCAGCGCCTCAAGAAGCGAACGCGAGATGCCATCCAGACTATGGCCGCGGAGCTGTTGGAGCTGTACGCCAGGCGCCGTGTGAGCGAGGCCCATGCCTTCAGCCCCGATACGCGTTGGCAGCGCGAGATGGAATCGGCCTTCATCTACGAAGAGACACCAGACCAAGAGCGGGTCTCCGAGGAAGTCAAACGCGGAATGCAACAAGCCCGCCCCATGGACTTGCTCATCTGCGGTGACGTGGGTTATGGGAAGACCGAGATCGCGATCCGTGCCGCGTTCAAGGCAGTGCAGGACGGTAAGCAGGTGGCGATACTGGCGCCAACCACTGTTCTGGTGGAGCAGCACCTGCAGACATTTCGGGCACGTCTGGCGGAATATCCGGTGGTCATCGAGGCGCTATCGCGATTCCGCACACCGAAGGAACAGGAAGCCGTCGTGCTTCGCCTGGCGGACGGTGCCGTCGACGTGGTCATCGGCACGCATCGACTCATCTCTCCCGACGTGCATTTCAAAGAACTCGGCCTTCTCGTCATCGATGAGGAGCAACAGTTCGGCGTGGCGCAGAAGGAGCGGCTGAAAGCGTTGAAACAGAGCGTCGACGTCCTCACGATGACGGCTACGCCAATCCCCCGAACTCTGCATCTTTCGCTGAGCGGTCTCCGTGATCTCTCGATCATCCGCACGCCGCCGCGGAACCGGCAGCCGATCATCACCCACATGATGAGCTGGGACGATGAGACGATCGAGGATGCCATCCGGCTGGAAGTGGATCGCGGCGGCCAGGTCTTCTTTGTCCATAATCGAGTAGAATCGATACCCGAGGTCGCGGCGAAGGTCCGGCGCCTGGTCCCAGATCTGCGTGTCGAGATCGCACACGGCCAGATGTCCGAGCGCCGGCTCGAGAAGATGATGACCGAGTTCGTCCACGGCGATATCCATGTGCTGGTCGCCACGGCCATCATCGAAAACGGTCTCGATGTCCCCAACGCCAACACGATGCTCATCCACCGAGCGGACTATTTCGGTTTGGCGCAACTGTACCAGCTTCGCGGTCGTGTCGGCCGATCACACCAAAGAGCCTACTGTTACCTGGTGGTTCCACCCAACCTACCCCCGGACACCGAACGTCGGCTTCAGCTGCTGGAGAAACATACCGAGCTGGGGGCCGGTTACCGTCTCGCTCTCAAGGACCTCGAGCTGCGAGGGGCCGGCAACCTTCTGGGCTCGGAGCAGTCTGGATTCGCGCAGGCGGTGGGCTTCGACACCTACCTGCGCCTACTCGAGGATACGGTTTCAGCGATGCGAAGCGGCGCAGAAGGCGGGGCCGCACGGCAGGAAGCGCCCGAAGTCTCGATCTCGGGGTCCACGTACATCCCAGAACTTTACATCCCCGACGAGAGCCAGAAGCTAGACTTCTACCGCAGGTTGGCCAAGCTCACCGACCTCGAAGAACTGGAGCGCCTGACCGAAGAGCTGCGAGACCGCTTCGGCCCACTCCCGGAAGAGGCCGGGCGGCTAGTCGCGGCATCCCGGATCAGGATCCTGGGGAGCCGGTTGGGGGTAGAGCGCATACTAGCGACAGGAGCCGCCGCTCGTGTTAACTTCCGGCGCGGTGCGATTCCGCGACTCACAGCCTTACGCGAGGCCATGGCGGGCCGGGAGGTCGAGGTAGACGTACGCCGGCTTCAGCCCCTGTCCCTGGTCTTCAGGCTGCCGGGCTCGCAGGACATCATGCCAATGATCGTGGAAGCCCTGGAGCGCATTCTCGAAGAGCAGAGTGAACCAATAGACGCGGACATAAGATGAATAGATACTCGCCCCTTCAAGCCCTGTGCTTCGTTGTCGTTCTTGTTCTCACCGCCTGCACACCGATGCGGGACGGAATGGAAGAACATAAGAACGCCGTGGCGCGTGCGGACGGCTACACGCTGACGATAGAGCATCTGGCACAGTTGCTTGCTTCCGCCGACGCCTCGGTCGCACCGCCGCACCCAAACGTCGTCGATGCCGTCGCCGAACTCTGGATCGGCTACACGTTGCTGACCAGCGCTCTGGCAAGGCCGGATACATTTTACAGCGTCGATATAACACCGCTCATTCAGTTCCAGATGGATCAGGAGAGAGTGTGGGGACTGCGCCGCGACGTCATACTGGCAGATCTCGAGCCGACGGAGGAAGCTATGCTCGAGGCCTATAAGGCGGAGCAGCCCTACACGGAGGTTGAACTGCAACAGTTGTTCGTGCGTCTCTCGCAAGACGCGACTTCGGCGCAAATCGAGGAGGCACGGCGTTTCGCTGAGGACCTCAGGACGAGCATAGAGCAAGGGGCAGACTTCGACGAGTTGGCGGCTGCCCTGGCTGAAGATACTACCGGCACCGTTTGGGGCGGCGAGCTCGGCTGGGTCGGCCGCGGTCGCCTGGTCCCAGAGTTGGACAGTCTCGTGTTCTACATGGAACCCGGAACGATCAGCGAAGCCGTGAGGTCGCCCTTCGGGTACCATATCGTACGGGTCACGGATCGCGAGGAGCCGGATCTGGAGGAAGTGCGCGAAGAGTACCGTCTTGGCCTGATGGAGGGTAGAGTCGAAGATTCTGAGAGAGCCTACATCGACTCGCTCTTCGATGCCGCACGTGCCCGGCCCGTGGATGGCGCGGTCGATGTCGTGAAGGCGATCGTGAACAGCCCGCGGCTCAGGAGATTGAGCCCGGCCGAGCAGAGCGCTGCGCTCGCGCGTTACCGCGGCGGCAGTCTGACGCTGGGCGAATGGGCACATTGGGCCATACGACATTTTCCCGAATCGCAGCGCCTGTTCGGCGGCGACTCGACGGCGGTCGTGACCAACCTCATTGAATTGGTGCGAAACGAGCTTCTCGTCAGGGCCGCTCGGGAGATGGGGTATAGTGTGTCCGAGGAAGCTTTCGACACTCTTCAGGCCCGCGGCTATCGGGAGCTAACCTCGGTGGTCACAGTCTCCGGCTTACGGCGAGATAAGTTGGTGAGCGGCGAGCAGACCATACAGGAGGCGGTGGATCAGGTTCTCACCGAAGTGCTTACTCAGGAGCGCAGCCCGGCGCCCCTGGCCCGCGCGGCACCGGCGCTGAAGTTGGGTCATACCTATCAGGTCTACCCGGACCGATATTCCGAGGTCGTCGAGCGCATGATCGCGATTCGCCTCGAGAGCTTGTCGGCGAGTCCACCCCTGGAACCCGGTTCGTGATGGGATCTCGCGCCCTCATGCGTCGTCTTCTAATCGGCTCACTGTGGCTGACCTCCGCCATCGGGCTGCTCGCAAGCACCGTGCGCCCGGCAGCCGCTCAGGATCCGTCCCAGATGATCGACCGTATCGTGGCTGTCGTCGGCGATACGGCCATCTTACAGAGCGAGCTACAAGAGCTCGTGTTTCGTCTCCAAGCTCAGGGAGTCCAGATCCCGGACGACCCGCAGCAACTCGATGCTTTCTTGAAGCAGACATTGGATACGAAGATCAACGAGGTGCTGCTGGTCATTCACGCGGAGCGTGAAGGGATTACGATCAGCGATGGGGAGGTCAGCGACCTGGTCGACGACCAGATCGCCAGCGTACAACGCAACTTCCGCAGCCAGATCGAATTCGAGCAGGCGCTCGCCAGCGAGGGTATCACTTCCGCCGAGTTCCGTATCCGGATCACCGAGCAGACACGATCGCAGCTTCTAGCTCAGCGTTTTCTGCAGTCCAAGATGGGGACCTTGCAGCCCGTACCCGTTAGCGAGGAGGAGATCCTTGCGCAGTTCGAGATGCAGAAGGCGTCCCTAGGCCCGAAACCGGCCACGGTCACCTTGAAGCAGGTCGTACTCACACCCAAGCCGTCCGAGGAATCGCGCCGGGCGGCGCAAGAAGAGGCCGAGCAAGCACTGGGACGAGCCCGAGCAGGTGAAGATTTCGCGCAATTGGCCAGTCAGTACTCAGACGATCCCGGTAGCAAGGACAATGGCGGTCAGCTTGGATGGGTCAGCCAGGGCGATCTGGTCAGCGAGTTCGGAGATGCACTCTTCAGCATGCGGGTCGGTGATATCAGCGACGTCGTGGAAACCACGTTCGGCTATCATATCATCAAGCTCGAGCGTGTCCGAGGCAACGAGCGGTCCGCGAGACATATCCTGATCGCGCCCGACATGACGCCAGAAGACACGGCGCGAGCACACAGGCTTGCAGACGAGGTCGCGGCGGCGTTGATATCTGGCGCCGACATCGATTCGCTCAACCGGCTCTATGGAGACCCGACCGAGCGGGCCAGTCTGACGAGTTTCCCGCAAGACAGGCTGCCGGAGGGCTACCTGGCAGCCATTCAAGGTGCGAGCGCCGGTGAGATCGTTGGGCCGTTCTCGATGGAAGTCCCAGGTATCACGGGGGGTAAGTGGATCGTAGTGGACCTCATCTCGCTGAGCCCGGCCGGCGAGTGGACTCTAGACGACGTGCGCGACTCGCTGCGCCAGCAGCTCGAGCAAGACAAGATGATCCAAAGAGTCGTCCAAGATCTCCGGGAAAAGACCTACATCGACGTAAGGTTTGAAGGTCAACCAACCATTCGATAGTGCCATCCCAGCGCCTGACGCTGATGCGAGGTCTCCGAGGATCGCTGTGACTCTCGGCGATCCACGAGGAATCGGGCCGGAGATCGCGGTTCACGCGCTCCTGGAACCGGAGCCTTTTGACGCGGAGACTCTGCTGATAGGCCCGGAGGGACTCACGGCGGAAGGGCACACCTTCATCTCGGTAGGCTACTGGCGTGAAGGACTCGACGCGTCTGACGCCGGCCGCTTGTCAGTGCTGTCCATCGAGCGCGCCGTGTCTCTGGCCATGGAGGGCGCGGTAGACGCGATCGTCACGGCCCCGATTTCCAAATCGGCTCTCGCCGCGGCGGGATACGCCTGGCCTGGCCACACCGAGATGCTCCGCGACCTGACGGGCGTGCCGGAGACCGCACTGTGCCTGGCAGCGGAAGAGACTCCTTTGGGAGCGCCACTGCGGGTCGTGCTGGTCACAGGGCACATAGCTCTCCGCGACGTGGCGCAGGCCTACACGAGCGAACTGCTTTACCGAAAGGCCCGCCTTGCCAATGACGGGCTCAGGCGCCTGTGGTGCATCGACGAGCCGAGGCTGGCAGTCTGCGCCTTCAACCCCCACGCGTCTGACGATGGCATCTTCGGCGATGAAGAGGAGCGTGTGTGCCGGCCGACTATCAAGAGACTGCGCAGCGAGGGAGTGATGGTGGACGGTCCTTTTCCCGCCGACACGGTTTTCGTGCAGGCGATGCGGGGTGCGGCCGACGCGGTACTCGCCCCTTACCACGATGTAGGAATGACGGCGATCAAGACCGCTGCGTTCGGCCGGGCCGTGAACGTGACGCTTGGCCTGCCCTTCCCCCGTACATCGCCGGATCACGGCACGGCGTTCGACATTGCCGGTACGGGGTGCGCAGATGCTTCTTCGATGAGAGCCGCGCTTGAGGCGGCCAAGATGTTTGCTCTGCGCTCTTTGACGGCAAAGACAAACCCGAATAGATTGGCCAGCGGATGACGGCAACCACCCCTGCCTGTACGTCCGCATACGGGAACCGCGCCCCGTGATCAAACTCGTCAACGTTTACAAAGAGTACCCGCGCTCGGGGCTGGCCCTAAAGAACGTCTCGTTCCACCTGAGAAAGGGTGAATTCGCGTTCATCACCGGCCCCTCCGGTTCGGGCAAGACCACGATCCTCAGACTGGTTCATATGGCGGAGCCGCCAAGTGACGGCGAGGTGCGTGTCTCCGGCCACTCGTCCAAGCGGATGAAGCGCCGCGACGTCCCCAAGCTGAGGCGGCGTGTCGGAATCGTGTTTCAGGATTTCCGACTGCTGCGCGATCGAACGGCTGCTGAGAACCTGGCCTTCGCTCTCGAAGTCACGGGAACTCGAACCAGCGAGATCAAGGGAAAGGTTCAGCGGCTTCTCGCTCAGGTCGGTTTGGCGTCCAAGTCCGGGTCCTTCCCCGACGAGCTGTCAGGCGGAGAGCAGCAGCGGGTGGCTATGGCGCGGGCGCTGATTCACGAGCCGGTGGTTCTGCTCGCGGACGAGCCGATGGGCAACCTCGACGAGCGCGCGGCACGAGGAATTTTCGACCTGACCCGCGACATCAACGCGTCGGGTACTGCCGTGCTGATGGCGACGCACGACTTGGAGCTCGTTCGACGATACTCTCAATACCGCGTCATCGAACTTTCCGAAGGTGCGATCGTCTACGACTCAGTGGACTCGGGCGAATCCGATGGCGAATCATAGCCTAAGAGAAGCGGTCGTAGCGTATCGTCGCGCCCCAGGCTTGGGCCTTCTATCGGCCACGAGCATAGGGCTCAGCCTGTTCGTGCTAGGGACCTTCGGTATCGTCACGTACAACGTGGACGTCACGCTGCGAGCCATCGAGCGACGTGTGGAAGTGGTGGCCTACCTGCGAGACGATATCACGGCCGCGCAGTTGGAGGTACTTCAGAGCGACGTTCGTTCGTACCCCGAAGTCGAGGGCGTCGTGCACGTTTCGAAGTTCGAGGCGATGCGAAACGCCATGCAACAGCTGAACGAGTTCCGCGACGTCTTCACGGACCTCGAGATGAACCCATTGCCGGCATCCATCGAAGTCCGACTCAAGCCGGACTTCCGTAACCCGCAGTCCGTGGAGCACGTCGCCCAGCTGATAGACCTCTATCCCTTCGTGGAGGACGTACGGTACGGTCGCGAGTGGGTGAACAAGATCTACCAGCTCCGCAGGCTTGGAGGCGCCATCGCGGCGATTCTCGGCGTGGCCTTCGCCGTAGTGGCGATTCTCATCATCGGCACCACCGTGCGAATGGCTGTCTTGGCCCGACGTGAGGAGATTGCCGTCATGCGCCTGGTGGGCGCCACCGACGGGTTCATCCGGCGCCCGTTCCTCCTGGAGGGTTTCTTCACCGGCCTCGCAGGAGGCTTCCTCGCCCTGCTCCTCACCTATGCCGCCTATCAGGTGGTCGACGGTTCGCTGATCGACCTGGAGTGGTTGCCGACGATCTGGGCGGCAGCAGGCACGCTGGCGGGGGGGCTGATCGGCCTCTTCGCCAGCGCTTACGCGCTCAGGCGTCACCTGATGACATATGCGTGACGCTGTAAGCGCTATCGGTCGCAGCCTGCTCCTCTCAGCGATTGTCTTCGCCGGCGCCGCTCCGGCCGCGGCTCAAGATCCCGTCAAGCCACTCGAGGAACAGATCGACCTCAGTCGGGAACGCCTCGACGAGATCCGGCGTGAGAAGCAGCGCTTACGCAGCGAGATGGAGGCGCTGGCGGCGCAGGTGCACGACGTGCGAGCTGAACTGGACAACCTCGACCAGCAAGCGCGGAATCAAGAAGGCCTGCTGCGTGAGATGGACCACCAGCTCGGCATCCGCGACCAGCAGGTCGCCTCCACCACGGCCGACCTCCTGCGAACACAAGATGAGCTGGTAGAGAAGAAAGTGCTTTTCGCGCGCCGTGCGCGCGATCTTTACAAGCGCGGACAGTTAGCGGAGATCCAGGTTCTACTGGCCGCGGAGAACTTCTCGGACCTCATCAACCGCTATCAGTACCTCTACCTAGTGGCCGTGCATGACCGGCTCCTTGTGCGCCAGATCGAAGAATTGAAGGACCAGATGCTCGAGCAGTACGAGAAGCTTCGACGCGAAGCGCAGGGGCTTCGAGACATTCGCAACGAGAAGGTACGCGAGCTTCAAGATCTCTATTTCCTCGAGCAGGAGCGTGGCCGGAGGCTGCGGACCGTGCGCGGCATGCAGGTCAACACCGAACGACAGCTAGCACAACTCGACCGCGACGAGAACGAGCTCAACGGTCTGATCGACCGGCTGGAACGCGAACGTGAGGCCGCCGAGGCGCTGGCGGCGGCGGCACCCACGCGAAGCACCCTCACGCCCGAGGAGCGCGGCAGGCTCGACTGGCCCGTCGAGGGCCGAGTTGTCTATCGATTTGGTCAGCAGCGAAATGAAGACGGAACTATCATTCTCAGAAACGGCATTGGAATCGCCGCGGATGAGGGCGCCGTAGTCAATGCTGTAGCCGGGGGTACGGTGTTCTTTGCGCAACCGTATCTGGGATACGGGCCATCGGTCATCCTGAGTCATGGCGGCGGGTACTACTCCGTCTATCTCTACCTCTCCGAAGTTCTCGTCGCGGAGGGGGAAGCCGTGATTCTCGGACAACCGATCGGTCGTGTGGGCGGATCGAGCACGCCTGAGGGCGCGCACGTCGAGGTCGGCGGTAGGAGCTTGGCCGTCGTCGGGCTCGACGTCTTCACCTTCCACGGCCTTGCGCTCCGCCTCTTCCAGGAGGCGCTCACTGTCGGGGAGGCGCTGCCGGAGGGACCGGACGGGGCGCCGCCCGAGCCGGTCTCCGATCCGGACCTGCTGGCCTTCGCGATCGAGCGGATCCTGTCGAAGGTGCCCAAGCCGAACCGGGTGCTCGGGCATCCGGCGGAGTTCCCCGGCATCGCGCGGGCCCTCTGCGCGACGCTGCGCGACCTCCGCGAGGCGCAGGTCGATCCCGCCCGCGCCCTCGAGGCGGTCGGGGAGGGCGTCTTCGAGGGGGAGGACGAGGAGAAGCTCGTCGCGCTCTTCCGCCTGGCCGGGGCGTACGACGGACTGCTC
>Ga0209536_100013656_pt1 | contig 11699 bp, 10 predicted proteins | sample DeeMarSeWOR28_12_FD_187461 | JGI IMG/M metagenome (GOLD analysis project Ga0209536, IMG submission 187461) | Marine sediment microbial communities from White Oak River estuary, North Carolina - WOR-2-8_12 (SPAdes) (version 2) | ecosystem: Environmental > Aquatic > Marine > Intertidal zone >... | reverse complement strand
GGTTCTTCAGAATCTGCAAAAATTATGACAGAAGGAACTTACACTGTTTCTGGTGTTACATATTCTGTAGATACTGGTATGCCTATAGAAACGCCACCACCAGCGCCTGCAGCACAAGTACAATCACCAGCGCCTGCAGCACAAGTACAATCACCAGCGCCTGCAGCACAAGTACAATCACCAGCAAAAAGTCCAGCGGCGAGTTTAGTAACTGGCATTTCCGAAAGTGCTGACTACGAAATGCCAGGAGGAATGTCAGGGGCAATATTGATGCCTATACAAAGTCAAGGCGGTTCTCCCACCATGTCTAGTGGAGGTGGTGGTGGCATGATACCAGTAGGAATATCTAAAAAAGAAGTATTAAATAGTTTATATCAGGCACAGTTAGTTGGTTTCTTATATAAGCAAGGATAATGGCAAATAATACAAATACAAGATCCGGAAACATAAAACTATTTCAGATATTTTCTACAAAAGGAAATGGTTCTGTAGATATATCTGGTGCTGCTGTGGACATTAGATATTATGAAAGCGTTCTTTCAAATTCAGTTTCTTTAACTACTACTGTTATAGAAACTGGATTGTCTCTTACAGAATCTGAAGAGACAATCAACAAAGGTTTGCTTGACACTTTACCAATAAGAGGTGGAGAACAAGTTCTTATTGAAATTGAAGATGCACAAGAAGAAAAAAATAAATTAATTTTCAAAGATGAATCATCCTTTTATGTAAATAGAGTTCGTGATATAAATCCTGGAACGCAACAAGATTTATATTATATAGATTTATGTACAAGAGAATTTATTGCTAATGAGCAATCCAGATGTGTGGTAAGATATGATGGAAAAATATCAGACAATATTCAAAAGATACTTATAGATGGAAAGGGACTTAAAACGGAAAAAGATTTAGATATAGATCAAACTTTAAGACCTTACAATTTTATAGGAAACTCTAGAAAACCATTTTATGTTTGCACTTGGTTAGCATCAAAATCTATACCTGCAACTGTAGGAAAACTTGGTGGAGCTGCTGGTTATTTTTTCTATGAAACTTATGACGGATTTAAATTTAAATCTATTGACAATCTTTTTAGCCAGAAACCTGTTAAGAAATTCATTTATACAAATACTGCAGATCCTGTGGAAGAGTATGATGGTAAGATTTTGTCTTATCAAATCAAAAGAGATATTGATTTGCAGAACAATCTTACTTTAGGAACATATTCAAACCAAAGTTTATTCTTCGATTTTCTTGCAATGGATTATAAAGTTAGAAACTATAATGTTGATGATAATCAAAGTGGCAAAATTGTTTCTGCGAGTGAAAATGATATCAATTATGTTGCTGACGAATTTAGAACTCCTGTATCTAGGTTAATGACTCACATATTAGATGTTGGAGTTCTTCCATCGGGAAAAAATCCAGATAAAGAATTGGAGACTTGGAAATCTAGACTTAAAGAACCAACTTATGATGCACCAAATACAATGGTGCAGTCTATTATGAGATACAATCAACTCTTTACTATTAAGAGTGAGATTATTATTGCTGGCGATTTTTCACTTCGTGCTGGCGATTTAATTTACTGCGACTTCCCAGAACTTTCTACGGATAAGAAGTCTAATACAAATAAAAATAAAGAAAGTGCCACTGGTGGCATATATATGATAGCGAGTTTATGTCACAGAATAACGCCAAGAGAGACTTATACTAGTTTAACTCTTGTTCGTGATACATTTGGAAGAAAACCTTTTAACTAAAATGGAAAAGAAAACACTCCAACAACACATTAATGATGATAAAGATGAATTGGATAATGTGGATCTAAATCCTCAGAGACGTAGACATATTGTAAGTGAATTGGACCAGTTAGAACAGTATCAAGTGAATCATCCCGATACTGATCATGACCCAAATCCATTGGAACTTTTTTGTGACCTCAATCCAGACGAACCAGAATGTAAAGTGTTTGATGTCTAATGATAGAACAAGGATTTTTAAAGAAGCACTACGTTGGTAGAGATGGATTTGTTTGGTGGATAGGTCAAATAGTTGACTCTAAAGAATGGGAACCAAACCTATCTGGATTTAGAACCGAAACTACTGACGAGCATCAAGGATTTGATTATCGGTATAAAGTCCGTATTATGGGGTATCATACCTCAAGTGCAGATATAACAGACGGGCAGTTGCCTTGGGCAACAGTAATGCTACCAGTCACTGCTGGTGGTGGCACGGGTGGTTCTGGACAAACTCCAAACCTTAGGCAAGGAAATTTTGTCTATGGATTCTTTGTTGACGGAGAAGATGCTCAACAACCTGTCATTATGGGTGTGTTGGGTTATAATCAATATACTGCAATAACAAATGGAACTCTGAAAGGAGAGTTTCCTTTTAAACCTTTTGAAGGTTATACCAATAAAGAAACTGTTGCAAAATACACTCTTAGGACAGTTAAGGAGAGCCCAAAAGGAACTCAAGAATCAACTCCTTCTCAAAATTTAAATGATAGTAAAGTCCAAGATACTGTTGGACTTACACAAGGAATTGCAGATGGTTCTTCTTTAGAAAATTATAAAAAAGGTAGGCGTGAAAGATCAATTCCAAAAACTTCTTTATGCGAAAAGCAACCCTTAGGTGAGGTTCAGTCTCAAATTAAAAATCTTATCTTAGACTTAGAAGAAGCAAAGAATAGTATATCGGATTGGAAAACTAGAGTTTCCAGTACTATTGGAGACGCTCAAAAATGGGTGGATAAAAAAGTTCAGTTTGTTTCCCAAAAAATATCACAAGGAATTCAATGGATAATTAGAGAAATAGAAAAAAATACTATAGGAAAATTAGAACTTACATTAAAGGCAGGATATTCTAATCTATTTCCAAATGCAAGAGCATCTTCTAAGGATACAATTTCTGCAGTAACTGAAGCTATTTCTTGTCTGTTTAGAAAAATTATCAAGAATTTATATTCACTTGTATCAAAATTATTGGTAAGTATTGTTGATAAGGTAGTTAATGTCCCAAGATGTTTTGCCGAAGAATTTTTATCTACAATTCTTGGTGGAGTTATTGGAGAAATTTCCAACGGTATATCTTCAGTATTATCAACTATTAGTGGAGTTATAAGTACAGCAGCGGGTATTGCTGGGGATATAATTGGTTTTGTGCAAGACATACTTTCATTCTTAAGTTGTGATGATGAACCAGAATGCCCAGAGGTTGATACTTGGAGTCCTTGGGATGGACCATCCAAATCAGAATCAATTAACTTGGGAAGACTTATTAACGGTATTAAATCAAAAGTAAAAAGTAGTGTAGATTCTGTTACAAATGTTGTAGATTCTGTGGCAGCAATACCAGGAAACATTGCCAACAGTGTAAATGGATTTATCCAAAATCCTCTTGGAGGAGGTTGTGATGTTGGACCAGAACTTTGTGGTCCACCAACAGTGCAATTTTTTGGTGGTGGTGGAAGTGGCGCTGCTGGAAATGCTATTGTAGACTTTGCTGGAAGTATTATTGGAGTAGATCTTACGAGTTCTGGTAGTGGTTATAGTGATCCACCTTTTGTAAAGTTTGCAGATAATTGTGGTAAGGGATCTGGTGCTGTAGGAAGAGCGATTCTTAGATTTAGACCAGATTCCAATGAAAAATCAAATAATAAAAATGATGTTGGTGGGCAAGATGGAAACTCAGGGTCTCTAGGTGTAAGTGGATCTTCAGGAACTCCTGGAGTCTCGAATACTGCTACGGGAATAACCACAACGGGTGGACCTATAAACACTGATGGATTTCAAAATGGAGAAGTTGTTGCTGTAATTATAGAAGATCCTGGATACGGATATCTTTATACGCCTGATGGATCTCAGGGGGGAGGTGGAAGAACTTTCTCCAACTACTGCGAAACATTAGTTAGAAGAGCAGATGGTACTTATGATGTACCATATGTTCCTGGAAAGTTTATATCTTTAAAAGTTGGTGATTGGATTAAATTTCCAGACCAAGCACCTATTAAAATAGAAGTTGAGCAAACATTAACAAGTCCAACTTGCCCCGATAGAATTGATCAAGTAGCATCTAATCCCACAGATACTACCAATTCATATCCTGTTGTGTTGGTTATTGATGATTTAGAAATTGTAGATTCCGGATACAACTATTCTGTTGGTGATGTTTTGGAAATAGATAATAATCCAACATTCAGTGCTACTGTTTCTAATGTTACTTCTACAGGATCTATAAATGGAGTGAACCTTGTTAATTCAGGAATTCCTGTTATTGAGTATCCAGAAATAACAGTAAATAGTAACAATGGATTTAATGCAAAGATTGTTCCTAGATATGAGGTTACCAGGTTGACACCAGAAGAAGTTGAGAATAGATTGACTCAAGGTCAAGAAATATTATCTGTAGTAGATTGTGTAGGTAAAGTCTAATGAGAAGAAGAAAGGATAGAACACCAATAAGATATGGAACACATCATGGAGAAATAAAGTTTGGACACATTCATGACGACGATGTTCAATCTGGAGTCATGCTTCGTGCAGGAGCTGATGCTGGAAGACATTATATATCAATGGATTCTACTGGATCTCCAACTAGAAAAGGTGGAACTATTAATAGATGTCCAGGGACATATCAGGTTTTATCTGGTGAAGATGTTCCTGTAGGAGTTCCTGGTCTTTATTTTGAAGCAGAAAGTGGAGACCTTGTAATAAGAGCTCCTAATGGTAGGATAAGAATTGATGCTGTAGATATTGATTTGCGTGCTTCTGGAAGTGGTGGAACAAATGGAGTCATTACAATTGACGCTAACGAAAAAGTAATTGTAAAGGCACCCATAATAGATATAGATAGTAAGGTATCCACAAAAGTTTTTTCTGAAAAGACTGTTGAAGTTATTGGAAAAAGCATACTTAACATTTATGGTGGATTAATTGATTGTGCGGATGGTGCATCAACAGTATATCCTTCAAAACCTTCACCTAAAATTGGAATTAGTTTATATGATAATGAAAAAAGATTGTTTAATTAAACTTAAGATATGATATTACCAAAATACGAGCACTGGGATTTATTTTTTAGAGGAAAACTTGTAGGTTCAAATGAAATTGAACTTCCAGAAGACTGGGAAAAGCACGCTGATGTTAGATCAATAACAGTATCAATTACTCCTATTGGTGCAAGACAAAATATAATTGTAAAAAGAGTAGACTCCAAAAAAGTTTACTTAGATGGGTATGGTTTTCCAATAGAATGTTACTATCACGTTTATGCAAACTTAAAGTAGAATGAAAGTACCTGATCTATACGTAGGAAAACAATTATTCGTTGGAGATGGAGCACCTACTGCTTTAGGATTTGGTCCTGTAGCGTCAAGAGGTTCTGCTTATATTGAAGGTCCAACTATTACAGGAGATCCATCTGTATTTCCTATAGTATCTGCAACTTCGATGATAGGACCAAATCAAAATGCAGAAGCTATTCCCCCCATTCCCATTATTCCAGGATTAATTGCAGGATTTAATCACTCCCCATATTCATTATCAGTTGTAGGTGATGCATGTGTTTTTGACAATCTAACAATTAATAGGCAGTTAGAGGTTGGAACAAATGTTCTTGCTCAAGGTGAAGTGATTGCCAGAGTTCTTGGTAGACCTCATATACTTTCTGTCAAGAAAGATTTTGACATTCAGCATCCCACAAAAGAAGGTTGGAGACTAACTCATGCATGTCTAGAAGGTCCAGAAGCAGGGGTATATTATAGAGGTAAAACCATAAATAACGATAAGATAATCTTACCAGAATACTGGAAAGGTTTGGTTGATGAAGATACGATTACTGCAAATATAACTCCAGTAAAATATCATCAAAATATTATGATAGAAAAAATAGAAGACAATATTATTTTCTTAAATGAAAAGGATGGTTTAGAAATCCATTGCCATTTTCATGTTTATGGTGAAAGAATTGATACGGAAAAGTTAATTCCAGAATATCAAGGAGAAATAGAAGACTATCCAGGAGATAATTCTCAAAGGTCTATTGTTGGTTGGAATTATGATGTTAAAAATTAAAAAGAACTAAAATGGCAGAAAGTGTATTAAAACCCAGAGTCGTAGGAAAATCTGATTGTGCCGATCCAGTCATTGGTGGATTGCCTTCCTTTACTTTTGACTGGGTTCCTAAGTATGACAACCATGATAATGAACCAATCAAAGATTTAGTTCTTCCACCATCTTGTGTGCCTTGGTATTATTACTATATGAAGGTAGGATCAATGTGGTGTCTTGAGGATGCATACTTTGACGGCAGAGTTTTATGTAGAGATGAAGTTGTAGGTAATAATGGATCTCATGTTCTTTCTCAGAAGAAGAATCTTCCATTTGATATGCCTCACCCCAACAAATCGGGTTGGAGATTGAGACACGTTTGCATTGAAGGTCCAGAAATTGCGGTTTATTGTAGAGGAAAAGTTCCTTCAAATGGTGTAATTGATCTTCCATCATATTGGAGAGGATTAGTAGATCCAAAAGACATGACAATAAATGTCACACCATTTGGACATTGGCAAGAATTGTTTGTGAAAGAGATAGTAGATCATCAAATAATCATTAGGAATAATGCAGGCAGTGCTATCAATGCAGATTATCATATTGTAGCAAGAAGACTAGATGATGATTTGATTGTTGAATATGAAGGTGAAACATATCAAGATTATCCGGGCGGAAATGAAGGATATTCATTCAACTATGATCATGATTATGTTGAAAATATAATTAAAAAAGAAGTCAATGAGATAATTAAGAGCAATGTTTAATAGGGATCAGTGGTTCTTAAATGACCAACAAGATACAGCAATAGAAGTATATGGTCCTACAGGAATTGCTTCGACTCCTGCACCCTTTATAATTCGTCCTGCTCCTCCAGAGTGTGGTGTAGGAACTTATTTTGGGCAAATTACTTTATTAGATTGTGAAGGTCTTGATGCTAGAATTGGTATTGGAACTTCTGTACCAGAACAAACTTTAGATGTTGCAGGAAGCGCAAAGATTGATAAAGACATTTACGATTCTGTAAACTCTCCAGGAAAAATTGGATTTCTTATGTCTAAAGATAATGGAGGAATAAGATGGATTCCTCCATTATCAGAACCTCCTGGACCTCCGCCATTTGATCCTGTTGGTGCGGCAGACACATCATTTATATTCATATTGGTTGAAGGGACTCCTATCGTTTAATATAAATAATTTTATATTAATTTAAACGTATGGCATTCTTTTATGTACTAGAAGACGGCGTATATGTGCCGACAACTGAATTGGCTCAATCATATGCCGCTTTAAATTTTAAGCAAGAAAATAGTTTAGGTATTGGAACAACATCTATAATTCCAATTTCAAATCCAGACAATCCAAACTGGATCGCAGATATTAAGTCTAGAGATTTTTGGGGTTATACTGAAGATGGTGAAGAAAATTTATATCGTTTTACTAAAATTGGAATTGGAACTGATATTATAAATTCAACTTTAGATATTAGTGGATCACTGAAAGCAACTGAACAAGTAAATTTTGAAGGCGATTTAAATGTAGTTGGTATAACTACATTTCAGAATTTTGTTGGATTTGAAACTAATATTAGAGACTCTAATTTTGAAGATGGTGTTAATCTTGGAACAGGAAAAACAGATTATAGACTTGCATCTTATCCTGGAATTGGAGTTTCTTGGAGACCTCCTGGAGTTGAGACTGAGAATACTATCTGGGTAACAAAAGATGGTAATGATAATAATACTGGATTTTTAGAAGGAGATGCAAAAGCATCAGTAGGAGCAGCAGCTACTGTTGCCCAACCTGGAGATACAATTTTTATTAGAGCGGGAGAATATACAGAAAATAATCCTATTGGTCTCAGAAGCGATGTAACCGTAACTGGACAAGATATTAGACTTGTTAAATTGATTCCTCAAAACAAAGGAAAAGATTTTTTCCATGTAAGAAGAGGATGTTTAATAGAAAACTTGTCCTTTACTTGTGAATCTGATGGTGCAGGAGGATTTGTAGATAATCCTGGTGGAGCAGCAGTTGCTTTCCCACCAAGAGATGGTTCAAAAATTGCAGTATCTGGATTTATAGAACTAGGTCCTACTAATGAAGGACCTAGTGGTAGATGGAGAAGTCCTTACATTAGAAACTGTACTAACTTCATGCCTAAGAGTATTGGTATGAAAATTGATGGAGATGATGCGGTAGCAACTGTTCCAGATTCTGGTGCAGACCTTAAGTCTATGGTTTGCGATTCATTTACCCAGTATAATGAGGCAGGAATTGGAGTCTCTATTACAAATAATGGATATGCTCAGTTAGTTTCTATCTTCACAATTAATAGTGATATTGGAATTTATTGTGATACTGGAGGGTCTTGCGATCTTACCAACTCAAATACATCATTTGGAAACTTTGGACTTTATGCTGTTGGGTTGGGTAGAACTGAGTTTGAAGGAAGCACATCTGTAGCAACAGCAGATGAAACTGACAGAGTTCAAGTAACTATTAGCACTCCAGATCCTGGTGGTGGATTTAAGAGACCTTATGATGGTCAGGCATTGTTCTTTAAGATTCCTATTGGGGGGGTTCCTTTGACAGATCCTTTAGTTCTTGTTCAAAGTGTTAGCATAACAAACCCTGATGGATATGGAAGTCCTGGACAATTTTCTCCAAGTGCTCTTCCAAGTGTTGGAATTATTGACATTGCCACAGGTCAACCATTTCCTCTAGGTCCTGAAGGAATTGTTGCAGAGTTTAGTCCTACAGTAGACGAATTTACAGGTAAGATTACTTCTATTGATATAGTTAATAGTGGAAGAAATTATCTTCCAAGTCAAATAGCAACTCTCAGAATTGAAATTAACGGAACAACTATTAGTGATTCTGATATTCAAGTCAATACAGATCCAATTTACTATACTGTTTCTGAATCAACAGAACCTGATGGTAGTGGAAATTGTATTATAACTTTTAATGAATTTATTCCATATATTATTGACGCAGGCGTTAATTTTGATCTCAAGAGAATATCTAAAATTTTGACTAGTTCTCATTCATTTGAGTATGTTGGTTCGGGCACAAGTATAAATACAGTAACGCCCTTACAAGGTGCTGTTCCAATCAAAGAGAACGAAATCGTTCAACTTGCAGGTGCTCAAATACCTTTTACCAGCACTGATCAAAAAGGAAACTTTGATATTGGAGAGGGGTTCCAAATTAACCAACCAACATCAACAATTCGAGGAAGAGCATTTAGTAAGGCAATTCAAGCAGAATTAACTCCTCTTATTCTAGCATTAGGAAAATAAAATGGCAGTAGCACCACTTAATAAATTTATTAACATCTCTGTTCCAGTGGCTCCGGGAGAGCAAGTTGTTTATAAAACTCCTACTGGAGTCGCTTCAATTGTTCTTTTTGCTCAAGTAGCAAACGTTACAAAGAATAGCACTTTTTCTGACGTGACATGTAAGCAAAGAAGAACTACCAGACTAGGAAATACCAGAGATATTAGACTTGTAAAAGATGCTGAGGTATATCCAAATGATACTTTGGTTTTGGTTGAAGGTAGACTAGTTTTAGAAAAGACTGCTCTTGTTTCAGACTCTTTGGTTATTGTTAGCAATTCAACAGATTCTGGAAGCAAATCGGTTAGTTCTTGTGAATATGATACCAATACAGGACTTACTACAGTTACAACTTCTACTGCTCACGGATTCGTTGTTGATGATGAAATCACAATGAGTGGTTTAGAGTTTACTTGTCCTCCTGGCAGTGGAATTACAACATCAATATTTCCTTCACCTCAAGTTCCATTTACAGTAACACAAGTCAATTCTGCTACAGAATTTGAGACCAACGCTGGAGTTGGTGCAGGAATTAGTCATACTCATGTTCCCAACACTGGATTGGTTGCTCCATTAGAATTAGAATTTACTTGCAGTATCTTAGAAAACAGCATCGTATAAAAAGATGAAGCACATTTCTGGAAGAAGAAAACTAGTACCTTTTGCAGGATTAACTACCGGAAGATATAGGCAACTAAGAGTAACAGAGGGAGAACCTAGTTTAGGTTTTGTAACAGAAAAAACTCTTCCTCTTGGAGAAAATTACTATCAATTAGTAACTTATGGTGAAGGTGAAATTAGTGAAAGATATTGGCAAGTTGCTCCTGCAGGAATTATAACAGGGATTTCTATATTCAGAAATGATAGTATAATTGGTACTGGAAACAGTATCAATAAACTTAACTTTCTTGGAGTTGCAATTACTGCTACTGCAAATGACTTTAGCACTATATCAACAATTACTGTTGCTCCTCCAGGAAACGATACTGAGATTTTATTTAAGGATGCTGGAGATTTTGCGACTTCTTCTGCTTTCACTTTTGATGATGCAACAGACACATTTAGAGTAGGTATTACTGGAGATATATTAACATCTTCACCAAGTTTATTTTCTGTTGGTGTAGGTGGTTCAGTTATAACTGCACTTAGCAGTAGAAGGGTTGGATTCAATTCAATTAATCCAGAACAAACAGTAGATATTAATGGTTCTTTAAAACTATCAGGAAGACTTTATGATGTTTTAAATAGACCTGGAAATAATACTGATATTATAACAAGAGTTGATAATGCTGGTGTAGATGGAATAGAATGGATCGCTAGAACATCCTTTTTATCTGGGGCAGCAGGAACAACAGGTAGTATTCAATTTAAAGGGACAAATGGTCTTCTTGATGGTGTTGTAGAATTTATTTACGATAAGAGTAATATATTTGTAGGTATTGGATCTACAGTACCAAGAGCACGTTTAGATATTTTAAGTGATGATGGAAGTACTATTTTAATTGGAGACCCGCCAGACACAAGAAGTGCAACCGACAGTGGTATTAAGTTTATATCGACATACTCTTCTCCTATAGAATCTGGTTTATTTACTGAACATGAGGGTAAACTAATTTCTTTTGGATCAAATGTTGATCAAATTGGCATTTCAACTACCTCTAGAGTTGGTGGTTTGGCAAGAATTGATGTAAGAACTCAGGCAGAAGGATCACTTTTTGGAAATTATAGTGGGTTTATAGTTAAAGGAGTTTCTATTGGAGATACTTATGGCGATGAATATAATGCTCAAGTAATAGATCTTGATACTGGAGACACTTTCTTATCACCAGAAAAAGGTGCTGTTGCTATTGGAACTAATGTAGTAAGTCAGAAATTAAATATCGCCGGGTACGGAGGAACTGATAATGGCATCAGATTTGGTGACGTTCATTTGTTTGCTTTTTCTGAGGACAATGCAGATACAAAAGGAAGTCCCACCTTTAAAACCCTCATCCCTGATGGGGGAACAATATTAAGAGTAATTCCAAATGGAACAGGAAACTCTAAAATAGAATGTTTTACTCAAGATTATTATGATGACACGGAGGCTTGGGATAACTTTAGAATTTATACAACACCAACTTATGTAAGACTTGATACATCTTCTGGTAATACAGGAACACCAAAAGATATTTCTATTGAAACTAATGTTAGTGCTAGTGGAGCAGTTAGATCCAATCCAGGTCAAGTATATTTAAAAACTGACGGTAATGATGGTATAAACACCGAAGATCCACAGTATACCTTAGATGTTAATGGAGA
>Ga0209536_100013655_pt1 | contig 11700 bp, 2 predicted proteins | sample DeeMarSeWOR28_12_FD_187461 | JGI IMG/M metagenome (GOLD analysis project Ga0209536, IMG submission 187461) | Marine sediment microbial communities from White Oak River estuary, North Carolina - WOR-2-8_12 (SPAdes) (version 2) | ecosystem: Environmental > Aquatic > Marine > Intertidal zone >... | reverse complement strand
CTGGTAATCACCACCGGGCCGAAACCCAGGTAGCCGTAAAACTTTTCCATTTCAGTGAAGGGATTCCAGAGGGAATAGGGAATCCCTTTGTAGGTTTTTCTCTTCACCATATTAAAATCTTGTGTTTCAATATGGTAAGTTATGGAAATGGCTGCTTGAAGTCAACCATTCCCACATATTTAACACCCTCTAATGAATGGCTATCCGCCTGATCAACTGACGATCTCCGGAATAGAGCCTCAGATGATACACCCCGGTGGGGATGCCGTCCAGTTCCAGCGTTTCATTGATCTCCTTCTGATGGTTGTATTTTCTCTGCAGGATGATACGTCCATTTGCATCGAACAGGGCGAGATGGAGATCTTCTGCCATCTCTCCAATGTATTTAATATGAAGGAACCGGGAGGCAGGGACCGGGTATACCAGCAATTCACCTGCAAGCATCCGTTCTTCTGCGCCGGTTGCCTGCAACAGGAAGATTGAATCGGAACCGGGGCATCCCGCCATGTTTGTTACCTTGAGGATATGCCAGCCAAAGGTTGTGGCCTGATGCGTCCTGTTTCCCGGCACACCGTTCCACAGATAGGTCATGAAGTCTGAACCTGCATCCAGGGTGGCCGGCAGATCTGTCTCCAGGGAATCATTCACCCCGCCCAGGTCCGGAACCGGATATCCATGATGGGTAACGGTCAATTCCAGCGTGTCGTTCAGAGGATTGGCATCCTGCTGGAAGTAGTTGATGAGGGTTACCACATGGTCCTCCATTTCAGAAAAATCGTAGAGAGAACCGCAGTCGAATTCGATGGTGTCACCGGGATTTATCACCTGGGAAGAACCGATTTGTGTAGTAACTGGCACCCTGTCATCCACCTGTGTGATCACTTCAATCTGGCTTAACACAATGGAACGCGTACCCACATTTTTTACCTGAACCCTGACTTCCTCCCTGTCAGTCAGCAGACATGCTGATTCGGGATTCAGCAGCGAAAGCACTGTCAGATCATACAGGTCAAAACTGATCTTAACCTGGTCTGAACCCTCACATCCGTTTGCATCCATCACCGTAACCATATACATTGAATCTGCAGACTGATTTTCATATTCCGCAAAAAACTGCTGGCCGGAGGATCCATCCTGCCACAAATAGGAAACATAACCTTCCCCTGCATCCAGGGTATCGGAAATTGCATTGACCACACGGTCGGGACCAAGAGACACCACAGGTCCTTCAAATACTTCCACATCCGTGAGCAGCAGGTTGTTTTCCGGTACCATATCCTCGCTAAGGTAAACCTCCACCGAGACCTGGTAGGTATCCGGGACCGTCATATCAAATGCCGCAGAAGAAACAAACAATATCGAATCAAGGGGCTCCATCGTGCTGTCTACAATCAGGGTATCCACATAGGTGGAGTCGCCGTTCATCTGATAAGAAATAATCAGGGTATCTCCCATGTAGAGCGTATCATTTCCGGTGTTGGAAACATACAATTCCAGGTACTCAGTTGCCGTAAGTCCGCATGTGGAGGTTGGATGGGTGAGGTTATCCAATCCTACATCAGGGATCAGGAAGGTCACCTGGATTGAATCTGTGTTTTCGCACATGGTACCCTGTTTTACAGTGACGCTGTACACACCTGTTGTATCTATCACCAGGGTCTGGCTGGTGGAACTGTCCTGCCACAGGTAACTGTCATATCCCGGTCCTGCATCAATGGTATAGTCCGTGGCTCTGATCACCGTATCCGGACCAAGCTCAATCGGCGTATAACCGAATACCTCTACCCCTGTTTGCAGTGTATCATTGTCCAGATCATTGTCAAATGGGCGGGCAGTAAATACTTTCACAGAATAGCCTCCCGAGGAGCTCATATCGGCAGGAGTTTCATACGTATACCGGAACGAGCTATCCGGATAGAGCTCCGAAGCCAGGATCACATGCTCCTCAATCAGAGGTTCCGAATCAACTTGGAACCCGACAGGAATCATATCACCTGCATGAAGGGTGTCGGTTCCGAAATTCCTGACAAGGATGGTGGGTCTTACAGCCGGTCCCAATTCACAAGAAGAGACCGGATCCAACATTTCCGTAACAGCCATATCTGCGATCAGGCGATAGAGGTAGGTGGTATCTTTGTAGCTGCAGTAGGCATTACTTGCAGTCACATGATAGATTCCATCCATGATCTCTGTAACCTGGTAGATCGAATCAGTGGAACCATCCTGCCACAGGTAGGAAGTCCCCGGTTCACCGGTTCTAGCATCCAGTACAACCGTATCCGGTCGAACCGTGTAGATTACAGAGGGCAGGTATACATAAGGGGTCTGAACCACCTCGAAAGCTTTCATGGTGGTATCGTTGCTCACCGAATCATTGTAAAGATCCACCTCATCTAGCAGGGTGAATGCCTCTATCTCTTTCCAGCCTGAAGAAGTAACCTCCAGCGGAGTGGTAAATGTATAGGTTGCTGTCCCACCCCTCAGCAAATCACTGGTCAGGACCATAGATTCGAAAATTGTGGCCCCCGACTCCAGGTCGTATCCCAATTGGAGGGTGTCGCCCGTCATCAGGGTATCCAGCCCGAAATTCCGGATGGTCACCTCCACATGGTCCCCGATATCCTGGGCGCATCCGCTCACAGGGTACTGGATGGAGACCACCCCCGCATCCGCCGGGGCATTAAACAGGCGTATATCATCAATACCGATCCCCTCCAACCTGCCGGCTGCATCGCTGGAGAAATGAAAACGGAACTTTACATTGGGCTGGTTCCTGAACAGCGTCGTATCCAGCATAAACCTTGCGGTATTCCATCCCTCGGGGCTTCCGGTCCAGCCATCTTCTCCACCCAGGGAGGAGATGTTATCCGAATTGTACCAGTTCCAGTGATACATATCCCCATCGCCCAGGTTACCCAAACGTGACCAGGTTTCTCCATTGTTAAGTGAATATTCAAGATTAGCCCCATCCGTATCGGCTTCGGTATGGATAATGATTTTGCATTCAAAAAACGGATAGTCCACCCCGCTGAAGTCGAAACAGGGCCCTACCAGGTAACTGTCCTCCCCGTCGTTATAATCTCCGTCCAGGTTGGTGACCCATGCTTTTGTCCCGGAGGCTGCTGTAGAAATAACAGATGCGGAAGGGATTCCGTATTCAAACGAGGACCCGATGCCCTCCACCCTCCAGAAGTCGTTGTCGCTTTCAAAATTCTGTTCATAAGGAAGCGTGTATGCAGGATCGACATACAAAACGGTATCAAACTGATTGTTGATGGGTTCCTCGTCCACAGTTAATGCTGTTTCGAGGATCACATGGTATTCACCCGGAGTGCTGAGATCCACCGCTTCGCTGAAATCAAAATCACGATATCCCCCGAAAGCAATGCTCCCGCTTATCAGATCTTCAGTGAAATTCTGCCCCCCGTCAAAAGAGTAACGTACCGGTATGCCTGAAGGGGTGGCCCCGGGTCCGAAGTTCCCCACCCTGATGCGTACGGTCTCAGCCGATGAGTGTCCACAACCTCTTTCAGGAGCAAGGAGGGCTACCGGACCCACATCGTAATCCACATAGTTCCCGGTGATCGCCAGGTTCTCAATGTTCCAGCCCGAAAAGTGATCTGTGGGTGTGGTTGGGCCCAGATTGAAACGGAGGCTCACCTGCGGTTCTCTTTCAACCTCCGGCATCTCTTCCGTGATAAATTTCCAGTCAGCGTCTGTGAAAACATTGTTGTCATTGGACCAGACCTCGGTCCAGTTGCTTCCCCCATCCAGGCTTACCTCAATGGATGCCGTATCATTGTTGGCCACATTGAGCCACCTGAGGAAATGGAGCTTCACATCATTGTAATAGGTAAGGTCGAATTCCGGAGAGGTGGCCAGATTGACATATTTTCCAACGTTGGCCTCATAGTCACCCGGATTGGTCCCCAGTCCGGTCAGGTCATTCCCGAGGATCATGGTATCTCCGGAAGCATAGAGGGGATCGGAATGTCCCAGGAACTGCCCGCCCAGACCCCGGGGCCTGTTCCTTTCAAAATCTCCGGCCAGTGTCCAACCCTTGTCCGTTGAAAAATCATCAATGAAGATCGCTTCCTGTATCACCCTGCTACCTGCAGGTGAAGCATCACTGCCGGGAAAAGTATTGCCATCGATATCTATACTGCCGGCTTCCAGCATCACATCCACCAGGTTGTTGTGGACTGCCCCTTCTTTGATGTCACATGATATCCAAAGGGTGGTATACCCGGTGGGAAGGTTCAGGTTCAGAGAGGTGAATTCCGCCAGTCCGGATACGAATGAAGCTGAATCGTACCGGGTGGAACCGAAAAAATCGGTGTTGCTGTAATTGTAATGCAGCTTGACCCCATTCAGAGGGATATCGTTGTCAGATGTATTTAGTGAACTAATATCCAGAGAATTCAGGGTCACTGTTCCTGTATTGCCTTTGACTGAAAGATTGATTCTGAGGAGTGGATTGTTATTCGAACCGGCAGCCACTATCGCGGTATGATCCTGGACAACGGTGATGTTATTCAGGTAGCGTTGCAGAACCTCGGTCTCAATCACCCTTACATCATCGATACCAACCCCCCAGCCGTAATTGGTGGTAGCTTTGAATGCCAGGTAGAGTTCGGGTACAAAGGCTTCCTCGGGGAGCTGTATGGTTTGTTCCGTCCAGTCATAGACTTCGTCGGTATATTCTGCCAGTTTACGAACTTCGGTCCATGCACTGTCAAAATGAGTCTTGTAATATACCCTCAGTTCATCGTGGGCATCACCGAAACCAAGGTTTCCCTCACGCTGTACATGCATAAACCTGAGCTCGGGCCTGATGGCAAATTCAAGGTTGATGGGGGGGGTAATCAGGATCACCGATTCCCCCTCCAGACTCTCGAAGAAATAGAGTGCGTTCACGGGTTCGGTGTATGCGGTCGGAGGTTTCCGGCTCCCTGGAATTTCCGGGCTTTTTGTTCCTCCGCCGTTTACAAATTGCCATTTGCTGTCACCCGATTCAAGTTCGGTGGTCCATCCATCCGGTTTGGCCCCAGGCGAACTGTCAAAATTTTCATAAAAAATGGTATCCTGTGCGAAGAGTGAACTCACGCTCACGATGCAAAACAAAAGGGTAGTTGCTAATCTTGATCCGCCCTTAGTAAATGGGATATGCAGGAACTGGAAATTTTTCATAGGGGACAGTCAATTAGATAATCTTTGTGTTAAGTACTTCCACACTCTTGGTTTGGTTGCATCTCTGTAACTCACCGGGATCATAATCCGTACAACCTTTCCGAGGAATGTTTGGTCCCATATTCAAGACTACTTCATTGGTTCAATTAGCTATTCATACGCTTACAGGATTAAAAGGGTTTCTAAATATCAGGTGCAACCACAAAAATTAAATACCAGGATACTGCTTCTGTTGTTGCTGTTGATGGCAGCAGCGGGTCTGACTCATGCACAGACAGATACCGAATTCTGGTTTGTAGCTCCCGAGATCACCTCCGGTCACTGCAACGGAGCTACCTGTCCGGGTGGCACCCCTGTTTTTTTCAGGGTTTCGGCCCTGGAACTGGATGCCGAAGTGCGGATCTATCAGCCTGCCAACCTGGCGGGACTGGATACCACCTTCACAGTCCCCGCCCTTACCACTGTTTCAATCAATGCTACCAACTGGATCGACGACCTGGAGAACAAACCGGGAGGAATCGTACTGAACAAGGGGATCCACATTACCTCCACCAACCTGATCACCGTATATTACGACGAGGACCAGTACTGGAACCAGGATATTTTCGCACTCAAGGGAAACAATGCCCTTGGCATGGAGTTTTATACCCCTTTTAACAGCCAGTGGCGCAACGGAGTTTATAATCCCCTGCCTTACAGTTCCATCGATATTGTGGCCACCGAAGATAATACGGTGATAACGGTGACTCCCACCGCTAATATCGTGGGGCATCCGGCCGGGGTGCCTTTCTCCATCACCCTTAACAGGGGAGAGACCTATTCCTGCCTGGCCACCAGCCAGATGGCAGCAGGTCACCTGGGCGGCACACACATCACCTCTACCAAACCGATTGCTGTGACCCTTAAGGATGACTCTGTCTGGGCACAGCCACAGGGTTGCAAAGACCTGATCGGGGACCAGACCGTTCCCATTGTCAATGCAGAGGGAAAGCGGATCGTGGGATACGAATACATTGTCATGAGGGGAAAAATCAACCTCATCAATCCCAGCGCCAGCCCTCCCGATCCGGATGGGGTCCCTACCGGTGAACGTATCTTTATCATGGCCACCGAACCCAATACCGAAGTGTACATCGACGGGGTATTGATGGCCACCATTAATAATCCCGGGGAACAGTTTGTTTATGAAATCCGGAACAACTCCACCCATGTGGAGGGAGATAAACCGATCATGGTACTTCACTCTTCCGGGTTCGGTTGCGAGCTGGGAGGAGCAGTACTGCCCACCATTGACGGATGTACCGGTTCTGTGGAAGTGAGTTTCACCCGTTCCACCAACCGTGATTTCTACCTCAACATCATGACCTATGATGCTGCCAAGAACGGGTTTACCATGCACTATGAGGATGGCAGTACTTTTCCCATTCCGGGCACCTGGTTCGAACCGGTGGGCTCCACCGACTTCGTATGCCTGAAGAAAAACAACAAGTATTTTGCAAACAACCGGGCGGGAGGGGTGCCCCAGGGAGAGGTGGTTAAAATCACCAACTCGATCAGTGTTTTTCACCTGGGACTGATCGAAGGGGGCCGGACCACAGGATGTAAATATGGATACTTCTCCGACTACAGTGAGTCCAGGGGAGGGGTGCTGGTGGTTGAAACCGGCTCGAAATCGGTATTCCGCTGTTTTGGCGATACGATCCAGCTGAGGGCCAACGGCGGGATCGATTACAGCTGGTTGCCCACCGATTTCCTGGACGATCCTTACAGTGCCACCCCGATTTCCACTCCCCCTCCCGGGGTGCACAATTACGATGTGACCATCACCCGGGGATGCTGGGGCGATACGACCATTACAGTGATCGTCGGGATCGCAGACGAGGTGGAATCCTACTTCGAATCGGACGAGTGGTACATCTGTGCCCCGGATACGGTGTCCTTCGACAACCTCTCCTTCGGAGTGGACCTGTCCAGCGTAAGCAATACGCAGTGGGATTTTGACCTGGAGGATCCGGGAAATCCTTTCGTGTACGATACCAGCTCCGTGGTTCAGCATGTTTTTACAAACACTTCCGACACCATTGAAAAGAAGACGGTTCAGCTGGTGGTGTGGAACAGCCAGAGCTGTGTCAGTGAATTCCGGAGGGATATCCTGATCAGGCCTGAGATCAATGCCAGTTTTACCCAGGATATCGACGAAGGGTGTCATCCCGTGTCGGTCGATTTTACCAACAGCTCCACCGGTAATACGGACCGCTATAAATGGACCCTCGGGGACGGAGGTTCTGCCAACACTGCCGATGTCTCACATACCTATATCAACTACGGAATGGCCGACAGCCTCTACCATGTGGAGATGGTGGCCATCTCTCCGTTTTACTGCTCAGATACTGCCTATTCGGATGTGGCAGTCTACCCCTACATTGAGGCTGATTTTGCCATTGACACCTTCCAGGGCTGTTCCCCGCTGGTGATCCATATTGATAACAATTCAGCCGGATACATCGAAGCCTTTGAGTGGAGCTTCGGGGATGGGGACTCTGCCACCAGCTCAGCAGGTTCATTGACACATACCTACCGGAACACCACCCTTGCACCGGTCACCTACCCGCTTCGGCTGGTGGTTAAAAATGAAGCACGGGGGTGTACGGATACCATCGTCCGGATGGTAACGGTATTCCCGCAGGTCACAGCCGGTTTCACGCAGGATACTACAAGTGTCTGTCATGCCACCGAATTGGGCTTTTACAATCAATCCACCCCTGCTGCCACGATGTTTGAGTGGGACTTCGGGGACGGGGGCTCGTCCTCTTCGGAAGATCCGCTCCACACCTTTGAAAACACGACCCCGGGCAATGTGGATTATTTGGTAAGGCTGGTCAGCACCACCGACTATATGTGCAGGGATACCGCCTATGAGACCATCCGTACCCATCCGTACATCCATGCCGAGTATGCTGTCAATGAATTCCACGGTTGTGCCCCCTTCCTGCTCCAGGTGCAGAATTCCTCCGTGGGTGCCATCTCCTCATACAGGTGGGATTGGGGAGACGGATCACCTCCTTCCACGGTGGGGGACTCCATCCAGACCCACCTTTATCAGAACAGTGGACCCGCCGCCATCATCCGGCCGCTTCAGCTGGTGGTGGAAAACAGCGATGGCTGTACAGACACCATGACCAGGAACATTACCGTTTTCCCGGAAGTGCAGTCCCAGTTTATCCAGGATCAAACCGCCGGGTGCAACCAGCTGGAGGTGGCATTCACCAACCAGTCAAGTGCATCCGCCACCTCGCTGATCTGGGAGTTCGGGGATGGTGGCTCTTCCCTCGAAGAAACACCCGTTCATCTCTTCGAGAATTTCGGGTTGAATGATACCACCTATACCACGCGCTTGATCGCAATGACGGACGAAAATTGTTCGGATACTTCAGAGGTGGATATTACGGTATTTTCCTATGTAAGTGCTGAGTTTACCTTCACCAATTCGCCTGTTTGTACCCCCTTCGATGTGGAGTTAACCAATGGATCGGTAGGAGGAACCAGTTTCCACTGGGATTTCGGGGACGGACATGATACGACCGTTTCCAATGCCGATCCGGTGGTGCACCGGTTCACCAATTCCTCCCTTACCGATCCGGTTACCTATGAAATTGTGCTGACCGTGACCAATGCACAGAATTGCAATTCGGTCCAACGGAAGGAAATCACCGTATTACCGGTGGTGGATGCTGCCTTCTCCGTCGATGTGGACCAGGGCTGTCACCCGCTCTCCGTGGAATTCACCAATGAAAGCAGCGGTTCCATTTTATATACCTGGGATTTCGACAACGGACAATCCTCCGATGATCCCCATCCTACTATGACCTTTGAGAATTTCAGTTCCGCAGATACAGTGTACCAGGTACGTCTGGTGGCCACCAATGTCTATACCTGCCAGGATTCATTTTTCGTTCCCATTGTGGTTCATCCCTACGTCATGGCGGATTTCCATTTTCAGGAGTATGACAAGTGTCCCCCCTCCACCCTTCCCCTGAACAATGCCTCCATAGGCGGAACCTCTTACCACTGGGATTTCGACGACGGCACGGACACCACCACCCTGGATCCGGTAACGGTCTCCCATACATTCAACCAAACCGATTATGAGAACATCGGCCTGTTCCAGGTGACCCTGACAGCAGAGAATGCAGCAGGCTGCAGTTCCGAGGCTGTGAGGGTGGTGGAGGTATACCCGGCCATTGAAGCACTGTACAGCATGAGCATGGATGAAGGGTGTCATCCCATGCAGGTGGCCTTTGACAATCTTTCCAACGGAGCATACACCTATGAATGGGACTTCGGGGACGGTGCATCCAGTGATGCAGAGGAGCTGACGCACAGCTTCACCAACTATGGTGATGATCCCATCACCCGCCAGATAAGACTGAGAACCACATCCAGATTCAATTGTGTCAGCGAATACACCTCACAGGTGACCATTCATCCCAAACCCACAGCGCGTTTCGAAACCCCCGATATCATTGATTGTCCGCCCTTCGATGTAACCATTCTGAATACCAGCCTGAATGCCGACAGGTATGCATGGAACCTGGGCAACGATACACTCTTTACCACCACTTCGAGGAATCCCATGTCCCATGCTTTCGACAACGCGACGAACGATATTCTTAGCTATGAGCTGAGCCTTACTGCCACCTCCGATTTCGGTTGTACCGATTCGGTCCGGGACCAGATCCATGTCTTTCCGGCAACCATTGCCCGGTTCACTGTCAATGACGGAGATTGCAGTCCGTTTACTGCTCATTTTATCAATCAATCCCTCCGGGGTGAGACCTACCAGTGGGAATTCGGGGACGGGTCGGTAGCTTCGACCACTGATCCGACCAACCTTTACTTTAACCACACCGGTGAAGATACCAGGTACATGGCCACGCTCACATCCATTTCAAGATATGGATGTACCGATACCGCCACAACATGGATCGATGTCTATGCGCAACCGGACGTGGAGTTCCTGGCATCCCCCACCATTCAGATGTTTCCGGCCACACAGGTGGATTTTGCCAATCTGACCCCAGGTGGAAGCTGGACCTACTTGTGGGATATGGGTGATGGTACGCAAACCAGCCAGGTTGACCCCCCCGCCCACGATTACGGAACGTGGGGTGATTATACCGTCTGGCTGCAGGCATCCACCCCATATTGTTCGGATTCAATTGCCCATACCATACGGATTTTACCTGCCACCCCAGTAGCCCTGTTTGATACGGTTATCCCCGGTTGCGAACCACACACGGTACAATTCAGAAATAACTCACTCTACGGTGAAACCTACCTGTGGGAATTCGGGGATGGCGGCACCTCCACAGAATTTGAACCGGAACACACTTACCAGGAATACGGAATCTACAATGTGAAACTGACCGTCAGCAGTGCAGGAGGGACCGAATTTGCTTACAGGCAAGTCGAAGTCTACCGGATGCCTGTGGTAGATTTCAGGGTGGCCCCGGAGCTGGTGATGCTCCCGGATGATGAAATCAAGCTGTTTAACCTCACCCAGTTCGGGAACACTTATTTGTGGGATTTCGGGGACGGTAACACTTCGGTGGAAGAGAACCCGCGTCATCTCTATCAGACCATAGGAGAATACGACATATCGCTGGAAGTCACCACCCAAGAGGGCTGCACCGATCGACTGATCAAGAATGCCCTGGTCACGGTGGAGGGAGAAGGGTACCTCTATTTCCCCAATGCCTTCCGTCCCGATCTGACCGGGCCCAACGGGGGATACTACGATCTCAACGAGCCTGAAAAAAACAACATCTTCCACCCCTTCTGGGAGGGCGTCCTGGAATATCATCTGGAAATCTATACCAGATGGGGGGAAAAGCTGTTCTACAGCAATGATGTGAACATCGGATGGGATGGCTATGTAGACGGTACATTGGGCGCCCAGGGTGTATACATTTACAAGAGCTGGGGAATTTTTATCAACGGCCGGACCTTTGAGGAGAAGGGGGATGTCACCCTGCTCTATCACAACAGGTGATCGCAATTGATCCTTGGAATCCTCCCGGGCACCTTGCCCTTACACCTTGATTTTGGTCATCGCCAGCTCTTTGGCCAACCTGGCTTTCCTTTTCAGGTTGCCTGCGGTACTTACATCAATGGTTTTTCTGAGTATCTCTACGATATCATCGGCGATCTGCTCATCGATGATCAGCGGTGGTATCAATGCGATCACACGCTCGTTGAAATAGGTCAGAAGGCCCTTCACTGCGCCATCTATGGCGATCTCTTCAATGGTCTCCGCGGGCATTGGCTCTCTGGAGGATTTATCTTTCACCAGTTCTATTCCAATCATCAGGCCCCTCCCCCTGACCTCTCCTACGATCTTGTTATCAACCAGGGCATCTTGCAGTTTTTCCAGGAGATAGACACCGATCTTCCCTGCATTCTCGGGCAACTTTTCGTTGATAATGATGTCGATATTGGCCATACCTACCG
>Ga0209536_100013653_pt1 | contig 11700 bp, 9 predicted proteins | sample DeeMarSeWOR28_12_FD_187461 | JGI IMG/M metagenome (GOLD analysis project Ga0209536, IMG submission 187461) | Marine sediment microbial communities from White Oak River estuary, North Carolina - WOR-2-8_12 (SPAdes) (version 2) | ecosystem: Environmental > Aquatic > Marine > Intertidal zone >... | reverse complement strand
CAATAAAAGCAGTAATACAACAAAGTTGATCTTATTTGACGAAATGAACATCACCCTCACCCGACCGATTTTGCAGGTGACTGACTACTATCCATTTGGCATGGCAATGGCAGAGAACTCATACGAAAATATTCTGGAACAAAAGAACCACTATAAATACAACGGTAAGGAACTGCAGGATGACCTGGACTTGAACTGGTATGACTATGGTTTCCGTTTCTACGATCCTGCTTTAGCCAGATGGCATGTGTCCGACCCTAAAGCTGAGAAATATTTCTCATGGAGTCCATATTCTTACTGTTATAACAATCCTTTAATTTTTGTTGACCCACAAGGTGATACCGTAAAGTTTGTTGGTGTTGCTGAAGAGGCTGCTTATAATGATTACAAGAATACGGTTAATTCAAGAGTTGAGGCTTATGATAAAAGAACAAAAACACTAAGAGATAAGGGAAAAACGGAAAGAGCTGATAGAAGAGATGCCAAACGTTCTAATAATGTCTATGTTCAAATACAAGGAGAGTTAAATGCAGTTGAAACGGATGAAAATGTTTATAGAGTAAGAATGGGTAGTAATATATCAAATTCAGCAGGGGCAGGAAATATATCTTATAATTCAACCACAAATGAAATTGATGTAAATATTGCAACTGGAGGAGGATGGACAACTATGCAAAAAGTAGCACATGAATTTAAACATGTTGACCAATTTATTAATCGGGAACTGGACTTGTCACCCGATGGAAAAGGAGGATTGCTATACGACAAAACCGATGAAGTTGCAGCATTTAAAAGACAGAATTTGTTTGGAACCCCAGTTAATCCTGTCAGTTTTGTAAATGAGAATTACTCGGACCGACAGGAAGGACCTAAATCTTTTCATTTGTTAACTCCAACTGAGCAAGCACAGTATAAGACTTTGAAATATATTTATCATGGTAAAAAGTAAAATATTACAATTTATATACTTATTATTCGCAGTTACTGCTGCCGCGAATTGTCAAAGTGTTAAAGATGCAACGAAATTTGTTGGGCATTATGTATACGATTCATTTTATGGTACCAATTATGATTTGAAACTGTTGAAAGACGGTACATTTCAGTTTATTGTAAAAGAAGGACTATCATATGATACAATAGGCGGAAACTGGAATGTGCTTGAAAACAGGAAAATTGTTTTGTCACCTCCAAAAACGAATAATTACCATATTGAATCAGAGTGCGACACTTGTAACAGTAAATATTATATTAGAACTTATTCTTTAATAGACAGATATGAACTTACAAAGCCAAGTGTTGAGATATATAACAAGGGAACTCTGATTAAAGATGGAATAATCAATGCTGTTGAAAATACTGTCATACAAAATACAGATAGTATTAAGATTAATTACTTTGGTTTTGAAACATATGCGTATATACCACAAAACACTGGAGGTATTGTTGCTGATGTTTTTTTAAAAGAAGTACAACAAGGAGTACTACAAAAGGATAGAATCTTAAAAATAAAGAAAAGTAAATTAATAACCGAAAAAGGAATAGAGCTAACAAAGCAATAATAATAAAATAGCCTGGCACAGTATAGGATATCTAAAATTAAGATTTGACTGGTTAAGAAGCCAGAATCGACTGCAGGTTATCCTTCATTTTTTTATTGGAGATAGCCAGGTCGATCATTTTAAAGAGTGCCTGTTTTTCATCATCACCCAGTGTATCTATAAGCTTTATTTTTTCCAATAAAGGCAGGTTGATCTGTTCGTCAATATCATCGGAGCGGAAAAACTCGGTAATAGAAACTTCAAACACTCTAGCCAGTTTTTCCAGGGTGGATACGGCAGGCTCCACTCTTCCGTTCTCGATACGAGAATACTGGCCTTGAGGCACACCGGATTCTGCTGACACCTGTTTTTGAGAAAGCTGTTTTAACTCTCGTAATCTTCTGATATTGCTTGCAATTACGTCTACAATAGGTCTCATATGATCAAGAATATACTTCAAAGTTAATATTTTAGCTCATTTGATACAACTTGATAAATTTTTTATTGCATGTTATATACATAATAATATATATTTGTATGTAAGAAAAATATATATTCTCGCGCAAAAAATATTTTAATTATGCAAGAGCCTGCATCCACCCGCCACCTTGACACCACCAACCCTTCCCACATTACGTATAACCACCCACCGTTGGAGATTACCGTTCTGGGCGGCATCCGCCTGGAAGGCCTGGACCGGATGCGGGTAACACTGAAGGTGCAGGTAGAACACCTTGCGCTACGGCATAACCTGGACCTTTATAACGACAACCAGACAGAAAAGCTGGTACGAAAGATCGCAGAAAGACTTGAGATCGGAACCAGCCTTGCCGCAGCGGCATTGAGCGATCTGACTGACAAATTAGAAAAATACCGACTGGAAGAGATCGAGGCCAGTCAAAGGGAGCATGAGAAAAGAAAGATGTTAAATCCGAAAGAGATCCGGCAGGCAGAAGAATACCTGTCGGCCCCCAACCTTATGGAGCGCACCGGTCAGGATATAGGCCGCACCGGTGTGATCGGCGAGGAGATCAACCGGCTACTCATGTATATTATCTTTACCAGCCGCAAGCGTGAGCGGCCCCTGCATGTGATCAGCCTTGGCGGATCGGGCCTGGGAAAGACCCACCTTCAGGAGAAGGTCTCTGCCCTGATCCCCGATGAGGACAAGGTAGAGAATACCAGTTTGACCGCTGCTGCCTTCTATTATTTTGGAAAACAGCAGTTAAAGAACAAGCTGGTATTGATCGAGGATCTGGACGGGGCCGAGAATGCGCTTTTTCCGATCCGGGAGCTTCAGACCAAGCGAAAGATCATCCGTACCGTTCCCTTCAAGAACACAAAGGGAGAGACACGTTCGGTGCAACTGATCGTAGAAGGGCCGGTAAGTATCGCAGGATGCACCACGAAAGAAAACCTGTATGAGGACAATGCCAACCGCAGCTTTCTGATCCATATCGATGAGAGCACGGTCCAGGATGAGAAGATCATGGAATACCAGAGAAGGCTGAGCGCAGGTAAGACCGATTTGGCCGCCCAGCAGCAACTGGTCGAACGATTCCGGAACATGCAGCGAATCCTTGTGCCGGCGCAGGTCAGAAATCCATATGCTGAACAATTAAAAATCCCAAAGGAGGTGCTGCGTCCCAGAAGGACCAATGCCCATTACCTTGCCTTTATCGAGGCGGTTACGTTTTACCATCAGTACCAGCGGGAAAAACAGTTTGACCGGCAGACAGGTGAAGAATACATTGAGACAACGATAGAGGATATCCGCTCAGCCAATAGGTTGATGAAAGAAGTGCTGCTTAGAAAAGCAGATACGCTGACCGTTGCCGTTCGCAATTACTTTGAAAGGCTGAAGAAATACCTGAAAGATCAAAAAGGCCTGAGTTTTACCAACCGGCAAATCCGCCAGGCTCTTCGGATCAAGGCGGCAACACTGAAAAGATACCACAGCGAACTTTTAGTAAATGGACTGTTGCAGGTTAAATCCGGGAAGAAGGCTACAGGATATATTTATCAGGTTACCAGCTTTAAGGATTATGAGCAGCTTCAGGAGCGCATTCACGGGGTGCTGGATGAGATCACTGGCCGGCTTGAGAGAAAAGAAAGGCGGCCCGGTGGCCCGGTAGTGGCCCACAGGGAAAATGGGCCAGCTAAAGAAAAGAAAGCCAGTTAATTAGACCTTGCGGCTCAGCGGATCATAAAAAAGGATAAGCGAGATGAAAAAACTGCCTTTACAAAACCCCTCGTTCCGCTACCTTGAAAACAGCTTCCGTGAATGGCTCGGCGTACTGGGCTATGCATCTACCTCGGTGTATTACATGCCCATCCACGTTCGGGAAATGCTGTATTACCTGGAACAAAACGGGCTGAAACATATCAGCGCACTGAATACAAAGCATATCCGAAGGTATTACGAGAAGTTGAAGGAAAGGGCCAATGACCGAAGAGACGGAGGGATCAGCAATAACTACCTGAACAAGCACATCCAGGCGATCCGAAAGTTCACTGAGTACTTAAACCAGGTGGCAAGACTGCAGCTGGCCCAGCCGGGCCTTCGCAACGAGGAAGATGACAGCGGGCCCGTGCCGGTACTTACTCAAAAGCAGGTACAGCAGTTATTTGATGCAACAAGCAAGATTGCAGAGCGAAGGCCAAGGCTTACTGCAGCCCAGGTGGATGCCCTGCAGGCCCGGGACCGGGCGATGCTGGCAGTATATTACGGCTGCGGGCTACGGAGAAGCGAGGGGGTCAGCCTGGATGCAGGTGATATCGACTTTGACAAGGCGCTGCTTCATGTACGCAAGGGAAAGAACTTCAGGGAGCGGTTTGTTCCGGTAAGCAAGGTGAGCCTGAACTATCTTCAAACCTATGTGTATGATCACAGGGGACACCTGCTTCAGAAAAGCATGACCGATGCGCTGTTTATTACCTACCGTGGCACAAGACTGAAAGGCCAGGGCATGATCCTTCGGTTAAAACACCTGCAGCAGTTAACCGCAGATGAGGAGCTACGGGGAAAAGAGATCGGTCTGCATACCCTTCGCCACAGTATTGCCACCCATCTGTTGTCAGCCGGCATGCCGCTGGAGAGCATCTGCCGGTTCCTTGGTCACCGGAGCCTGGACTCCACGCAGATCTATACACACCTTGTCGGAATAAAACAGCAGCCTTTTAAAAATATCCCGGTCCCGGATAGAGTAAAACTCCATGAGGATGAACAGGGATAAACATATAGCCGGATTTAAATCTTATCTGAAATCAAACGCCTATGGCAAAAGAACCATCAATACCTACCTGAAGGAAATGAAGCTGTATTTTGACTGGCTTGAAAAGGAAAACATCGAGCCGGAGAACGTAGGATACAGCGATGTACTGGCCTACATGCAGCAGATTAAAAAAAAGTCAGTAAGTCAGTCAACGGTGAGTCATTACATCAATACGGTGCGTCATTATTATGAGCACCTGAAAGAAAGCGGGATCATTGCTGCGAATCCTGCAGGCAACCTCAAGGTTCATGGTGTAAGACGAAGAAAGCTGCATCATATTTTTGAATCCCATGAGCTTCATAGGATATACAACAGCTACCAGGTGGAAGGTCTGTTAGGTAAAAGAAACAAAGTGATGCTGGGCATGCTGATCTACCAGGGATTAAAGACAGAGGAGCTATCGAGGCTGGAGACGGGCCACCTTCGTGTACGGGAAGGCATCCTGGAGGTTCCGGGAAGCAGAAGGCAGAATGGCCGGACGCTGAAGCTGGAGCCCTGCCAGGTAATGGACGTATATGATTACCTTGTGACGGTAAGACCGCAGATACTCATGTGTTCCGGACAGACCACAGAAAGGTTGTTTATGGGCCTTGCCGGCAGCCGGAACCTGAGCAACCATATAAGCGGCCTGATGAGGGGGCTGCGAAAGAAATACCCGGGTCTGAAAAATACCCGTCAGATCCGGGCCAGCGTGATTGTAAAATGGCTGAAGCAGTTTAACTTAAGGCAGGTACAGTATATGGCGGGCCACCGGTACATCAGCAGCACGGAGGCCTACCGGCAAAGTGAAATGGAAGGCCTTCAGGACGAGATTAACCGCTATCATCCATTGGGATAGGAGAAATTAGGATAAGATAATTGAAACCATATTTTTGCATTTGAATAGAAAAACACAATGAGCAGCCAAGTAAGCATACCCGACGAAGTATTGATCAGCAAGATATACCTGGTACGAGGCGTCAAGATAATGCTGGATAGTGAACTGGCAGAACTATATCAGGTAGAGACAAAGAGATTGAATGAGCAGGTACGAAGGAATATTGACAGGTTCCCCGAAGACTTCATGTTCCAAATGACCAAAGAGGAATGGGAAGACTTGAAGTCGCAAAATGCGACCTCAAGAAGCTGGGGTGGTAGAAGAACGCCACCCCTGGTATTTACAGAACATGGTGTACTGATGTTATCCAGTGTTCTTAACAGTGAGAGAGCTATAGCGGTAAACATAAGGATCATGAGGATATTTACCCGGATGAAGAAAATGCTTATGACAAATCAGGAGATATTGCTCAAGGTAGAACAGATGGAAAGAAGAGTTGCCGGCCAGGATGAGATAATCCAGCATATATTTGAATACCTGAAACAACTTATTAAAGAACAGGATACTCCAAGAAAACAGATCGGTTTTAAGACAAAAAAGAAATAATCGAAGGAGCATTCTACATCAAGCCCAAGCTATATTCACATAATGTGATCTTATATAACTCCTCGGATTACAGCGGTGTGGCGAAGCCACGGATTTTACCTGCGGGTTATATAAGCACATTATGTAAAATAGCCGCTCAAAAGACCAGCGCTCCAGATACTGCTCCGATAAAAACATCAAAAAAATGCAGCAAAGATAGGCACGGATCGTCCCTAAAAAGACAAGTCCGCTTGGCTATTTACCTGTCCCGCTGCCCAGGCGGGAGCCTGCACACGAATCCAGCCGCACCGTAAACCGCTCCGCTCCCTTGCTTTTTAGTTCCGCCCGGCCAGAAGAATGGCTTTCTTTTTTTTGTTTTTCTTTTTCAGGAAATGTTTTTAATACCAGAAGGAGAAAACTAAAAGAAAAACGATGGAATTACCCTTCAAACCCCTAACTTGATGTTTTTATCCGGGCAAATGGAAGCAGCTATACAAAAAACGCAGGCATACATTTTTTGGGACTTAAAGTCAAATTATACCTATCCTGAAATTTTTGATAATTACTATCCTTTTGGCATGGCGATGGTAGAAAATAGCTATGAGAATGTGCTAGAGACAGAGAATAAATACCTTTATAATGGGAAGGAATTGCAGGATGATTTGGATCTGAACTGGTATGATTACGGGGCAAGGATGTATGATGCGAGTGTAGGCAGGTGGCGTGTGGTTGATCCTCTTGCTGATCAAATGAGAAGGCATAGTCCTTATAACTACGCCTATGATAATCCAATCAGGTATATTGATCCTGATGGGATGAAACCGATGGATGATTACTTTAGCGAAACAGGTGAGTTTTTAGGTTCTGATAATGTAGATAACAAAAATATTAGAATTGTAAATCAAGAAAATTTACCCGACAATTTATATGAGACTGATGGTAAAACAATAAATCGAGAGGTTGGTCAGAAGATATCTGATAACATTACAGAAAGTAAACAAAGAGATCAAGCAGTTCAAGGGATAGCAAATCATTATTATAAAGAAGCAGGTTACGATTTAGAAGAATTAATTAGTGGGCGAGTTGAAGAAAATAAAATTGAATTAGCTACGGGTGGACATGGTGAACAGTTTGGATTGGGAAAAACAGGTATTCGTGTAACTTTAAATTTTGGAGAAATTGGTTATCAATTTCAAAATGGATATGATATCATAAACGAATATATTCATGAAAGAGGTGGACATGTGGAAGAATTCAAATCTCTTTTAAAAGCAAATCCAAATTATAGATACAATCGAAGAGATTCGAAAGATTATTGGTCAAGAGAAAGATATGCTGTGAATCGGCAAGTGAATCATAAATCATGGTTTAAAACATCTGATGTTTGGAAAGCAAGAATCAAAGATCAATATGGAACTTTGTTTTCAAAGCAAGCATTGAAATACTATTTTAAATAATTAGTTATGAAAAGAGTGATCACAATTATTCTTCAAATTTTATTATTTGTATTATTTATAGCATGTAATAATAAAGGTCAAAACTGTATAGTTGACATTGAAGTACACCGTCCAAATACTCCCTCACCTGATAATGTAAAATATATATTATCCATTGCTGATGGTGATTTAAAAAATATAATTGAAAATGGTGACTTCAAAGGTATATATTTTCCACAGATTAGTGAGGAGAGAAATTTCAATTTTAAGTTTCCTGAAAGAATGGATGTGGAAGGTGACAACTACATATTTTTGTTAGAAACCACAAGGTTTAGATTATCAGAAGAAGACTTCGATTCACAGGTTATAAAATTTAAAAATGAAGCAAAAATAATTATTGATCGTGAGGAAGAGAATATAGTTTTCACAGTTTGTGAATAAGAAAAAAAGGGGACTTCAACATAGACCTACCTCCGCTGGCGCGCGTCTCCGGACGCGTGACCAAACGTATGGCAGGATGGCAATCAGCCAAAAGAATTGATTACTAACAGGTTTATTGATCAGAAACTGGATTACATCCACAATAATCCCGTGACAGCTGAGATTGTTGATGAGCCACATTACTACTTGTATAGTTCTGCAAGGGACTATGCGGGGATAAAAGGATTACTGGATGTGGAGATTATTGAATACTAAAGTAGGAGCACGCGTCGGGAGACGCGCGCTAGCGGTGAGTGATAACAGGGAAAACCTTAGCGCCTATAGGAATCATCAAAGACTTCACACCTATTCAGTACGTAATATCGTGGCGGGATTTGAATTGGCAGCTCTGAATGTCTGACTACCAATGGTAATTAATCCCAGAACCAGCAAAATACTGATGCTGATTCCAAAAATCCCTATACCGAAATTCACTCTGAACGCAAATTCCTGTAACCAGATGTTATTAATCAGATAAGCAATCGGGCTTCCGATAATAACAGCGATACCAAGGAGGATCAAAAATCCTTTTGAAAGAAGTAATACAATACTCCTGGAATCGGCCCCCATCGCTTTCCGGATACCGATTTCCTTTATCCGGGTCTCCGTATTAAATATCGCCATTCCTAACAATCCGAGACATGCAATGGATATCGCAAGAATTGATATATATCCAACAATAGCAACAACATCCTTGATCAAGCCGTGGGTTTCAGCCAACTGCTGGTCAAAAATCCTGTATTCGAAAGTATGGATTTTATCAACCTTCTTCCATGTGTCTTCAACAAATGATAATGTCCCCTGAACATCGTTCCCGTGTATTTTTATATTGGCATACCTGTAATTTTTGGGAATGTAGCGGAAATAAAAAGGTCTGATTGGATCAAGGAATAAAATCTCATAAAAGAAATCCTTCGTTACGCCGATTACTTCAAGTGGCTCGCCGGAATCTCTTTCTATAAAAAACTCACCTATAATATCTTCAGGTCTATCATATCCTAATTCCTTAACAGCTGTTTCATTGACCAATACATATTGTTCCTTTTCCGTTGAAATGTTTTCAGGGAAATTCCTTCCAGCGACAATATTGATTGCCAGATTATCTAAAAAATTTCTATCAACAGCCATACTTCCCCCATACACCGTATCCGGTTCCTCACGCATGCTGATCAGAGATGTTCCATTATTATATCCAGTCGCAGGAAGATATTCACTGGCTGATACGCGAATAACTTCGGGATGTTTTGACAATTCATTGGAAAAAACCTGGTAATCCGTTCCCTGAAGATGAACATTTATCAGGTGGTCCTTACTGAATCCATACTCTTTGCGAATAATGAAATTAAGCTGGGAATATATCAACACAGTGGATATAATAAACAGCAGTGAAATTACAAATTGCGCAATAATCAATGTTTTACCCAGGCCTGGTTTACGAAAGAAACCACTTCCTTTATTCTCTTTGATGGCAAAACTCGAAGTTAAAACTGTCACCGGTTTAAATGATGAAAGGTAAATGGCTGGTAATATGCCTGCCAGAATTCCGATGATCAGACTGAATACAATAAACAACAGAAAAACAGTAACATTTTGGTTCAACTCCATATTAAGATACTTGTTGAGCCATAATCCCGTAAATCCTGGTTTAATGATCTGCAAGATAACAATAGCAAGGATCAACCCGGATAAGGCAATCACAACGGATTCACAAACAAATTGGGTGAAGATTTGTGTCCGATACGCTCCCGAAACCTTTCGAACACCCACCTCACGTGCTCTGGTGAGTGCGCGTGCTATTGAAAGGTTTGTATAATTAAAGCCGGCAGAGAAGATAACCAGAAATGCCAGAATCATCAGAAAATAGACACCCTCGATGGGCATCCGGAAACTGAGCATATTATTTAACATTTTCCCCGGTGTAATATCAGTCAAAGACTGCATAACAAAAGACATTTCTATATTTTCAAATTCTTCGTATTGTCTTTCCGAAATACTGGATAATATCGGCCCTATATCTTTTGGTGATCTCCCCTCTTCAAGCAGAATATACAGATAATAGCTGAAAAAGGAGCGCCAATCATCGGGATCTAATGAAACCTTCCCTTCACGGTCAAGTGAATAGAGTGTTGACATCGAAATAAGGAAATCAAAGTTTATATGCGAAATATGTTCCTCATTTTTCATCACACCTGTAACAATAAAATCACCCAGTTCTTTCCCTTCATCAAATATTGAAATACCAAGTGTATTTAGCCCTCTATCATTGAACGAAACAATTTTTCCAATTGGATTTTCATTTTTAAATAGTTTCTGTGCGGATTCGGATGTCAATACCAGAGAAAACGGTTCCTTTAATGCAGTTTCGGGATTTCCTTGTTCCAGCTCAAAACTGAATACCTTGAAAAAATCCTCGTCTACATAATGACCGGCAATGCTGGTAATAGTTTCCCCGTAACGAAAATCACCCCCTACGAATGACTTGAGTCCCACCGCCATTTCAATCCCATCATATTCATTCAGCAGAACTTCTTTTAATGGCATTGTGGTTGTTGCATAATATGGGCCACCACTTTTCAGGTTTTTAGAGATGATACGGTAAATCCTGTTCTTGTGGGCATGAAACTGATCGTATTTGTTCAGATCAGACAACATTAATATTATCAGCAGGCAAACCGACATACTCAATGCCAAACCGAAGATGTTTATAAATGAAAATACTTTATGACGAAGTATATTTCGGATTGCTATCTTGAGGTAATTCCTGATCATGATTAAAAAATATTTCGACCTTAGAATGTAAGATCGTAAAAAACCAATTAAGCTTACCCTAAATATAACTATTTTTTAAAACTTCCGGATCTGACAGGGTCTCATTCTTAATCCCACTGGCGCAAGTCTTTCCACCAGGTCTCGAGCGATGGCGAAACTTGAGCCAACATTTGAATAATAAGGATCTGCAAGTTGACAATAATTCAAGATAGATCTTTCCAATAAGGTGATAGGCACAAGTGACCCATCGCACAAAGCCTATCCAAACACTCATATCTCCGCTGGCGCGCGTCTCCGGACGCGTGACCAATCTTTTTTTAAACCATCCTATACAGAAAATATAAAATACGAAACCTTGATTCAAAGATTGATTTTATTATATTTAATTAATTACATACTTCATAACCAGCTATGTCAGAAAAATTTAAAATAAGAAATCCCGAAGGCATATATTTTACTACTTTGACCATTGTGTATTGGATTGATTTATTTGAAAGAGTGGAACTTAAACACTTAATCGTTGATGCATTAAAATTTTATCAGAAACAAAAAGGATTAATAATACATGCATGGTGTCTGATGTCTTCACACCTTCATTTGATCATATCATCATCCAATAGTTACAATCTTTCAGATTTTTTTCGGGATTATAAAAAATATACTAGTAGAGAAATCATCCAAATTATTAACAATATAAATGAAAGTAGAAAAGATTGGTTATTAGACGCCTTTTATAAAGCAGGTAAGGATTTAAAAAGAATAAAGAATTATAAAGTATGGCAGGATGGCAATCAGCCAAA
>Ga0209536_100013652_pt1 | contig 11700 bp, 7 predicted proteins | sample DeeMarSeWOR28_12_FD_187461 | JGI IMG/M metagenome (GOLD analysis project Ga0209536, IMG submission 187461) | Marine sediment microbial communities from White Oak River estuary, North Carolina - WOR-2-8_12 (SPAdes) (version 2) | ecosystem: Environmental > Aquatic > Marine > Intertidal zone >... | reverse complement strand
CGACGGCGGCAGAAATAAGGGACGGATAATCATCCACGATCTGGCTGACCATATTGATTTCAGCAGCTTCTGCGGCTTTGAGCGGACGTCCCAGACAGATCATTTCATGAAACAATTCAGCTCCCTGCGGCCATTTGCGGTAGGGCACGACGCATCCACCGATACCCGGCAGGATCCCCAGCGTGATTTCAGGAAACTGAAAACTCGCATTCCGGGTGGCGACGATTTCGTGGCAGCGAATGGCCACTTCCAGGCCGCCGCCCAGGGCAAAGCCGTTGACGGCGGCGACCACCGGTTTTTCCATTTGATCCATATAAACCTGCACTTTGGCGCAATCCCTGGCATACTGGGCTGATCGCTCGGCGTCTCCCAGCATTTCCGGAAATTTGCCGATGTCGGCGCCGGCTGAAAAAGCAGCCGTTCCGTACCCGGTGATGACAAAGCCTCTGACCGCCGGGTCATTCTCGAATTCTTGCAGGACTGTAAGAATTTCATCGGTCAAGGCATCATTGAGGGCGTTCATGGCCTGGGGTCGTCTGATCGTGATGACCTTAACTCCGTTGAGATCATCAACCAGGACAAAGCGCTTAAAATCCTGATAGGCTGCATAGGGTTGCTGCGGCATTGGAAAACCCGGTCTTTCAGACTGAAACTTATCCATGATGCGCATCACCTCGGTTTCGCCCAGCTTGCGCATGAGATCCAGCGGCCCCTGGCGGAATCCCAGTGCCACCTGACAGCCGAAGTTCAGGTCTTCTCTGGTACCGATGCCGCGGTCGATGATATCAAAGGATTGGGAAAAAAGAATGCCCAGCAGGCGATCCCGAACGGTTGCCTTAATCTCTTCGGGGACCGCAACCGGGCTGCCCGGCCGGTGGGTCAGCCAGCGGTCCACGGATGCCAGAATGCCTGCGGGTTGATAATGCGCGCCTTCTTCCATCTGCAGGCTATTGGTTTCGATAATGATCGGGTTGCCGTTGGCCAGGTTCAGCACGAAAAAGGGCCCCGCAAATACGAATTCCTCGGCCACCTTATCGATCTGGCTGGCCGTTGCGCCCGTCAGCAGGTAGGCCGACTCATTGCACCAGTTGTCAAACACGCGGTCCAGCACGAAACAGATCGCATTATCGGTAATTATGGGGGCTTTGCCGGTTTTGGCAAAAAACCAGAACAGATAATCCAGTGTTTCCTGACTGCCTTTTTCCCAGGCAATGACTTCAACCGGCAGACTGCGCCAGGCGGGCGCGAAAAAGTGGGTTATGGAGGTGCGTTCCGGTTTTTGCATGTTCTGAAATATCCTGTCGGCCGGTATCGAGGAGGTGTTGGAGGTGATAATGGTGTCATCGCCGACAATACTTTCAACGGTTTCAAATATTTTCTGTTTAAGCGGAATGGCTTCGGTGGCGGCTTCAATCACCAGTTGGCAATTTTTGATCTGCTGATAATCGGTTGTGTAGACAATATTCTCGCGCACGGCTGCCGCGCGCTCGGGCTTCATCTTTTTTTTCTCGATGGCTTTTTCGGTGTAGCCCACGATGCGTTGCTCTGCCAGTTTGAGGGGCTTTTCGATCACATCCACCAGGTACAGCTTGCTGTCCGGCAGCGCGCTTTTGAGATAATAGCCGATATCCGGGCCGATGGTTCCGGCCCCGATCACGGCGATTTCAGTCGGCAGGGGGCGGGCGGGCTCGATCAGCAAAGGGTTTAATGTCGAGCGATAAAGCTTTTTTACAGCATCCATAGTGAACTTTCCTTTCTTTGAAAGATTAAAAAAGGATAAGCGATCTCAAAAATGCATCATTCACGGAATTCTTTTGCAAAACTGTTAAAGACTCTGGATAAATTGCTTGACACGTTTTTGTATACCGTATACAAAAGTGTGTCAAGCCAGTAATCGTGCTCATTTCCGAAAAGATCGCGGTTTCGATCACTACCTTGCCATTTCATAATGATCCGCCACAAATGACATCAAAGCAAAAGATATTTGAACCTGTTTTAAAAATAGTCAATCACGTCCATGGGCGCCTTTCCGGGTAGGGCGGATAAGATGTATTTTTAAAACAGGTTCTAAAACCGGGAGGGACAAATCATGAAAGTTCTGGTCAGTGACAATCTCGGAGAAGCGGGCATTAAAATGTTTGAAGCGGAGCCGGGTTTTGAGGTGGACGTCAAAACCGGTCTCGAACCCGATGCGCTCAAAGCCATCATAGGTGATTATGATGCACTGGTGATTCGCAGTGCCACCAAAGTCACTGAAGACCTGCTCCAAGCGGCTAAAAATCTCAAGGTGATCGGAAGGGCCGGAATCGGCCTGGATAATGTGGATATACCGGCGGCCACCAAAAGGGGAGCCCTGGTAATGAACACCCCGACCGGCAATGTGATCACCACCGCCGAGCACACCATCGCCATGATGATGGCTCTGACGCGCAACATACCCTGGGGCACCGCAACGCTCAAGGATGGCAAATGGGAAAAAAAGAAACTCCAGGGTCGCGAGATCTACAATAAGGTGCTCGGCGTCATAGGATTCGGCAAAATAGGATCCATTGTTGCCGACCGGGCGCGCGGTTTAAAGATGCAGGTCATTGTTCACGACCCGTATATCCCGGCCGAGATAATTGAAAAGGCCGGCTTTGAAGCCGTCTCCGTTGAAGATCTGTACGCGCGGTCGGATTATATTACGGTGCATGTGCCCAAACTCAAAGACACCCTGGGGCTGCTCGACAAGAAGGCATTCGATCAGATGAAAAACGGGGTCATGATCATCAACTGCGCCCGCGGTGGTATCGTCTCAGAATCCGACCTCAACGAAGCACTCAAATCCGGCAAGGTGGCCGGTGCCGCCCTGGATGTATTTGAGACCGAGCCTCCCGGAATTTGCCCGCTCTTTGAAATCGACCGGGTCATTTGCACGCCCCATCTGGGGGCCTCGACCCTGGAAGCCCAGACCAATGTGGCCGTGATGGTGGCCGAGCAGATCATTGCCTATCTGCGAGATGGCACGGTGATCAATGCCGTGAATGTGCCGGCGGTCAGCGGTGATTTACTTGAGAAATTGAACCCCTATTTAACGCTTGCCGATCGCATGGGCTGCCTGCTGGCGCAGTTGAGCCGGGGCGCGATAAAAGAAGTGCTGATCGAATATGCCGGTGTTTTTGATGATCTGGACCTGTCTCCGGTCACGACTGCCGTATTAAAAGGACTGATGACACCCATGATCAAAGACGATGTCAACTTCGTCAATGCCCAGCTGCTAGCCAAGGAGCGCGGGATTAAAGTGACCGAATCCAAGATTGCCGAATCTGAGGAATACGTTAATCTGATAACCGTACGGGCCGTATCCGATCAGGATGAAAACGTTGTCGCCGGGACGATATTCGGCCGCAAAAATCCGCGGGTTGTCAATATCAACAATTTCCGGCTGGAGCTGGAGCCGATTGATCGGTTTATTTTGATTCATAATCATGATAAGCCGGGGGCCATCGGCAGCATCGGAACATTGCTGGGCGACAACCTCATCAACATCAGCCGCATGCGGGTGGGGCAGGAGGAAGGCTCCGATAAGACAATGATATTTTTGCGCACCGACACACCGATTCCGGAAGATGTCATCGAGAAAATAAAGGAATTGCCGCTGATCATCAGTGTGGCCGCTTTTGAATTATAACGTGTTGCCCTTCGACTTCGCTCAGGGTGAACTGCGTGCTTCAGTTTGCAGGCGGCCAGCGGCCAGTGGCCAGAGGCAGGTAACCGACAGCCAGAAGCATATGGATATTGGTGAGGGCTAATTGCAGCTGATACGTTTTTAAATATTTTAAAGGATCTGAACATTGAGCAAAACCAAAAGACAATTACTGCTGGGCAATGAAGCCATCGCGCGCGGTCTGATCGAAAACGGATGTGCGATTGCAACCTCTTATCCGGGAACGCCGGCCTCCGAGATTCTGGCCGCGGTGGCCTATTTTCAAAACCGGGAATCGCTTTGCATGCACACCCAATGGGCGGTCAACGAAAAAATTGCCTTCGAGGTGGCCTATGCCGGCTGCCAGGCGGGTTTAAGGGCCGCGGTCAGCATGAAGCAGGTGGGCCTGAATGTCGCTTCCGACCCGCTCATGAGTGCCGCCTACCTGGGGACCAAGGGCGGATTTGTGCTCATCAGCGCCGATGACCCCGGACCTCATTCTTCGCAAACCGAGCAGGACAGTCGTCTGATGGCCATGTTTGCCAAAATCCCGGTGCTGGACCCGGATTCCCCCCGCCAGGCCAAAGAAATGATAAAGATGGCATATGCGCTATCCGAAGCATATCTGACGCCCGTGATGGTGCGGCCCACCACCCGGGTGTGCCACTCGCGTCAGGATATTGCGCTGGGGGCCATTCAATCATGCAAACGTGAGGTTAAATTCGAAAAAAATCCGGCCCGCTGGGCGGCCACGCCCAAATTTCGGCTGCAGCTGCACAAGGAGCTGGAGGAAAAACTGGCCGCCATTGCCGGATACCGGCCGACCGCCCCCAAAAAGCTGAACCCGAAGGCCAGATCCAGGAAGGCCATCATTGCTTCCGGGGTGGCCGCCGCGCACACCAAAGATATTTTAAAGGAATTGAAAATCTGGTCGAAGATCCCCTTTTACCAGGTCTTTCAGCCCTTTCCGTTGCACACCCGCTTTATCAATCAGATGATTGAGGGCTATGAGGACATTCTGGTCATCGAAGAGACCATGGGCGTCATCGAAATGCAGCTGGCCGACCGCTACCGGGTGAAAGGCAAGAATTCCGGTGCGGTGCCGCGGGTCGGCGAGCTGAGTCCGGAAAAAATTCAGCAAATCGTCAGCGATTTTGCCGGGCTTGAATCCGAGGTTTATGCGATCAAATCACCGCCGGGCCGCCGGCCGACGCTGTGCCCGGGATGCCCGCACCGGGCCAGTTTTTTTGCCATCAAAAAAGCCGCTCCGCGGGGGATCTACACCAGTGACATCGGCTGCTACACCCTGGGCCTCAATATGGGGGCCGTTGACACGGTCCTGTGCATGGGGGCCGCCATCAGTCAGGCCTGCGGATTTTACCACGCCTATAAGAATGAGAAAAAACGGCCGGACATCGTGGCCACCATCGGGGATTCGACCTTTTTTCACGCCGGCGTGCCGGCGCTGATCGATGCGGTCGTCCAGAATGTGGGGTTTGTGCTGGTGATTCTGGACAATCGCACCACCGCCATGACCGGCAACCAGCCCACGCCAGCCAGCGGCCACGGGGCCTGCGGCGAGGAAACCCGGACCGTTGATCTCCGCTCGCTGGTCGAAGGCTGCGGCGTCAAATTTTTGCGCGAGGCCGACCCCTACGCGGTCAAAGACTTTATCGCCCTGCTCAAGGAAGCCGTGCAGTACAGCCGTAAAAACGGGCCGGCCGTGGTGATCTCCAAATATCCGTGCGTGCTGCACCGGGCGCGGCAGGGCGGATCCGGCGAGTATATACCGGTGGAAGTCAGCGCTGACTGCGACGGCTGTGGCTATTGCATCAAGCATTTTGAATGCCCGGCCCTGATTTATCATGACGAAGATAAAGATGCCAAGCATGTCAGCATCGATCCGATCCTGTGCACCGCCTGCGGCGTGTGTCTGAACGTCTGCCCCAAAGGGGCCTTCGTACCCAAAAGCTAGCGATGGCATCCTGCGGTTTGGGAGAAAAAAAGGTTTTTTCGGCGATTGTAAATTTAAAAGCAGTTATTCGTTATTTGTTATTCGTTATTGGAAACCAGTAATTGTCGTTTCAGACATCTTTATCGGTCAAAGAATAACCAATAACTGATAACTATTAACTGCGAGTGAGCGAGCAATAAGCGCGAGCGAGGAAACGATGAGCAAAACGATCAAACAGCAAATCCTGATCAGCGGCGTGGGCGGCCAGGGGGTTTTATTTATTACGGGTATTTTAGCGGAGGCCGCCATCAGTAAAGGTTTGCCGGTTTTTACCTCCGAAACCCACGGCATGGCCCAGCGCGGCGGGACGGTGGTCTCGCATTTTAAAGTGGGGGATTTTTCGAGCCCCTTGATCCGGCCGTTTCAGGCGGACGGATTGCTGGTTTTAAAGGACGAAAATATCGCCCAGCACGGCTCATTTTTAAAATCCGGCGGCTGGGCGGTGGTCAACAGCAGCACCGATATGAATATCAACAACAACACCACCGCCAGCGCCGTGGATGCCGACCGCCTGGCCCAGGAAATCGCCGACCCCAAATCGCTCAATTTAATTGTGCTGGGCCTGGCGCTGGCGCGGGCCGGACGGAGAGGCAAAGACCGCATCGACCTGTTTTGCTCCCTGGCGGACGTCAAAAAAGTCCTGAAAAAAAGATTCGGCAGCCGCAAAAAGCTGCTGGACGCCTCCCTGCTGGCATTGCAGGCCGGCACACAGGCATACAGGAAATAACACAACCGACCTCATGGTTAACCGGCCCCGCGATAATTATTGAATTCGAACTTCGGAATGTGGAATTCGGAAATTATCTTTCTTCGGATTCAAGCGCTGAGAAACTGTCAATTGAGTAGAAGAAGAGAAAAGAAAAGAAGTAAGAAGAGAAGTGGGGTCGGACCAATCGGAAGTGCGGAAGTGGGAAGGGAAGTGGTGGGGAAGTGGAAGTGGGGTCGGACCAAGCTAACAGTTTGTAATTAAATATAATACTTCATAAAATCGCCCCAAAAACTGCTCTATATCGCAGTTTTTGGGGTCAAAATGGCTAATATAGGATGGCACGAGCCAATCGGCATTACATACCCGGCTATATATGGCACATTACCCATCGCTGCCATAGGAGAGAATTTTTGCTCAAATTTTTAAAGGATCGTGCTCGATGGCTGCAGTGGCTGGTCGAAGCCCGTAAACGGTATGGACTGGTGGTTCTTAACTACACGGTTACCTCAAATCATATCCATTTGCTGGTTTTGGATAAAGCAGGAGAGAAGGTAATCCCCAGCTCGATGCAGCTGGTTGCCGGGCGAACCGCTCAGGAGTACAACGCACGAAAAAAGCGCCTTGGTGCTTATTGGCAGGATCGCTATCACGCAACGGCCATAGAAAACGGCAAGCATTTTCGCCGCTGCCTGGTATACATTGATTTGAATATGCTTCGTGCCGGCGTTGTGTCTCATCCGTGCGAATGGGTTTTTTGTGGATACAACGAGATACAACATCCGCGCCGCAAGAATAAAATAATCGCCTATGAGCAGTTAATGCAGCTGCTCGGATTTGATCGTTACGATCAAATGACAGCAGCCTATCGCGGATGGATTGAGGATGCCATAGAGCAGGGTGCTGGCGATCGCCAACCGCAATGGAGCGAGAGCATTGCTGTTGGCAATAAAAAATTTATTGAAGGTACGATAAAGAAGCTTGGGAGCAGGGCAGCAGGAAGAAGAGTTGTTCAATCAGAAGGGCAGTTTGAACTTAAAGATCCCGAAATTTCCTATAATGCTCATTTTGGGCCTAAAAAGGCCAATATAGACCATCAAAACGGCTATTATTGGAACGTATCACAATAAATTACAGGCATATAGCTTGGTCCGACCCCAGAATCAGAATCAGAATCAACCAGAATCAATACAATAACCCCAGAATAATCCCCTTTTATTGAATTAGTTGGAAGTGATCATTCATGTCTAAAGAAGAATCAAAAAGGAAAATTTATAGGCGAAAGATTCGGTTTTCATTGAAAGCTCCTAATGCAAAAGAGGTCTTTTTGGTAGGCGATTTTAATAATTGGGATACAAGGGCCAATCCAATGAAATTTGATAAGGATGGATCATGGAAGGTGAGCTTAATTTTCAATCCTGGAAGATACGAATTCAAGTTTTTAGTGGACGGCAAATGGCGAGAGGGGTTAAAAAAGGAACAGACGGTACGCAATTGTTTCGGAACTTTGAACAATGTCCTGATTGTGTCCGAAAAGGAGAAATAATTCTATTCTATTGTACAAAACAGTGAATATCAAATCTGAAAATCCTCGTGAAACACCATGGATATCTGCAATATTGGTGAAGTGCATGTATTCTCATATCTCAATTTGACAACAGTTTAAGCTACTCATAAAGTTACTCAAAATTATGGAAAGGCCTTAGCTATGCTAATAAAACATCGCGGTTTTGAGCCTCAAGTCGCTTCGTCAGTTTTTGTTGCTCCGAATGCAACCGTTATCGGAAGGGTAAATATTGGCCCAAAATCAAGGGTTATGTACGGAGCAGTTATAGACTCCGAGGGTTCTGAAATTGATATTGGCGAATGCTCGATAATCTGCGAAAACGCTGTTATCAGAGCAACTGCATCTGGAGATATTGACCATCCAGTATCAATAGGTGACCACGTTTTCATTTCCCCTCAAACAACCATGATTGGTTGTAGCGTGGAATCATATTCCTATATTGCAACTGGTGCTACGGTTTTACAGGGTGCTACAATTCGTAAGGGAGCGATTGTGGCTGTTGGAGCGTTTGTTCACGCCAATGCTGTAATCCCAGGCGATTTATTTGTTCCGCCAAATACTATCGCTATTGGCGATCCTGTGAGAATTTTTAGTCCGGACGAGAAAGAGATTCTGGTTGATGCTATTAGATCAATTGGATTTACCAAGGTTGCATTCGATGTTGAGCCTCAGGCACATGATCGTTTATCAGTAATGAAGAAGGCTACTGAGGTCCGGTCTAAAGAGTTTAAAAGTCATTTTAATGATGAAATACTACCATAACCAGTTTTGACATTTTTGCAGGCGCCTCTATCATTTATTTTTTCTGACATTGGACGGAGATGATTAGACAAAAGCTAAAATCAGGAAAAAAGTTTTGGATGATTTGGCAGGCGAGTTGAAAATCAACTTAGGAATAATAAGTACCACTTTTAAGCAGGGACCGATCAACAAAGATATATACGCTCGCTTGGCAATCGTTACAAGATATATTGAACATAATGAGCCAGTTGGCAGTATTGATAATCCTTCCAAATGGATCAAAGACACAATTCATTTGCGCTGGGGTCGCACCGGTGTTTATTTGAAAGATAAACCCGATGAAATTGTTTGTTTTGGCGGGAGTACTGAGAAAACTGTATTTGGCTTTGGGGGATCTCTTCACCATGTCATTGGCGCCGAAGGGCCAGACCGGCCTTGTGGAGCAGATTCAACTGTACCAGCTTTGTTGGCAGCTCTATCAAAAGAGGTTGAATTGTCCGATCCTGCTAAAAATTATGTAGATTCTTTGAGTAATGGGATGTCAGAAGAAGAGCTTTCCGATCACGCTCTTGGATCAGTGGATTTTGTCAGCTTAACAATGAGGGGTCCATTGCAAAATGTTGAGATTTTGGCAAAGAAGCTTTTATTGGGTACACGAGTTCCAAACGAAGAGTTTGGATATGGCGAAACTCAGACCAAGACTCTTCTCGGAACCCCCATTTATGTGGCAATGTCTGAATAGAAAACCCAATTGTCAATCGAAGTCTTAAATTACTATCTGATCCTGTCAACTCAAGTATAGGTCAGGACACAACATAATGTGTATCATATGATTTGACAGTAATTCATATTTACGATATTTCAATTTCATCTTGCCACGTCACTTCAACATCATTCAAACTGCATAAGCATCAATGGAGGGCACAAAAATGAAATGCCCAAAGTGTCAGTTTGATAATCCTGAAGGATCGAAGTTTTGCGGTGGATGCGGACAAAAATTTGATCTAACCTGCCCAGAATGTGGAGCCCATAATCCGGCTGAAAATAAATTTTGCAATGAATGCGGATCTGATCTTAAACTAGTAAAAGAGTTTACAGATAAAATCACAGAAACAATTCGCTTGCCTGTTTCCCCCTGTAAAGATACCTTAGGTACAGATATCCCTTCCGCCACCGGTGAACGTAAACATGTGACCGTACTATTCTCAGATCTAACCGGTTATACCGCAATGTCTGAACGACTCGATCCCGAGGAAGTAAAAGGCATCACAAGTGAAATTTTTAATAAAATTTCGAAAATTATTTACAAATATAACGGATTCATCGAGAAATTTGCAGGTGATGCTGTCATGGCGCTTTTTGGTGCAACCACATCACACGAGGATGACCCGGTAAGGGCTATTCATGCAGCGAGAGAAATTCACAGTCTGGTGAGATCTTTAAGTCCAAAATATGAAGAAAAGATCGAGCATCAGTTGTCGATGCATACAGGTATTAATACAGGCTTGGTTGTAACAGGAAATATTAATCTGGACAAAGGAATCCATGGTGTTGCTGGCGACGCAATCAATGTGGCTGCTCGATTGAGCGGCTTAGCTGAGGCCGGAGAAATTATAGTGGCCTCTGACACTTACTATCAAGCTCAAGGTTATTTTGATTTTGAAGAATCAGAGCCAGCTGCTGTCAAAGGTAAGTCTGAACCAATCCGAATTTATAAGGTATTATCAGCAAAAGACCAGCCAATTAAGATTCATCGCCTCGATGGTCTCAGGGCAGAATTAATTGGCCGCAAGGTGGAGATGAATCAATTGGCAGAAGCTGTAGACTCGCTAAAAGAGCGCAGCGGCTCTGTAATATCCATATGTGGAGCAGCGGGAACCGGAAAAAGCCGACTTGTTGGGGATTTCAAAGACTCGTTAAAACAGCAGGAAGTCCAATGGCTGGAGGGCCATGCTTATCCCTATTCTCAAAACATTCCATATTATCCATTAATAGATCTACTAAGTAAAGCCCTGCAAATTGAGGAAGGAGATCCTCCTGAAAAAATAAGGGAAAAAGTCGAATCTGGAATATTTGCTATATTGGGCAATAAGACTGAGGTTGTTCCATATATTGGAAGCCTGTTTTCCTTAAACTATTCCGAAATAGAAAATGTAAGTCCGGAATTTTGGAAAGCACAATTGCAAAAGGCTGTTCAAACAATTCTCTCCGAACTGGCGCGACGCGCTCCAACGATCATATGCTTGGAGGATTTGCACTGGGCAGATCCATCCTTTCTTGACCTTACTCGTATGCTGCTGTCTGATTTTAGGAAACCTATTCTGTTCTTGTGCATTTATCGACCAGCGATATCACTGTTTCCAAGCCATGAAATAAACGCCATGGGTAATCCTTACCAGGAAATTCGCTTACAAGATTTTTCACCATCTGAGTCCCAACAAATGGTAGAGTCTTTGCTAAAAACACAGACGATACCCGCGGATTTGCTATCATTTATTCATGATAAAGTTGAGGGTAATCCTTTTTATATCGAGGAAATGATTAATTCCTTGATAGAATCAAAAACCCTTGTGCCTGATAACGGAGGCTGGAAAACCACAAGATCCATCAGTGAATCAGATATATCGTCAACAATCCATGGTGTTATTTCAGGTAGGCTTGACCGACTGGAGAAAGAATCCAAGCGTATTCTTCAAGAGGCTTCGGTGATCGGTAGAACTTTTCTGTACGAGATTCTCAAAAAAATCACCCAAGTCAAAGAACAAATAGACACTCATTTAAGTATTCTTGAGAGGCTTGATCTTGTCAAAACGAGAACAATTCAGCCAGACCTGGAATACATTTTTAAACACGCTTTAACCCAAGAAGCGGTTTATAACGGGTTGCTGAAAAAAGAACGAAAGGAAATCCATGAACGTATCGGTCTTGTGATGGAGCAATTGTTTAAAGACAGACTTCCGGAATTATATGAAACATTAGCTTATCAC
>Ga0209536_100013651_pt1 | contig 11701 bp, 5 predicted proteins | sample DeeMarSeWOR28_12_FD_187461 | JGI IMG/M metagenome (GOLD analysis project Ga0209536, IMG submission 187461) | Marine sediment microbial communities from White Oak River estuary, North Carolina - WOR-2-8_12 (SPAdes) (version 2) | ecosystem: Environmental > Aquatic > Marine > Intertidal zone >... | reverse complement strand
GGATTGTCGAGGAAACGCTGAAGAAGAAGGGCAAGGAGATTGCTGAGGGGAATCAGGCTTCGGCCAGGGCCGGTTCCGCACATGTACAGCAGCAGGGCGATCGGCTGGACGGCTTCAGCTTTAAACAGGCGTCTGGGAAGGGGCTCATGCTGATTAACGGAGCCTCTGCCATTGGACTGGGTGCCCTGATGTCCGGGTGCAAGTTCTATTCGGCCTATCCCATGACGCCCTCGACCGGTATCATGACCTTCCTCGCCGGGAAGGCGGGGAAGCATGGACTGATCGTTGAACAGGCGGAGGACGAGATTGCGGCCATCAATATGGCCCTGGGGGCCTCCTACTCCGGGGTCCGGGCCATGACCGGTACCTCGGGTGGCGGGTTCGCGCTCATGCAGGAAGGATTGTCCCTCGCGGGTATGACCGAGACCCCTATCGTGATTGCGGAGATGCAGCGGCCTGGCCCGGCCACCGGTCTCCCGACAAGGACCGAGCAGGCAGACCTCCTTTTCATCGTTCACGGAGGGCACGGTGAGTTCCCACGGGTTGTCTTTGCGCCCGGAACGCCCGAACAGGCTTTCTATCTCACGAACAAGGCCTTTGACCTGGCCGAGAAATACCAGATTCCCGTGTTTATCCTGGGCGACCAATACGTGGGTGACACGGAATGGACGCTGGAAGGGCTGGATATGAACCGCCTGACCGTGACCGATTACCGGAAACGAGGGAAGGCGCTGCAGAGCCTGGATTCTTACAGACGATATGCTCATACAGGGACCGGCGTATCGCCTCTTGCGATTCCCGGTGAATCCAGGCATCTGGTGGTCGTGGACAGTGATGAGCACGATGAAGATGGACATATCATCGAGGATGCGGAAACCCGTATGCACATGATGGAGAAGCGTTACTTCAGGAAGTGGCCCCTGATACGGAACGAAATGGTTCCCCCCCGGATATACGGTCATGAGTCCCCGGAGTTAATTCTGGCGGGCTACGGCTCCACCTTCGGTGTCATGAAAGAGGTCGTAGACCGCCTTAAGGACCGGATGAAGGTCGCCATGCTTCATTTCAGCGAGGTGTATCCCCTCCCGCCGGTCACGACGTTCGACTATGTCCGGTTTTTGGGTAAAGCCGAGACGGCCCTGTGCATTGAGAATAATGCGACCGGCCAGTTCGCCCGGTTGCTGAGGGCGGAAACAGGGTTCGAGTTCTCGGCTCAGATCAACCGATACGACGGCCGCCCGTTTACAGTGGAGTCTCTGCACGGAGAGGTTAATGGCTACGCTGGATGATTATAAGGGCCAGGAGACGGCGTGGTGCCCGGGTTGCGGAAATTTCGGCATACTGAGCTCGCTGAAGAAGACCCTTGTGGCTGCAAAGATATCGCCCCACGAACTGACCATTGTGTCGGGTATTGGACAGGCCGCCAAGCTACCCCACTACATCCGCTGCAATACGTTCAACGGACTGCACGGTCGGGCCCTTCCGGTGGCTACCGGGATTGCATTGGCCAATCACAAGATGCGCGTTATCGTGACCACCGGTGACGGCGACTGCTACGGCGAGGGAGGGAATCACCTCATTCACGCGATCCGGAGAAACGTGAACGTGAAGGTGTTCATACACAACAACCAGGTTTACGGTCTGACCAAGGGGCAGGCTTCACCCACTTCCGGAGAGGGGATGGTCACAAAGATACAGACACAGGGCGTCATTTCGGGTCAGGAAAACCCCCTCGCCCTGGCCATTTCACTGAACTGCAGTTTCGTGGCCCGGGGTTACGTGGGGGACCCGGAATTTCTGCAGACCCTCATGACGGCGGCTTTGGAGCACAAAGGGTTTGCCCTGGTGGATATCCTGCAGCCCTGCGTGACCTTCAACCATATCAACACGTACGAATGGTATACGCAGCGGGTATACCGGCTGGAAGAGGATTACGCTCGTGACGACCGCGTCAAGGCCTTCGAACGGTCACTCGAATGGGGGGAAAGAATACCCACAGGGATCTTTTACAGAAACAACCGGCGGCTTTTTGAAGAGAGCTTGGCCGTTTTGGGCGACAAACCGCTTGTGAAGCAGCGGACCGATCTGAAAAAGGCAGGGGAGGAAGTCCAGGCTCTCTACTGATCCCCTGCTGGAAGGTCATTCTCCGGGATAAGTGGTACGGGCCGCGGACGCTCGAATAGCATATCTTTCAAGGAGGCACCCCTTATGAAGGGACAAGGATTCATCCTGTTGTGCGTCGCTGCTTTGCTGATACCCGTGAGCGTGTCAGGAGACGGCCGAGGGGAGAGGGAAAACGTTCCCCCGGTTTCCAATGAGACCTATCGGCAGGCCTGCGGGTCCTGTCATTTTGCCTATCAGCCGGGCTTGCTGCCGGCGAGCAGTTGGAAGGCGTTGATGGACGACCCGGGTGCGCACCCGGGAGGGCCAATTTCTCTGGACCCGAGGGAGCGCGATGAGATCAGGGACTACCTCCTGGAAAACAGTGCGGAAAAGAGTCCGTCCAAGAGGTCAAGGAAGATACTCAGGTATGCAGGTCGCTCGACCGGGATTCGCGTAAGTGAGAATCCCTATATACGGGAGAAGCACGACGATATCGGCTCTGCTGTCTTTGGGCGAAAATCAATCGGTTCGCGGGCAAACTGCCCGGCCTGTCACCGGAGTGCCGAGAGAGGCTATTACGACGATGACGATGTCGTTATTCCGAGGTGAGGGGATAGGATTACTTGTATTATTTTGATAATTCCAAACGTCTGAATTCCCTGTTCCTTGTACTTTGTTATAGACCGCGCGTGCGATGATGCATCAAGAGGCGATGGGCAAACTGAAAGATAAATTGTTCGTGCCTTGCCCGATCTTATTCTTTCAGCCGGGCACGTATCTGTTTTCCTTATAGGCCAGGGCAGGGTGTAAGGAAAGACCAAGGCTGCATGAGACCGGGCCGACTGCACTTAAATCGTGATGTGAAGCGCATAAGAATATTGATTTTCCAGGTAGATGTCGCCACGACTTCTCGGAGCCGCTTCTGCAGTCTTGCCCTGGACATCCGGTAACGACGAAATCAGTCAGCAGTCCGGGAGTGTCTGCATTTTTTACACCCCGAGTTGAGCATCGGGGAGGGTTATTAAGGAATATGGAGTCTTTTCAATGGATTCCGTTTCAAGTATGCAATTTGCATGGATATAATACAGTAATTGGGTTTTTCGAATGTGGACCCACGAGCAGATACGGGCAGAGTGTCAATATCAGGCCAGAAAAATAATATTGCTTGGAAGCTGGGGCGAGGAACAGTAATGACTTTGTGACCTGTGAGGATCATTCATGCGCTGCTACGCGATACAAGCCTTATTCGTGACCTGTTTGAAGGGAACGGGCAGGTTATTGCGCGGATCAACCCCAAAGCGGAAACTCCGTAGCAGCGTTGCGGAAGAAGTGAGCATCGCAACTTGAGCCGACCACCTGGTCGGCTTTATTCGTCTTTGAACATCTGCAAGGAGGGGTCCTATGAAACGTCTATTGTCTGGAACGCTTTTGTGTCTGGTGTCTGTAGCCAGCGTCTGCCTGAGGTGGTCTCCGGTGGAGGCTATCATGCCGCCGGAGGTTTCATTTCAGGGGTTCATCCAGGACGCTTCGGGACCGGTGAATGGCGATGTCGAGATGACATTCGCCCTGTATGAGTGTTTGAGTGCTGTTACTTGCCCGACACCTGTCTGGGAGGAAACACAGACGCTGCAGGTTGTGTCGGGCGTGTATTCTGCCTTGCTCGGCTCGGTGAATCCGTTCGGGGCCGACCCGGACCTGCAACCCAATACGGAATACTGGCTCGGCGTGCGCGTAGGTACTGAACCGGAGTTGACGCCACGCCAGAAGGTGACAAGCGTCTTCTTCGCCTTCATGGCAGACTCGGCGAACCAGGCGGGCGCGGCGGACTTTGCCCACGATGCAGATATGCTTGACAGCATCGACTCGAGCGAGTTCCAGCGGGTGACGACGGGGCCCTGCGGACCTTTCAGTTTTCTCAAGGAAATACTTGCTGACGGAACAATCGTTTGCGAGGGGGAGACAGACCCACAGGTTAATGAACTGGCAAAAACTGCCCTCGTTCCATGCGCGGACGGCCAGGTCGTGAAACGGTCAGGAACATCGTGGATTTGTTCCGACGAGATCGACCCCACAGTGAACCCCCTTGGGCAGGCGACCCTTACCTGTAACGCGGAGTGGGTGCCCAAGTGGAACGGCAGCCAGTGGGTCTGTGCACCCGATGAACAGGGGACGGGTGAGGTGCCAGTACCGTTTGTACTGACGGAAACCAGTGTGGATGCCCTGATCCAGGGTGTAAACACCGGAACGGGGTCGGGGGTTTACGGTCAGAATTCAGTGAACAATAACTCCGGATTCCTTGGAACTTCTCAATATGGTGTTGAGGGCAGGGCAACGGGCTCGACTGGAATGGCGGTCAGGGGAGAGCATCTGACATCGGGCAACGTGGGGTATCTGGGAGGCAACGGGTCTGCCGTGCATGGAACTCATGATGTCTCGGGAAACATTGGTTTCCTTGGTTCCAATACGTATGGAGTGGCGGGATTGAGCACCAACGGTTCAGGTTACGGGGTTATGGGGTACACCGATGCGGCTGGAGATTTTGCGGGAGTGCATGGTGATAATGGGGGCTCCGGCCCTGGCGTGCGGGGTACGAGTTCTGGCGGATACGGCTTGTATGGAAGGAGTACTAGCGCACCAGCCGTTTACGGGGAGCAAACAAATACCAACAACGTGGGCCAATTGGCAAGCAGCAGTTACGGGGTGCTGGGAGTTAACGGTACAAGCCAAAACTCTGGGTACTTAGGTGGTTCAACTGCTGGTGCGCGCGGGCGCAACTTTTCAACGGGAAATGAGGGGCGGCTTGGTACGGATGTTAACGGCGTCTACGGAATCGCCGGGATTGGCGTGGGTGTTAGGGGGGAGCAGTCGAGTTTCGGGAATTACGGAATTCTGGGTGCAAATTTTGTTGGAGCTTATGGGTATCACAATGGTACCGGAAACGATGGATCCCTTGGAACTTCCGATGCGGGGGTGAGCGGCGAAAGTGCAGACGGATACGGTGTCAAGGGAACTAGTTCTACAGGAACCGGAGTATATGGACAAAGCACTAATGGCTATGGTGTTCACGCCGGGAGTACGAACAGCAGTGGCCTTTATGTCGAAGGCTACGCAGCGGGTGTGGGCGGCTCAGCGGCCTACGTCATGAGCGGAGCCACTGGAGGTATTGCGGCGACACTTGAAAACAATTCAACTGACGTCACGATGGTGCTCTTTCAAAGGGGGGCTGGCCCCCTTCTACGGGCATTCCGGGGGGAGATTTCTGGCCCTGGGGTTGTTGCAGAGATTGGGGGAGACTCCGGGGTGTATGGGCATAGTGACTCCCAGATAGGGGTCAAGGGACAGAGCATTGACAGTAGTGGCGTTGAGGGCCATACGATTTACGGTAACGGCGTTGAGGGTCATACGATTTCCGGACACGGTGTCCGAGGCGAGACGGTCTCCGGTGTCGGGGTGTTTGGAATGTCATCGCCCACGGGTTATGCCGGATGGTTCGATGGACGGGTTATGGTAGCCGGCCGGCAAACAGTACAGGTTCTTGAGGTTCTGGGAGGAGCTGACCTATCGGAAAAATTCGAAATCAAACCAGCAGGAATGCAATCAACACCTGAGGCAGGAATGGTCGTCAGTATTGACCCCGCCGCGCCAGGGGAACTCGTGGTCAGCGCTGAGGAGTATGATCGGAAGGTGGCCGGAATCATCAGCGGAGCCGGCAACGTCAGGCCGGGCATGCTCATGGGGCAACAGGGCACAGCGGCTGATGGGGAAAGTCCGGTCGCGCTGACCGGGAGGGTATACGTCCTCGCCGATGCCTCCTATGGCGAAATCGCTCCTGGAGATCTTCTTACTTCGTCAAATACACTGGGTCATGCTATGAAGGTCACGGATTACGACAGGGCCCAAGGGGCCATCATCGGAAAGGCCATGGGTAAGCTGAGCAACGGCAAGGGGCTGGTACTGGTCCTCGTTTCTCTCCAATAGGTCGAGGCAGAATATGCTTAAGCGGTCTGAACTGACAGGAGGGATACCATGAGGGAACAGAACTGCAAATCAATTCGGATAGTGCTTATCATTGCGCTTATCGTTTTCTGCCGAGATCAGCTTTATGCTGCGCCCGCATCCCTACCTATTGGCAAGGAAGTCCGAGCGCGTCAGGAGGCCATTGCTCAGCTTCTCCGACAGGTAAGGGATAGGGGCCTCGGGCCTGGGCGCGCCAGCCAGCAAGCGGAGGCACCGCGGATTAACGTTGATCGAGGCGGTTACATAACACATCTTGCAGCGCCTCCAGGCCACTATTTCCCGGTGACAAGAGTGGTTCAAGGAAATCCGTCCGATACGGCACTGAATTTTATCAATGAGCACAGGCAACTCCTCGGGGCGGAACCCCTGTCAATGAATTTTCGGAGCATGAAAAGCAGAAGGCAGGCCGGACGGAATTACGAGCGATTCAGACAGACATATATGGATATCCCTGTTTTCGCAGGTGAGATCATCGTACAACTCGATGACGAAGGGGGTGTTCGGTATCTTTCCAGCGACATTTCCAAAGATCTACCGGCCGTTGATGGAATAACTGTTCCGTCCATAACCCCTGATGAAGCAAGGATCATCGCAACTGGCTCTATTGGCGATGAAATTGAACCGGAAGATATGCAGTTTACCGAGCCCGTTCTGAACATATTCGACCCGGCGGTCCTGGGAGTCGAAGGCAGTCCGAGACTGGTATGGAGATTCCGGGTTACTTCCTCGGACGTTCAATTCAGAAATTCGGAATTGCTCATAGACGCGCGCAACGGAGAGGTCGTTAGGAACTATACTTTAGAACCACCAGCGCTCTTTAGACTGGTCTCGGATGCCGCGAACACCAGTTCTGGCACTCTCGTCCGTCAAGAGGGCGATCCTCCAAGCGCGGTCGCGGAGGCAAACGCTGCCTATGATTTCTTGGGTGATACATATAACTTCTACCTAACATTTCACGGTCGTGATGGGGGCAGAGGCTGTCCCCTATTAGGAGACTGTCAGGCTGCTGTTGTGCGCCTGTGCGAGGGCGGGGTACCGTGCCCGTGGGATAACGCAACAGGTGGCGCTCTTATGAAGTTTGGTGAGGGTTATGCTGTTGACGACATTGTCGGGCACGAGTATACGCATGGGGTAACCTTCTGGGAGTCCGGACTGGTCTACGAAAATGCTCCGGGCGCGATTAACGAATCCTTCTCCGATATCTGGGGGGAGTTTGTTGACTTGACCAACGGCGCCGGCAATGATGCGGCCACTGCGCGCTGGACGATAGGTGAAGACCTCCCCCATTACAGAGAGGGGGAGGCTGGAAATCCGATACCTGGCGATGGAAACCCGGAACAGGGACTGGATTGCGCGAACGGTATCGACGATGATGGGGATGGTTATGTCGACGAGGGTTGCCCCGTGGGTGACTGGGTGTATGAAACGGGGGCAGCATGTGGAAACCTTCTGGATGATGACGGTGACACCTTCATCGATGAGGGGTGCCCGGGCAACTGCATAGACGGTATTGATAATGACAATGACGGGTTGGTCGATGCAACTGACAATGAATGTTCATTGCGGAAAATGAGTGATCCCCCCTGGAATGCACAGCCCGACAGGTTGGGAAGTCCGTTCTACTTCCAACCCGTTCCGAATCCTGATGATACAAACGACCAAGGGGGGGTACATACAAATAGCGGTATCATAAACAAGTTGGCCTATTTGTTGACTGATGGTGGAACATTTAATGGGTACACTGTATCTTCGACAGGGCTAGCACGCGTTATCGACGTTCTCTACGAGGTACAGACGAATCTTCTTGTTTCTGGAGCATATTATTACGACTTTTACGGTGCCATCGTTCAGGCGGCCATCAATCGAGGCTGGAGCATCACAGAAAGAAACAATCTGGCGAGAGCATGCCTTGCGGTCGAGATTTCGTATCAAGAATTTAGTTTTGATACCTACGTGAGCGCGTCAAGCGGGGACGATTTTTACGACGGCTCGATATCGAGACCCGTTGAAACGGTTGTCAGGGGAAACGCGTTGGTGCGCCCGGGGCACAATCTCAGAATTGAAAGCGGAAGCTATAACGAGTCCGTAATCTTTGAAAAGTTCATGGGCGTTGAGGTCTGGGATCCAACCCAGGGCAGCGTCATTATTGGCGAGTAGCCTGCATTATCCCTGTTTCTATCGGGGTCGGATTGATTGATACCTATTTCCCGTCCAGATGTTCGGACGTGACTCTCTCCACATCTTTATAGCGATAAGGCTTGACGATAACGCCGCAGAAGCCATGGTCACTGTAATGGGCCAGGATGGGGTCGTTGGAGTAGCCGCTTGAGACAATAACCCGGGCCTCCGGATCCAGTGCGAGAATTTCCTTGACCGCTTCCTTGCCCCCCATTCCTCCGGGAACGGTGAGGTCCATGACCACCAGGTCGAATCTGTTTTCGGAGTTCATCGCCTCCTGATACAACGCGATGGCTTCCTCGCCATTCTCCGAAAGGACCACGTCACAACCCATGGTGACCAGCATCTTCCTTGCCACGTCTCGGACCATCTGCTCATCATCCATGAGCAGAATGCGTCCATGCAGGGATGCCTGCTCCAGCTCCGGAATCTCCTTCCGGGCTTCTGCCATCTTTTCTGAAGCAGGAAGGTAAATAGTGAAGGTCGTCCCGAGACCCGGGGTGGAGTCCACGCGGATATGGCCATCGTGCTTGCTGATGATGGACTGGGTGATGGCCAGGCCGAGGCCGCTCCCTTGGTGTTTTGTCGTGAAATAGGGGTCAAATATCTTTTCCACGATATTGGCTGGCATGCCGATGCCCGTGTCCTGGATGCGGATTCTTACGTACCTTCCCTTCCTGGCGTAAGGGATATCCCCTTTGGAGACCGACGGAAGGTTCTCGCACGATATCGAGATGGTACCCCCTCCCGGCATCGCATGGCTTGCATTGATGACAATATTCTGAATCACCTGGCTGATTTGGCCCTTGTCGATATCAACCAGCCATAGATCTTCCGGAATATCAAAACGGCACGCGACCTTTTCTCCGTGAAGCACGAAACTTGCCGACTCCGTGATGACCTCGGCAAGGGACGCCGTCTTCCTGACCGGTTCCCCCCCCTTGGCAAAGGTCAGCAACTGCTGGGTCAGTTCCTTGGCTCTGAGCGATGCCCTTTCGGCGTCAGAGAGGGTTTTTCGCGTATCCTCCTTCAGGTCGTCATCGATGAGCGCCAGGCTCAGGTTTCCGAGAATTGCGGCCAGGATGTTGTTGAAGTCATGGGCAATGCCGCCGGCCAGGACCCCAATCGACTCAAGCTTCTTGACCTTGAGGAGCTCTTTCTCTGTCCTGAGCTGTTCGGTCACGTCCCTGAAGACGAGCACCACGCCGATGATGTTGCTTTGGGCATCCAGAATCGGCGCGCCGCTGTCTGCAATGCTCCGTTCCGTGCCGTCCCGTGCAACAAGAATCGTATGGTTCGCCAATCCGACAATCTGACCGCTGGTGAGGACCTTCTTGGCGGGATTTTCGCACGCCTCCCGGGTGAGTTCATTGATGATACTGAACACATCCTCCAGAGGGCGGCCCATGGCTTCTTCGGGTCTCCAGCCGGTCAGTTTCTCCGCCACCTTGTTGAGTAGGGTGATGTTTCCGGAAATATCCGTGGTGATGACCCCGTCACCAATGCTCCTCAGGGTTACCGCAAGTCGTTCCTTTTCAGCAGCCAGGTCCTCCTGTGTCTTTATCTGCTGCGATATGTCCTCTACAACCTCAATAAACCCCTTCTGTGTACCGTGTTCCGAGTAGACTGGAAAGGCCTTGATGTTGACGGTCAAGGTGGAACCGTCGTCTCTCCGACCTGAGGCAATCGTTTCTTTGGGAGTGCCCGTCTTCATGGCCTCCACCCCGGGGCAGTGCTCGCAGACATGGTCGCGTTTTTCGAACTCCTGGAAACATTTCCTTCCCTTGAACTCTGCCACAGGTTTTCTCAGCATCCGCCCCTGGGCACTGTTAGCCATGACGATGTTATGGTTTTCATCGATGAGGGTAATCCCCATGTTGATGTTCTCCACCAGGGACCGGTACAGCTCCTCGCTCTCTTTCAGTGCCTCTTCCGCACGGATTCTCCGGTCAATATCGGTTTGCAGGGATTCGGCCATCTTGTTGAAGGCGCTTGAAACCAGGCCTATCTCATCCGGGGTTTCTTTCCTGATTCTGTAATCGAGGTTGCCTTCTCCAAATTTCCGGACGCCCAGGGCCAGAGCGTTCAGAGGGCGCAGGAAATGACGGATCACAAGGAAGAGGACGGCTCCAAGAACAGTCAGGCCGATACCTGAATAGAAGATTGCAGCCTGAATGATGCGTCCCCGGGCCTCTTCAATGCCGGCAGTCGAAAAGCCGTGCCAGAATGCCCACCGTTCATTGCCGACAGCGAATGCCTTTTTGAACACACCATAATGTTGGGCCCGATTCAGGACGATATTGTTCGTTCTCTCGACCGAACTCAGCTGTTCCCTGATTTCAGGGAAATACGCTCCGGCGTTTGTTCCCACGAATTCCACCTGATCGGCGAGATAGATCACGTTGTCCTTGTCGACGATCCACCAGAACAGGAAGTGATCGTGTCCCGCGATGCTTCTTAACGTCTCAAAGGGCCATTTCCCCACCGAGTGCCAGCGCTGAATTTCGCTGGTAACGAGTTCAGCCTCTGTCTGCTCCCTTTCGAGCAACAGGTGTTCGGTTTCCGCAATCCGGCGGGCAGACATGTGCAGGATGATGAAGGCCATCACGGCGAGAAACAGAATCAGCCCGACGCCGTATATCTTGGCAAAGAGGTTCATGTTTTCTTCGGGCCAATCACCAGAAAAGAGGTTGTGAGATTGCAGTGCTGATATCCCACGCCGGGCAGGGATCCCTGCTCGCCCCAGGTAAAACTGGCAATGAAGGGTGCATAACCGTTGGCATGGTTGATCAGGACGGGAAATTTCAGGCGCTCTTCGTCAGGAATCACGCCCATGACGCCACCGCAGATAATGCCGAAGCCCAGCAGCACCGGTTCGTCCCCGGAAAGGGCGATGGACTCCCGGGCCTCCTGAGGAAGGTTGCCGATACGATTCATCAAAACTTCCCAGGTTCCGTAGCTCAGGTAAACCCGGTCACCCTCCTGGATATTTCCGGTGGGGAAGAGCCCGTCTGTGATGAGGTTCTTGTTGGGTGCCCAGGGGTGTGAAAAGACGGTGTAGGTGTTGCCGTCGGGAGCGAATCGCTTTCGAAAGAGAGGGTGGAGACTCAGGAAGTCCCTGAAGGCGTCCGTCTTCTCACCTTTGAGTCGCAGTCGTGTCACTTCCCCGTCCAGCCAGCCGTCATAAACCTCGTAGGCGGGCTGGTCGTCTATCTCCACAATTCTCCGGCCGTCCATCCTGGTGACCACGCCGGAATGCTCGTCAGTTTTTTCAAAACCGGATTCGAACGCCCAGCCCATGGCCAGATCGGTGTAGAAAACGGCAAGGCTGACTCCCTCTGCGTAGACGGCATCATTGCCAATGACCACGCCATCCGGCCCACCTGCCGTGCCACCCAGCAGG
>Ga0209536_100013650_pt1 | contig 11703 bp, 10 predicted proteins | sample DeeMarSeWOR28_12_FD_187461 | JGI IMG/M metagenome (GOLD analysis project Ga0209536, IMG submission 187461) | Marine sediment microbial communities from White Oak River estuary, North Carolina - WOR-2-8_12 (SPAdes) (version 2) | ecosystem: Environmental > Aquatic > Marine > Intertidal zone >... | reverse complement strand
GTTTTCTATTTAAAAAAATATATGGTCAATTGATGCAAATTGATTGCCCTCAGGATTGATTGCCCTCAGGATTGATTGCCCGTGGCATTGCGCATTGATCAGCCGGTCGGGTATTCTAGTCTGCCCCAGGCCGGGCCGCGCAAATTGACGTTGTAGCCGGCATCGCCATCCTGAATCGGGATCTCCCTGGCAAATTTGATGGCGCCCACGGGACAGACCGCCACGCAGGCCTGCTTGCCGTCCGGCCCGCCGCCGGCTGCATCCCAGTGATAGGGGGTTGCACTGCAAAGGTCACATTTGAAGGCTTTGTCATCTCCGCCATAACTCTTCACAGCCGCCAACTGGGCACGGCTGGGGCTGAAGGGGCAGGCAGCCACGCATTCCCCGCAGCCGATGCATTTCTCGAAATCGACCATTCGCACATTTCCAAACTTTGGGTTTGCCGTAAGCGCATCTGCCGGACAGGCTTTCACGCAGGCTGGATCCACGCACTGCCTGCATTGACTCATACGGACGTCAGCCGGAAAGACCTCGAAAGAATTTTGCATGATCTGGATTCGCGAAAGGGACTGGCTTTCCACACCTTCGTGAACCAGGGAACACGCCAGCATGCAGCTTGCACACCCCTGGCATTTTTTGGTGTCCACCAGCAGGTAGCCGTCCGACGGCGGTATACCCGCAAGGCTTTTCAACGGAGTTTTGAGGTTTTTTGAATTCGAGTTGCCCTGAAGATAACAGCCGCTTCCCAGCACCAGAACGATGGTTCCGGAAACTTTCAGAAAATCCCGGCGTGATACCGTCCTTTGATACTCTTCAACTCCTGAATCTTTTTTTTCTGTCACAGATCCCTCCTCTTGTTGACGATCTCGGGCAAAGCCTCTGCAGCCGTGGCTCTGAAATCATTGCGCTATTCCAGAAATGAGCGTCTGAAGCGGCGCATGCCGCTGAGCCAGCGGTCATAGTCTGAATTTTTACGCTGCATGTAGAGACGAACCTGCTCGTGGGTCAGGATCAAAAATGTTTCTTGCGCCAGACCGATGATTACCGCCTCAGCGGCCTGCTCCGGTGTGATCACGCCATCTACACCCTGTGGTCCCCCACCCTTGAAGTCCCCCAGCATCTGGGTGGCGACCGCCTGCGGGCAGATCACAGATACCTTGATGCCGTCATCACCGTGGGTGATGGCCAACGATTCGGCAAAGCCGATGGCCGCATGCTTAGTGGTCGAGTAGGAGGCCGAGCCGATCTGATTGAGCAGGCCGGCGGCCGAGACCGTATTCAGCAGGTAGCCTTCCCTGCGGGCGATCATAGCCGGCAAAACAGCCCTGGCGGCATAGACGTGAGCCATCACATTGACCTCCCAGGCCTTCTGCCAGTTCTCGTTGGAACAGCTCGTGGCCATTTGAATCGATTCGTCAGGATAGCCCACGCCGGCATTGGAACAAAACAAATCGATAGGGCCAAACTGTTGTTCGGTTTCTTTGACCAATCGGACAATGTCGGCTTCCACGGCGACATCCACCCGCAGGGCCAGCCCGCCGACTTCCCCGGCGACCCGGCGGGCATTTTCCTCATCCAGATCCGCAACCGCAATGGCACGGGCGCCCTCATGCTTGAATCGGCGGCACAGGGCTGCGCCGATGCCATTGGCACCGCCGGTAACAACAATGACTTTATCTTTGACATGCATGATCTCATCCCTTCGATTGATTTTTTTTTTACCGCTTACCACATAAGCTCAGAGCGCACCAGAAAATTGATGGGGTTTATTCGCCCATCAGCTCCTGGGTGATATCTAAAAACTCCCGGGGAATCGGGGCGGGTTCGGGGTTTTTTGAAGTCAGGATGTTTTTCAGGCGCGGCTCGATGTATGCGTTGAAATCATGGGTGATCACATAAAAGCTTTCGTTTTGGATCGCATCGAGCACCCGGCGGGCAACTTCACCGGGGTCCATGCCGCGTTTCAGATAGATTTCATAGACCCTTCGGAAGAGATCCTGTTCCGGGGTCGGCTCCGGCGGCGCCGGCACGTTATCCGGGCGAAGCCGCTGCGATGAATTCATGATATCCGTGTTTACCGGACCCGGACACAGGACACTGACCCTGATCTTTGCGTTTCGATTCATCAGCTCGAGGTGCAGCGACTCGGACAAGGCCACCACGGCGTGCTTGCTCACACCGTAGGGAATGTTGATGCCGTTCATGATGAGGCCGGCGATAGATGCAGTGTTGACCACATGGGCCTCGGTGTCCTGCTCCAGCATAATCGGCAAAAACGTCTGGATACCGTTGACCACCCCCATCAGATTGACATTGAGAACCCAGTTCCAGCCTTCCACCGGTGTTTCCCAGCTACTGGGGCCTCCATAGCCGACGCCGGCATTGTTGCATAATACATGCACCGCGCCGAACGCATCGAGGGTCTTTTGGGCCAGCGCTTCAATTTGCTCGATCCGGGATACGTCGGTAACGACCCCGACAACACCGGCCCCGGCATTTTTAAATACCTGCGTCGTGTTGTCCAGCCGCTCTTGGTCGATATCGGCCAGAACCACCTTCATACCGGTGTTTAAAAACCTTTCTGCCATTGCGCGACCGATGCCGCTGGCGGCCCCGGTAACCACGGCGACGCGATCTTTAAATTCCTTCATGGAACCTCCTTTTTTGTCAATATCTGATGTAAAAAGATGTCTAAAGCGCTTTTGGGCGAGCCAGACAAGTCAAAACGAATTTTTCCGCCCGAGAGTATAGGAAGAAACGGAATCAGGTGTCAAATGGAAACATTCACCTGCAAGCCAGCTCTCCTTATGCCGGGAATGCGCAATTTTAGGATATCTGCGATTGGTCTTTAGGTTAAATTCGTGTTATAGGAGGCAAGGTTTTTTTGCCGCCGAGATGTATGATGTTTATGTCAGATCAGAAAGTTGAGCCAATAATGATTGAAGGCATGCCGCAAAACAATCATCCGGACCTTTTGACCGGCAGCATAACGAAGAGTGTTGTCAGGCTGTCCCTGCCGCTGGCTATTGCCATGCTTTTCCAGACCGGGTTCAGTGCCATCGATATGATTTTTCTGGGGATGGTAAGCCCTGAAGCCATTGCCGCAGTCGGCATGGTGTTTCCCGTGCTGTATTTTTTTGTTTCCTTTGTCATGGGGGTCGGGGTCGGCCTGACCTCTTTTATTGCCCGCGAAATCGGTGCCGGTGACATCGAAAAAGCCGGCAGCGTTGCGGCCAATGGAATTGTTTTCAGCATCATTATGTCCTGCGCTTTGGCCCTCCTCGGTGTGGCGTTTTCAAGACCTCTGTTTACCGCCCTTGGTGCAGGCCCGGAAATTATTGAATCCGTCCTGACCTATTCCCGCATCATATTTGTCGGTTTCGTATTTCTCTTTTTTGCGGCCTTTTGCACCAGTATCATTCGGGGCGAAGGCGATACCAAAACCCCGATGAAATTCATGCTGATAGCCACCCTCATCAATTTAATCCTGGACCCGATACTGATATTCGGTCTGGGACCGATTCCTATGATGGGCGTCAGGGGGGCGGCATTTGCCATGGTGATATCCAGGTCCATGATGGCCGTTCTTGCCGTGCGACATTTTTTGTCCGGAAAATCTCTGGTCAAACCGACCTTTAGAAAGTTCAGATTTGATATTTCCATACTCAAGGAAATACTCAGGGTCGGAATTCCCTCTACGATTACCAATATGAGCGCATCCATCGGTCTGATGGTTTTCATGCGGCTTGTGGCCGGGCATGGGCCGCTGGCCATCGCGGCCTACGGCATCGGCGGCAGAATTGAAAGCATAGCAATTCTGCCCGCCTTTGGAATGTCCGGAGCAGTCCTGACCGTCGTGGGCCAAAATTACGGGGCCTTCCAACTGGAGCGCGCCAGGCAAGCGATTAAAAGTGCCGCGATACTTATCGCCGGATTCATGTTAGGCGTCGGGCTTTTATCCCTGATCTTTTCCCAACAGATCCTGTTTATATTTACCGATGATCCTGCAGTAATCGCTTTTGGTAAAGACTTTTTGCTTTTCCGGGCGCCGTTTTTCGCCCTTGTCGGTGTAAGGATGACCGTCAGCTCCGGTTTTGCCGGAGCCGGCAACCCGAAAGTCGGGCTGTTTACCCTGTTGTTTGGCTTATTCATTGTGGGGTTGCCCACGGCAATGGTTCTAAACGACATCATCGGGCTCAATGCCATGTGGATCGGGCTGTCTTCCTCCAACCTGGCAGGATCCTTGCTGGCCTGCTTTCTGTTTCTGAGGGGATTTCCGGCACGCCAGGAAATTGCGGCACAAGACGTGACGCCGGCTGGATAGATAATTTAGGGAATACGCGATAGGGGGTTCAACACAGTGAGGCAGGCACTTAAAAATATCGACTATCTTTTTTCACCGCGCTCGGTTGCCGTTATCGGAGCCAGTAACAATCCCGACAAATGGGGTTTTGATATCATGAGCCGTTTGGTCAGAAAAAAGACCGATTTTAAAGTTTATCCCATCAATCCCAAAGAAAAGGAAATACTCGGGCGGATTGCATATGCCCGTTTAACCGATGTGCCGGAGGATGTCGACTTTGCGGTGATCGTCATCCCGCCGGAATATGCCGCGGCGGCGATGCAGGATTGTGCCGCCAAAAAAGTCAAATCCGTCCTGATCATCACCGCCGGATTCAAGGAAACCGGCGGCATGGGGGCCGAACTTGAATCAGAGGTCATCAGCATTGCAAGAAGCGGGGGAATCCGGGTGGTCGGCCCGAATTGCAACGGGCATTTCAATACATCATCCGGATTGTTCACCACCGGGGGCGAGGATGTCAAACCCGGGCCGGTGGGTATCATCTCCCATAGCGGAAACTTCGGCGGATATATTGTCCGGCAGGGCACGGAGAAGGGTTTTGGCTTCAGCAAATATGTCAGCAGCGGAAATGAAGCCGACCTGACCATCGAAGATTATATCGAGTATCTGGCCGAAGATGAAGATACCAAGATTATTTGCGCTTATATCGAAGGCCTGAAAGATGCACGCCGGTTTTTTGATTTGGCCAAACGGGTAACCCGCAAAAAACCCATTATCGTGCTTAAGGCCGGTCGCAGCCCCGAGGGATCAAGTGCTGCCATGTCGCACACCGCTTCGCTGAGCGGATCGGACGCCGTTCATGATGCGGCCTTTAGGCAGACAGGCGTCATCCGGGTGGAAAATGTGGCGGATATGGTGGATATCGCCTCCGCTTTGATCCGGCAGCCCATTCCGCGGGGCAACCGGGTGGGTATCGTCACGGTGGGCGGCGGTTTCGGTGTGGTGGCGACCGATACCTGCCGGCAATTGGGCCTGGAAGTACCGCCTTTGTCCGGGGAAACCATCGAGCGATTAAATCGCATTCTGCCGTCCCGCTGGTCCCATGCCAATCCAATCGATATGGCCGGAACCGTGCATAGCTCTTACGGCTGTATCGGGAATATCATGAAAACCGGCGGGATCGATGTTGTGCTGGTCATCAGTTGCATCGGCTATGTCCCCCGCCTGCCGGCGGGACTGCCGGCCGACACCGCAGAAAAACTGAAAAATTATCATAAAACGATGGTGGAGGGCGAACTGCAGCTGGTCGAAGGTCTTTTCGATCGAATCGGTCGTTACCAAAAACCCGTCATCGTCACCGCCGTAAATGATCGCCGGGAGTCGAAACCGATAGCCAAATTGGCGGATTATGGCATCTACACCTACCGCACCCCGGAAGATGGTGCCAAGGTCATATCCTATCTCGTAAAATACGGTAATTACCTTGCGCGATCTTATTGACATGTTTTTTGAAATCGTGATAATAGTTGCCGCTGAATGGGTTCAGGGCCCCATTTGAAATGGTTCCTCTGGTCACCGGCACAGTCGGGTGAATCGGTGACCGCAAACCCAAACGCCTGGGGTGAATATTCCTACCTTGCCGGCTACCGGATCCTCGCCTTAAAACCAAACTCGATCCGGCTTTGTTGCACCAAATTCGACCGTTTCAACAGAAGTCTGGCAGAAAGGGGGTGTCTCCAGTCCAGAAAATCTCTGGCTCCGAAAGTTGATCACCGTATATCGATATGCTCGTTCCAATGACCTTTAAATCAAGGAGGAAGTCGCAATGAAAAAAATCTCGAAATGTCTACCGTTTGCATTTTTTCTGGCAGCAACCTTTATATTGGGAACACTGATCCTTTCCCCCCCGCTACCCGCAGCAGAGTTCAAGAATGCGGCCCCCGCCTTTGTCATCGAGTATCCGGATGATTTTGTCAGTGATCCGCTCCAGCCCGGCGAGGTCCTGCGGGTCAAGAATCCTGCCGGGGTCCCCGGTTTTGAGATTCAAATTTCGGATGTTCCCGAATCCGGGCCGGACTTCGATGCCTATGGCAAAGGCTATGCCGAGGCCCTGAAAGCACTGGGTACCGATGTAAAAATTCTTTCCAGCAAAGCCGCCCAGACCGCAGACGGCACGCCGGCTCACGAGACCGAAATCGAATGGAAGTGGCAGGGCACCGCCCAGCTGGTGAGCCTGGTTTTTGTTACCGCCAAGGATAAAAAGTACATTGCCATTGGCGGCCACACCGGCGGCGATCTGGATCCCATCCGTGATATTATCGAGACCTTTGAATTGAAGTAGAAATATAGTTACTAAAAGGCTGCGTCTATCCTGCGGGGTGGTTTGCAGGCGAATGGATCTGCCCGACACCGCCCAGCACTTGCAGACGCAGCCTATTTACGGTTAAACTTGATAGAAGCTGAACACCTGACCAAATATTACGGTCGGTTTCCCGCGATTGAAGATGTGAGTTTCAATGTGGGCGGGGGAGAGATCGTTGGTTTTCTCGGCCCCAACGGCGCCGGCAAGACCACCACCATGCGCATTCTCGCGGGGTTCATGCCCCCGACTTCCGGAACAGTCCGGGTCGCAGGCTTTGACTTGCTGTCGCAATCCCTCGAGGCTCGCCGCCATATCGGGTATTTGCCTGAAACCGTTCCCCTCTATCGCGATATGACGGTTCATTCATACCTGCACTTTGCAGCGACCATCCGGGGGCTGAAAGGAAGTCGCCGAAATCACAGAATCAGAGAGGTGATCAGCCTCTGTCGCATAGAAGATTACGCCCGCACTCAAATTGCCAAGCTCTCAAAAGGATACAGGCAGCTGGTCGGAATCGCTCAGGCCATCGTGCACGAGCCCCGGGTTCTGATCTTGGACGAGCCGACCATCGGCATCGACCCGCGGCAGGTTGTGCAGATACGTCAGCTGATTCAGCACTTGGGCCGGGAGCACACCATCATTCTCAGCAGCCATATCTTGCCGGAAGTCAGCATGATCTGTGAAAAAGTCATGGTCATGAATGAGGGTAAGGTCGTGGCCGTCGACTATCCGGAAAATCTGCTCAACGGTCTCGAGAAGATTCAACGTATTGAAATCGAGGCCCAGGGGCCACCGGAACAAGCCATCCAAAAACTTCGGCAAATTGAAGGAGTACAGAGCGTTACCGCTGCAAATACTGCTGAAACCGTACTTTTCAGGGTGGAATGTACACCCGGCCGCGATTATCGCGGGCAGCTGGCGGATGTCGTCGTGAGAAGCGGCCTGACGCTTTTGGGCCTCAAAGCGCGGGAGATGAGCCTGGAGGACATTTTTCTCAAATTGACGATCAAGAAACAGGAGTAGCAGCTTGCGTAACACCTTAGCCATTGCCGGCAGGGAACTGCGGGTGTATTTCAGCACGCCTTCGTCTTACCTCATCATTGCGGTTTTCCTGTTTGTATGCGGTTACGGCTTCGGGTGGAGCAGAACGACCTTCCTGGAAACATCTCTGCAGGGATTTTTGGGTTGGGGCGCCTTTTTTCTCTTATTTCTCGGGCCGGCGTTGACGATGCGGCTGCTGGCCGAAGAAGAGAAGCTGGGCACCATTGAATTGCTGCTGACGGCTCCGGTAAGGGATGTCGAGGTCGTCATTGGCAAATATCTGGCCGGCCTTGGTGTGATGAGCATCATGCTGGCGCTCACCCTGTATTATCCGGTCCTTCTCGCGTGGTTCGGTGACCCGGACTGGGGACCGATTGCCGGCGGTTATCTCGGTTTTTTTCTGCTGGGGGCCGTTTTTCTTTCCATGGGGCTTTTTGCCTCGTCTCTGACTTCGAGCCAGATTGCCGCTTACATGGTGGGCAGCGCGCTGGTACTGTCGATCTGGTTTGTCGGCCATGCGGCGGCTGCCCTTGGGGATACGGCCGCCGAATTTTTGCGGCGCATTTCCGTCTCCACCTATTTTCCCGCTTTCGGCCGGGGAGTAATCGATAGCAATGCCATCCTCTATTATGTCAGCATTATTTGTGTTTTCATATTTTTAACCGTAAGGTCTCTGGAATCGAGGAGGTGGCGGTAGGTGCAGTCGAGTTTTTTCTATCTTAAAAAGTTCAGAAATTTGGCCGCTACCCTCGGAATGATCAGCCTCTTTCTGGCAGCACTGGTGGCATTTTTCCTCCCGCAACTGACTGATTCGGTTGTCGGATTGCTGCTCTTGGCCCTGTTGCTTTTTACGATTTCTGTTCTGGGTTCACTGACCGCTATCAGAGAATTTGTTGCCGGCAAACGAAGCCGCTACTGGCTTAATACCATGGCCATGATCGCCGTTTTCGTTGCCATCATGATTGTGGCCAATTATCTCGGCGCCACCCGCCACAGGCGATTTGACCTGACAGCCTCGGGCCGCTTTACCCTGGCGGCCCAGACGATAAAAATAATAAAAGGGCTCGAGTCCCCGATACAGGCCATTGGGTTTTTCCCCGATGATCCGCACCATCGACCCGCCAGAGCGGCGGCCCGCAACCTGCTTGAAGAATACGGACATTTCAGTCAAAAATTCTCATTCAAATTTGTCGATCCCGAAACAAAGCCGGCTGTGGCCAGACAGTATCGGGTCAGTGCAGACGGCTCCATTGTTTTTGTGAGCGGATTGCGCCAAAAGACGGTGAGAGAGATTGATGAACAGACCTTTACGGGCGCCCTGCTGGAAGTTGTCGGTGTTCAAGCCAAAAAGGTCTATTTCCTAAGTGGTCACGGTGAGCGTGATATCAAAGACCCGGGGCCGGCGGGCTGCGATCTGGCCCGCCGAGGTCTGATCCGGGAACTGTACCAGGTGGAAACCCTGAATCCGGCGTCAACGCCCATGATACCCCCGGATTGTGCGGTACTGGTGATTGCCGGCCCACAAAAAACCTTTCAATTACGTGAAACAGATGCGATCAGCAATTATTTAAGACGCAACGGAAAAGTCCTGCTGCTGGCAGACCCGGACCCTCCGCCCGGAGTCAACCGGATTTTGCAGGATTGGGGCATTGCCATCGCCAAGGGTCGTATTTTCGATCAGAAGGCTTACGCCGTGCCCGATACAAATACGCCGGCGGTGTTCAAGGGAAATTATCCGCCGCTAATCATCACCACAGGGCTGGATACAACCTATTTTCCGGAAGCCACCGCCGTAATGCTGACCGCTGAGTTGCAAAGGATATTGAAGAATGCAGCAACGGGGGGGGACGCTCAGCCGAAGTGGCCCCTGACGCCGATCGAACAAGAGAATTTTGCCATCCTTCCCGCAGTATTGACGACCCCGGCCAGTTGGCTGGAGGTGAGCGCTGATCAAGCAGATGCTGTCGCCATCGGAAAGATTGAAGGCCCGCTGGCGCTGGCATCCCTGGTGATCGCCCGTGCGTCTTTGATCGGGGGAGCGCCGGCAGATTCAAATACCCAGAAATTAACCCGGCTGGCAATCATCGGGGATTCCGACTTCATCTCCAATGCGCATATTCAAAACGGGGGCAACGGCGATCTGTTTCTGAATGCGGTCAACTGGCTGGCGGAGGAAGAGTCTTTGATCAACATTCGGCCCAAGCATTTGATATTTAGAAGGCTTCTTATCAGCGCCGGCGAGCTGCGATTCATCCGCTATTCCAGTGTGGGGCTTTTGCCGCTGCTGGCCCTCATCGTTGGCGCGGCCTTATGGTGGCGTAACCGATAGGAATTTCTTACATGAACCTGAAAACGACGGTTGTTCTGGCCGTTATCCTGATTTTATTGATCTCATATTTTTTTTTCTCCGGCAGGGATAACCCGGGAGAGCATGTGGCGGAGCCACCGGACGCATGGACCCTTAAAGAAGAGTTCATCGAGCGCATCGAGGTCCGGCTGCCCCGTCAGGATAAAAAGATATCTTTTTTACGAAGCGCGGAAGGAGGCTGGTATTTTGACGATCTCCAAAAGCGGCCGGTGGACGTCAGGCGTTGGGGGGGGATTTTATCTCTGTTAACCGGGCCGCGATCAAAACGCCAAATTGCATCTAAGATTGAAGACACGGCCCAGTTCGGCCTGACCGACCCCCGCATGGTGATTATTCTGGGCGTTCGAAGCTCCGGGCGCAGACTGGAAGTCCTGGTTGGCGATCGAACACCGAATGAGGAGCACGATTACGTTCAACTCAGAGATCACGAGGCCATTTATCTCGTTGACCGTTCCTGGGCTGCCGTTTTTGAACGGCTGGTAACGGATCCGCCGCTGCCACCGCCATAATACGTGAATCTTGCTGTACGCTCTTGAGAGAAAAAGCTTGGGTTTTGGTAAAAACGAAATGCTAAAAGTTGTCTATCCACAAAACCATTGGGGGTGCGAATGAGTTTTCAATTCCCAATACGGGCCATTTCCGGATGGAAACGAACCAAGGGATGACGGGTATGACCGCAGGGCAAAAAAAATTAAAACGGCAACCCGTTGAGCCGGAGCGGCTTGAGCGGTGGAAAACGCTGATAATCTTCGGGGTTTTTTGCCTGCTGGTCGCCGGCCTGATAGGTTATCCCTACTATAAAGTCTATGTCCGACCATGGCGCCAGGTGGTTCTTGAAATCGTTGACACGAAGTTTGACATGGGGTATTGCTTCAAACGGATGCGCGTTTACCTCAAAGGGCAACAAAAATATTCCTTTGACGATGCCACGCGTGTCATCCAGGATATCCAAAACCGGGAATTGATCAAGCAGGAAGCTGAAAAACGAAAACTGGAAGTGTCGGACGACGCGGTTGCTGCGGCGGTCAGGCGCAGTGTTCTGGCATTTGCCGACAGCAACCAGGCTTTTGAGGAAATCTATCGCACCATGCTCGGCGAATTGGGCCTTGCGGAAGCAGATTTTCACGAAATCCTGCGATCCGACCTTCTTCGGAAAAAATTGCTTGAGGATATCCAACTTCAGCTACCCCGCACCGCGGAACAGGTGCATGTTTATGCGATTGTGGTAAAAACCTCCCAGGAAGCCGAGGAGATAAGCGCTATCCTGAGAGGGGGCGGAGAGTTCAGCGTTATCGCCGGGGAAAAATCCATCGATCTTACCTCAGCCGCCAGAGAAGGCGAACTCGGCTGGTTTCCATGGGGAACCCATGATCTTGTTGCCATAGGCCAGGTGCACGCCCGCGGCATTCTATCCCGCACAAAACAGGAGGCCGAGCAGATCAGAGAAAGAATCCTGAATGGAGAAAATTTTGAAGCGATCGCCGGCGAGGTCTCCACGGATGAGGCCTCAAGGGGCAGGGGCGGTTATCTGGGATGGGTTTCTACGGAATATCCCGGCGGCAGACAATTTGCGGCCGAATCCTACGATCTGGAGCCGGGCGGGCTCAGCCGACCGATCGATACGGCCGA
>Ga0209536_100013649_pt1 | contig 11703 bp, 5 predicted proteins | sample DeeMarSeWOR28_12_FD_187461 | JGI IMG/M metagenome (GOLD analysis project Ga0209536, IMG submission 187461) | Marine sediment microbial communities from White Oak River estuary, North Carolina - WOR-2-8_12 (SPAdes) (version 2) | ecosystem: Environmental > Aquatic > Marine > Intertidal zone >... | reverse complement strand
CGCGCTCGGACCCGATCGCGAGGTTGGCGGCGAGCACCTCGGGCTCGAGCTCGACGACGTCGACCTGCCGCAGCGAGGCGGGCATGCCCTCGAGCGCGATCCCCCCGCCGAGCCCGATCAGCAGCGAGCGCTCCGCGCCGGGTCGCAGCAGAACCGGCAGGAGCCCGATCCAGCGCGCCTCCACGAAGCGCCCCGGCAGCGCGCCGGGCCGGCTGATCGTCGACTCGGGCAGCCCGTTGGTATAGAGCCGCCACTCGCGCTCCTGGTCGAGCAGCATCACCGTCGAGGAGCGGCCGACCGCGAAGTGGCGCAGCTCTCCCCCGCTCGGCTTGGCGGACAGCGGCGAGGATCGCAGCAGGCGCCACGGCATGTCGACGGGACCGAACGCCAGCAGCAGTGCTCCGGCGGCGGCCGCGAGCAGCGGCGCGCGGGCGCGCGGCTGCGCGGCCAGCGCGGCCCAGCTGGCCAGAGCCAGGTTGATCGAGCAGCCCAACACGAGCGTTCCGAGAAAGCCCAGGCGCGGGAGCAGCACGAAGCCCGCTGCGATCGCGCCTGCGATCGAGCCCAGGGTGTTCCAGGCGTAGACGCGCGCCGCCGCGGCCGCCGATCGATCCGGCCGGTCCACCGCGATGCGTACCGCGAACGGGAAGGTGGCACCGATGCAGGTGGCGAAGGGCAGCAGCACCGCGGCGGCGAGCGCAGCGTTGCCGAGCGGGGCGCCCGCCAGGCCGCCGGCTCCGAGCGCCCGGGCGAGCGCGGGCAGGTGGTCCGCCGCGGCGAAGGCGGCCAGCGACAACACCCCCACACCGACCTGTGCCCAGGCGAAGCCGGTGGTCGCGCGCGAGGCGTCGCGGGCGAGGCGCCCGGCAGCCGCGCTCCCGAGCGCGATCCCGAGCAGGAAGCTCGCCAGCATGGTCGCGAACGCGTAGACGCTCCCGCCCAGCAGCTGCGACAGCAGACGCGTCCACATCACTTCGTACACGAAGGATGCGCCCCCGGAGAGCGCCATCGCGGCCAGGATCCAGCGCGCGCGCTGCTCGCCCGGTGCGGTCTGCTTCGGCAGTGGCGCTGGCGCCCGCGCGCGCGCCAGCAGCGCGGCGCCGGCGAACACCAGCGCATTCACGCCGGCGCCGACGTAGACGGTGTGGCGCAATCCGAGCGCCGGCAGCAGCAGGAACGCGGCGCAGACCGTACCCGCGATCGCTCCGGCGGTGTTGGTCGCGTAGAGCGCGCCGATGCGCGGTCCGACCTCGGCATCCCGACGGACCGCGTGGCGCGCGAGCAGTGGGAGGGTCGCACCCATCAGCGCCGTCGGGGGCAGCAGCAGGGCGAAGGCGGTACCCAGTCGGAAGGCCGTCGCGATGCCGCCGGGCTCGCTCGCGGTCTCGCCGCCGCCCAGCGCGGCGACGTACAGCGCGGTGAGCGCGCGCATCGCGCTCGGGACCGCCAGCGCGCACAGCGCGATTCCCAGCTCCAGCACGCCGTAGGCGAGCACCGGCCGGCGGATGCCGGGAGCCACGCGCGCCGCCAGGGCCGAGCCGGCCGCCAGGCCACCCATGTAGGCGGCGAGCACCGCGGCGACCGCGAGATCCGAGGTGCCGAACACGAACGCGAGCTCGCGCGTCCAGGCCGTCTCGTACAGCAGCGCTGCGAAGCCGGAGAAGAAGAAGCAGAGGAGCAGCAGCGCGAAGGTCGCGCGCGTACCCGAGTCTTCCTGCGCCACGCGCCGTCCCTAGGAGGCGCTCTTCGCCTGGGCAGACGAGTTCTTCACCGCCTCGATCTGCTGCCGGGCATCCTCCGCTTCCGCGAACTTCGGGTCGAGTGAGAGGGCCTTCTCGAAGGCGTTCAGCGCGTCTTCGCTGCGGCCGAGTGCGCGCAGGGCCAGCCCCAGGTGGTAGTTCACCGTCGGAATCGATCCGCCCATCGCCTCGGCGAGCTTCAGCGAGTAGAGGAACTGCTGAACGGCGGCGTCATAGCGCTGCATGTTGTAGTAGACGAACCCGACGGTGTCCGCGACGGCCGGGTCTTCGGGGCGCGCGCGCTGTGCCTCTTCCGCATACGCCAGCGCCCGCTCGAGATCGTCTCCGCGCAACGCGAGCAGGTAGGCGACGTCCGCCTTGGGCGCGATCAGGTCCGGCGCCTCCTCGAGCACCTTCTCGTAGGTCTCGAGCGCCTTGTCGAGCTGACCCTCGGCGAGATAGAGGCGCGCCAGCAGCGCGCGCGCGCCGCTGTGCAGCACGCCGACCGAGTCGGCCTCTTCGAACGACCGCCTGGCCTCGGCGATCTTCCCCTGGTCGCGGTAGATCGAGAAGAGCACGCCCACGGCCTGCTCGAGGCTCGGGTCGGCCTCGAACGCGCGCAGCGCGTCCGCCTCGGCCCGATCGAGCTGTCCGGCGCCGCGCAGCAGCTGCGCGCGCAGCAGCAGCACGTTCGGGCCGGCCAGCTGCGACTCCACCAGCTTGTCGAGTCGCGCGAGGGCGTCGCCCAGCCGGCCCTCCCGCAGGTCGAGCAGCGAAATCGCCTCGAGCACCGGGAAGCTGCCGGGAGCGATGTTCAGCACCTTCTCGAGGTAGGCCCGGGTTTCGGCCGGTCGCGCCTCGCCCTCGCGCCGGGCGAACTCGGCGCCGGCAGCGGGGGGCGGGGTGGGCGTGGAGAGTGCCGCGACCAGGCTCTCGTAGCCGGCCTCCGGATCCCCCAGCTCGTAGTGGGCCTGACCCTGCAGCAGCAGCTCCTGGGGGGTGAGCGGGTGGTCGAGGTCCTCCAGCAGGGCGAGGGTCCGCAGCACGGCAGTCCAGTCGCGCGACTGACCCTGGATCTCCGCCATCAGCCGCAGCGAGGCGACATCTCCGCGCGGGGGCAGCGCGACCGCGCGCTCGATCGAGGCCAGCGCTGCCGGCAGGTTTCCCCGCGCGAGCTCGGCGAAGGCGCGCAGGCGCTCGGTCTCCGGGTTGCGATCACCCTCGACCGACTCGAGGACCTCGACGGCCCGCTCGTTGCGACCCTCGCGCAGTGCGATACGCGCCTCGGCGCGCGCCGTGGCCGGCGAGTCCTCGTAGCGGTCCTTCATCTCCTCGAGCGTTTCGCGCGCGTCGGAGATGCGGCGCTTCGCCAGCTCGAGCCGGACCAGCTGCTCCCAGAGAATGGGGGAGTCGATGCCGCTCGCGATCGCGCGGTCGATGTGGGCGATCGCATCGAGCTCGCGATCCCGACGGGTCAGGTGGACGGAGTAGGCGACGTGGGCGGCCGGCAGCTCGGGCTGCAGCTCGAGCAGCTCCGCGTAGACGGCGTCGGCCGCCTCCGGGCCCTCCGCCTCCTCGACGGCCTGCGCCAGCTCGTCCCAGCGCAGCACCCGGTCGGGTGAGGCGTGTACCAGCTCGCGCAGCGCCTCGATGCGCAGCGGCAGCGCGTTCGTGCGCGTCGAGTAGCCGAGCATCTTGCCGGCGGCGTAGGCGATGGCGACCTCGTCGTCGCTCTGCTTCGCGAGGGCGATGGCGCTGCGGAAGGACTCGGCCGCCTGCTGCTGGTGGCCATCCCACTGGCCGTAGAGCCGGGCGATCTCGACCCGCGCCCCCACGTGGCCGTGCTCCAGCTCGTCGACCTTCTGGAAGGCGGCGATCGCGGCCTGGAACGTCTCCGCGTCATCGGGAAGCTTCTTGCGATGGATGTCGCGCACCCGTGACGCCCAGGCGGCTCCGAGCTGAATCCAGTTGTCCGGGTCTTCCGGAGCCAGCTCGACGGCCTTGTGCGCGGCCGCCAGGGCTCGCTCGGAATCGCGCTCGACCACGGCGATCTTCGACTCGCCGCGATGCACCTGCGCGTCGTCGGGGAAGCTGGACTTCAGCTCGGCGATGATCTGTGCGGCGCGGCGCGGCGCGGTACGCCAGAGGATCTCGGCCTGCTTGACGGCGGCATCCACCCGGCTGGGATCGAGGCGAAAGGCCTCTCCCAGATGGAAGGCCGCTGCCGGCAGCGTTCCACGCTCGAACAGCAGCTCGCCGAGGCGCTGGTTCAGCTCCGCATCGTCCGGGTCGATCTTGAGCGCGCTCTGGAGCTCGATCAGCGCGTCACCCGGCCGACCTTCTGCGATCAGCGCGTCGGCCCGCTCCAGGTGTCGAGCAAAGCGCTCCTCGGGAGACGCACAGGCCAGACAAGCGGCCAGTGCGAGCGCGAGAGCGACGGCGGTTCCGACGGGGCGTCGGCGAATCAACGACATCTCCTGGAGGCGTCAGCGGTCGAGCTGCGCCAACGCTTCGCGCGCGTCGTCCAGCTCGCCGAAGCGGGGCCCGCCAATCGCGGCCTCGAGCATCTCCCGCGCGCGTTCCTTCTCGCCTGCCTGCCCCAGCGCGACCCCGAGGTGGTAGCGGATCGAGGGCGATTGCGGCTTGCCCGCGAGCGCCTCCTCGAGCAGCGACACGGCCTCTTGCGTCTCGCCGCGCTTCAGGTGGACCCAGCCCAGCGTGTCGAGCACCTGGGGGACCGGGGTCCGCTCGCGCGCGCGCTCCGCCAGCTCGAGCGCATGGTCGAGGTCCTCTCCCGACTCCGCCAGCAGCCAGGCCAGGTCGTTCGCGAGCGCAGGGATCTCCGGGTGGCGCGGTACGAGCTGGCGCAGCCTGCGCTTCGCATCGGCCTCGTCACCCGCCGCCAGCGCGATCTGAGCCGCCAGGTGCGCGGGCTGTCCGTTGGAGGGATCCAGCTCGTAGGCGCGATCGAAGAGCTTGATCGCGCCGGGCATGTCGCCCTGGTTGGCGGTCACGATCGCGAGTCCGGCCAACGCGAGCGGGCGGTCGGGCTCCCGTTCGAGCACCTGCTCGAGCACCTGTCGAGCTGCCGGGAACTTGCGGTCCTTGGCGAGCGTGAGGCCGCGCAGCTCGGCGAGCTCGATGCTGTCGGGATTCGCCGCGATCGCGGCGTCGACGCGCTTCACGGCATCCGCACCGCGCCGCAGGTTCACGAGATCCTCGGACAGCAGGCGCAAAGGCTCCAGGTTCGCGAGCTTGGTGAGGTCGATGTCTGCACTCTCGAGCATCGCGACCGCCGCCGCCGGGCCCGACTCCACGCGTGTCAGCAGCGCGAGCTCGCGCGCTGCGATCGCGGGATAGCCGAGGTCGACCAGCCGCTGCACCGAGCCTCGGGCCCGGTCGTACTGGCCGAGGGCGGTGTAGGCGCGCGCGCCCATCACGTACGCCTCGGACTGGCGCTTGCCGCTCGGTCCTCCCAGCGACATGTTCGCGAAGGTGGCGGCCTCGTTGTAGCGGCCCAGCGAGTACAGGATTCGCGAGGTCTCGATCGCGGCCTCCGTCTCCGAGTTCCCGGAGCGCACCGCCTCGCGCAGCTCCGAGATCGCGCGGTCGTAGTCGCCCAGATCGCGCGCGGCGAGGCCCGCCAGGTAGCGCGCCCCCGCGTTCTGGGGCCAGGCGTTGATGCCCTGCTCGAACGCGGCCAGCGCCGCCTCCGGGTTGCCGCTCAGCAGCTCGATGCGCCCGCGAATCAGGTGCAGGTAGGTGGGCTGGCGGATCTGATCCGCGACCTTCCGGGCGGCGTCGAGATCGCCGGTGTCGATCAGCAGGTCGGCCTGGGTGAAGCGGAGCGAGTCGCTGCCACCGCCGGAGAGCTCGTCGACCTTGGCGAGCGCCTCCAGGGCCTTCTCGGGCTCCTTGCGCACCCGGTAGAACTGGGCGAGCCCCTGCCAGGCGGCGGCGGAGCCGAAGCTCTCGACCGTCCCCTTCAGCACGGCCTCCGCGCCTTCTGCGTCGCCGGTGGCGTTCAGGCGATTCGCATACGTCTGCTGCAACGACAGGTTCTCCGGCGCCGAGGCCGCGGCCGCGCGCACCATCTCGGTCCCGCGCTCGCGTTCGCCGATGTCGTCGAAGAACGACAGGATGTGATTGAGCGCCACCGCATCGGTCGGATTGCGCGAGGCACAGTCCTCGTAGAGCGGCCGCGCCTTCTCGTTGTCGCGCAGCACCTCCCTGGCGAAGACCGCGGGCGACAGGCACGCGCGCACGCGGAACTGCGGATCGTCGCTCTCCTGTCCGAGCTCCTTGACGAAGTCGTGCTCGACCTTGGCTTCTTCGAGGCGTCCGAGGTCGGCGAGTACCGTCGCGTGCAGTACGCGCACGCCGTAGTCGTCGGGGTAGAGCTCCTTGAGCCGTGTCGTGTCCTCGATCGCCAGCTCGAGCTCCTTGGCGGAGAGATAGGCCTGGGCGCGGATGCGCAGCGCCGCCTGGCGTTCCGGATCGATTTCGAGCACGCGGTTCGCGGCGCGGATGGACTCGTCGTAGTTCTTGGTCTGGAAGTGCGTCGACGCGAGAAGGATGCCGGCGGTGATCTCGTACTGGGAAGAGTCGGCGGCCTTCTGCAGCGGCCACACCGCGCGCGACGGTTCACCGGTCTGTACCAGCGCCATGCCGAGCCGGTAGTTCGCCTCGGGCAGGTCGGGAGCGATCGCCAGGATCTCGCGAAGCTCCTCGATCGACGCATCGAACTGACCGACGTCCTGGAGCGCGCGCACCTCGGCCATGCGCGACTCGACGTCGCCGCCACAGGCGAAGCAGAGGCCGACGCAGGCGAGCGCCAGCCAGCGTGCCGGTCCGCGGCTTCGCGCGGACGCCGTGACGGGCGGGAGAAGCGATATCTTCGATCGGTACATGAGTCGGGGAGACCTCCGAGCGTCGCGGGAAGCGCGCAGTATACGCGGTGGGGCGGACCCGCTGCCCCACCAATTCCCCGCCCTGGCGGGGTCTTCCGGGCGTTGCGAGCCATCCCCGTTGCGCAGCTCACCGGCACGTCCGTCGCGCGGGCTGGGGCTTCTGCTGGCGGTCTGGCTCATCGGGTGTGGCTCCGCGCCACGGCATGTGACGGAGCGAGTCGTGCTGGTGACGATCGACACGCTGCGGGCCGATCGGCTCGGGTGTTACGGCGCCGAGCGCGCACATACCCCCACCGTAGACACCCTCGCGGCCTCCGGGGTTCGCTTCGAGACCGCGATTTCTCCCGCACCACTCACCCTGCCCGCCCACGCCTCGCTGATGACCGGGCTCGACCCGCCGCAGCACGGCGTGCGCCACAACTCGATCCACCGCCTGCCGGACGGACTGCCGACCCTGGCGGAATCGATGCGCGCGGCCGGCTTCCGTACGGCGGCCTTCGTCGGGGCGGTGGTGCTCGATCGCCGCTTCGGCCTGGCCCGGGGCTTCGATGCGTACGACGACGAGGGCCATCGCTGGTCCTCTCCCACCGTCGGCTACAGCGAGCGGACGGCCGATGCGGTGGTGGATGCCGCGCTCGCCTGGCTGGCGTCCGCGCCTCCGCGCTTCTTCCTCTGGGTCCACTTCTACGACCCCCACGCCCGCTACGCTCCGCCGCCGGGCTTCGCCGCGGCGTTCGCCAGCGATCGCTACGCCGGAGAGATCGCCTTCGTCGATCGCGAGCTCGGACGCCTGCTCGACGGGATCGATGCCCGTTTCGGCCGGTCCGGCCGGCTGGTCGTGCTGGCGAGCGACCACGGCGAGAGCCTGGGCGAGCACGGCGAGCAGACCCACGCCTACGGCATCTACGACGCGACCCAGCACATCCCGCTGATCCTGTCCGGCGTCGGGCTGCCGGCGGGTCGCGTGGTGACGGCGCCGGTCCGCCTGATCGACGTGGCGCCGACACTGCTCGCGGCGGTCGGCGCGCCGCCGCTGCCCGGCGCGGCGGGGCGCGATCTCGCGCCCCTGATCGCCGCGCCCGGGACGGACGTCGCCGCCGAGGGCGAGCCCGCCTACCTCGAGACGATGGCGACCCAGCTCGACTACGGCTGGAGCCCGCTGCTGGGCCTGCGCACGCGAGCGTTCAAGTACGTCCGTGCGCCGCGCCCCGAGCTCTACGACCTGGCCGCCGACCCCGACGAGCTGCACGACCTGGCCGCGGCGCGGCCGGAGATGGTGGAGCGCTTCGACGCGCTGCTCGAGCAGCGCCTGGGCCGGGCTGCGGCCGGGAGCGTCGGCGTCGAGCTCTCCGAGTCGGAGCGCGCCAGCCTGCGCAGCCTCGGCTACGTCGTCCCGGAGGGTGGCGACGGCGGGCGCCTGGAGCGGCGCGCCGGCCCCGACCCGAAGGACGAAATCGCGCTGCTGCGGAGGGTCGCGGAAGCCGAGGGCCTCGCGGAGACGGGTCACCTCGCGGAGGGGCTCGCGCTGCTGGACGAGCTCGACGACCCCCCGCCCCACGTCCGGATCCTGCGGGCCTCGCTGCGGCAGAACGCCGGCCAGTCGGCCCGGGCCGTCGAGGATGCGCGCCGCGCGGTCGCGGTGGAACCTCGACGGGTCGACGCCCGTCTCATCCTCGCGGTCGCGCTCGAGGCGGAGGGCGAGGTCGCGGAGGCCCGATCGGCCTTCGAGGCCGCGCTGCGCTTCGAGCCGCGCTCGTTGCAGGCGTGGCGCGGTTTGATGCGCACCGCCGATCGCATGGGAGACGACGCAGCTGCGGAACGGGCCCGGCTCCGGGTCGAGGCCCTGTCGCATCCGGACGCCGTCACGCAGGCCGAGGCTCCACCCACTCCACTCGACTGACCCGCCCGCCGTCCACCCGTCGTTTGAGCTTTGTCGCGTCGGCGGGTAGATTCGGCCGCCTCGGAGGTCCCCGTTCATGCTTCGGCGAATGCTCGACTCGGCGTGGTTCTACTTCGGCCTCGCCGGCGTGCTTCTGCTCGCGGCCGTCGCCAGCCAGTTCGAGGTCCGCATCCCGACGCGGGACGTGGCCCCGATCAAGGAGCTCGAGAAGCTGCGCGATCGCGACGACCTGAACGTCGTGTTCCTGCTGATCGACACGTTGCGCGCCGACCGGCTCGGCATCTACGGCTACGAACGGCCGACCAGCCCGGTGCTCGACGAGATCGCGAGCAGGGGCATCGTCTTCGAGAAGGTGGTCGCGCAATCGAGCTGGACGAAGACCTCGATGGCGTCGCTGTGGACGGCGACGCACCCGGTCCGGAACGGAGTGCTCCGCTACAACCACGTCCTGCCGGAAGAGGCGGTCGTGCCCGCTGAGCTGTTTCGCGAGGCCGGCTTCCGGACCGTCGGGCTGTGGCGCAACGGCTGGGTCGAGCCCAACTTCGGCTTCTCGCAGGGATTCGAGGTCTACCTGCGCCCGACGCCGGGCGCGGAGCGCGCGCGCATACACCGCCAGAGCGTCTCGGGTCCGCTGACCGGCACCGACGAGGACATGCTGACCTCCGCGGTGGACTTCGTACAGCAGTTCAGGAACGAGCGCTTCTTCCTCTACCTGCACTTCATGGACATCCACCAATACGTCTACGACGACGTGTCCGCGATCTTCGGCACCAGCTACGAGGACGCCTACGATCAGTCGATCAACTGGACCGACCGCCTGCTCGGCGTGCTCTTCCGGACGCTCGACGACACGGACCTGCTCAAGAAGACCCTGATCGTGGTCTGCTCCGACCACGGCGAGGCGTTCCGCGAGCACGGATCCGAGGGACACGCGCGCAACCTCTACGGCGAGGTGGCGTACGTCCCGTTCATCCTGATCCCGCCCTTCCTGCTCGAGGATGGCGTGCGCGTGACGCCCACCGTCTCGAATGCGGACGTGTGGCCCACCGTGCTCGACATCGTCGGGCTGCCCCCGCTGCCCGGCGCCGACGGACTGTCGATGCTGCCGCTGATCATGGAGTCCGCGGGCGAGAAGCCTTCGCGGCCGACCGACGGGCTGGTGCGGCCGGTCTACTCGCAGCTGGCCAAGGGCTGGGGGCGACCCAAGGCCGTGTCCACGCAGATGATCGCGGTCACCGATGGGCCGCGGCGCTTCATCACGCGGGTCGGCGAGCCGGAGAGCGACGAGCTCTACGATCGCACCAACGACCCGACGGAGCAGCACAACCTGATCGGGAACGGATCTGCGGATCCCGCCGACCTGCGCGCGCTCGCGCTGCGCTACAGCGAGTCGGGCGGGAAGCCGCCCTGGGGCACCGCTGCCGGCGAGGTGGAGCTCGACGAGCTGCGGCTCAACCACCTGCGGGCGCTGGGCTACGTGATCAAGCCCTGAGGACCCGCGCCGGGGCGACGTCCGGGTTTGGCGGAGCCCCCTGGCCCGCGCCTTCGGTCAGGCTGTCAGGAGCGCGTGTACTGGGTGACCAGCGCGCGACGCCTGCGATGTCGCTCGAGCGCCAGCTCGATCAGGCGGTCGAGCAGCGCGGGGTAGGGCAGCCCGCTCGCCTCCCAGAGCTTCGGGTACATCGATCCGTCGGTGAAGCCCGGCAGGCTGTTCACCTCGTTGACGAAGAGCTCGTCGGTGTCCCGGTCCACCAGGAAGTCGACCCGACCGAGGCCCTCGCCCTCGAGTACCGCGAACGCGCGGAGCGCGGTCTCGCGCAGGCTCTGCGCCAGCGCCTCCGACACCGGCGCGGGCACCAGCAGCTCGGTGTCCTCGTCGACGTACTTCGCCTCGTAGTCGTACCACTCGCGCCGGGTGCGGATCTCGCCGGGCACCGAGGCCTCCACCGGGTCGTTGCCCAGCAGCGCCACCTCCACGTCACGGGCGGCGATGCCGCGCTCCACGACGACCTTGGTGTCGTAACGCGCGGCATCGCGCAGCGCCGGCACCAGCTCCTGGGCGCTGGTCACGCGATGGATTCCCACCGACGACCCCAGGTTCGCGGGCTTCACGAACATCGGCAGGTGCAGCGCTCCGATCAGCGCGGCCGACAGCGCCTCGGGCGTACGCTCGAGCTCGGCGGAACGCACGCAGCGCCAGGGCAGCACGGGCAGACCGGCCGCCTCGAGCAGGCGCTTCGAGACCTCCTTGTCCATCTGCAGCGCAGAGCCGAGCACGCCGGACCCGACGAAGGGCACCTCGGCGAGCTCGAGCAGACCCTGGAGGGTGCCGTCCTCGCCGCCGTGGCCGTGCACGATCGGGAAGACCACGTCGAGCTCGGCGACCGGGCGCGCGTCGCCCGGCTCGACGCGCACCAGCGCGCCGCTGCCCGGGCTGGCCGGCAGCCGCACCTCTTCGCCGCCGACCGAGAGCTGGGGCGCCATCGCCGGCGGCGCCAGGTGCCAGTGTCCGGCGTGGTCGACACCGATCAGGCTCACCTCGTAGCGGGCCGGATCGAGCGCGCGGAAGATCGAGCTGGCGGAGGCGATCGAGACCTCGTGCTCGACGGAGCGTCCCCCGAAGAGCAGACCTACGCGAAGCTTCGGCATCCCCCCTCCCTGCGCGGGAGTGTGGGGCGATTCGGCCCACGACGCCACGCCGCCGGGCCGGCTTGACCGCCTCGCGGCCGCCTCGTACCCTGCGCCGGTGGCGTCCATCTCCCCGGAACTCCAACGAAAAGAGTCCGTGCTGCGCGAGCGCCTGGGGGCTTCGGGCCGGCTGCTGGTGGCGTTCTCCGGCGGCGTCGACTCGAGCTACCTGGCCTACGCGGCCCACGCGGCACTGGGCGAGCGCGCGCTGGCGGTGACGGCGCTGTCGCCCTCGTACCCCGCCCATCACCGCGAGGCCGCGGAGCGGGTGGTGGCGGAGTTCGGCATCCCGCACCGCTTCGTCGAGACCGACGAGATGGCCAGCGCGGACTACCGCGCCAACCGCCCGGACCGCTGCTACCACTGCAAGAGCGAGCTCTTCCGGGTGATGGGCGAGCTGCGCGAGCAGCTCGGCTTCGCGTCGGTCGCCTACGGCGTGAACACCGACGACACCGGTGACTTCCGT
>Ga0209536_100013648_pt1 | contig 11703 bp, 8 predicted proteins | sample DeeMarSeWOR28_12_FD_187461 | JGI IMG/M metagenome (GOLD analysis project Ga0209536, IMG submission 187461) | Marine sediment microbial communities from White Oak River estuary, North Carolina - WOR-2-8_12 (SPAdes) (version 2) | ecosystem: Environmental > Aquatic > Marine > Intertidal zone >... | reverse complement strand
ATGGGCGCGGATATCAAAATCACACCCAAAGGTAATTCAAACAATGAACCCTATGGTGATGTAATTGTAAAGAGCAGTGAATTAAAAAACATTGAAATTGATCCGGACATTATTCCAGGTATTATCGATGAAATTCCAATTCTCTCTATTGCCGGTGCACTGGCTGAAGGTGATTTTATAGTTAGAGGTGCACAAGAATTAAGAGTAAAGGAGAGTGACAGGATCAATTCTATTTGTTTAAATTTAAAAAAAGCCGGATTTGATATTACAGAATTTGAAGATGGATTTTCAATTAGCGGGTTACTAAAGGAAGAATATCAATCATTTGAAAGTTATGGTGATCATAGAATTGCTATGGCTTTTGGCATATTAGCTTCATTAATGGAAGAGGGAGGTGAAATAAATGGATTTGAATGTGTAAGTATTTCTAATCCGAACTTTTTAAATCAGTTGCAACATATCGCGGATTTAAGTTAAAATTTATCTACAATTCTATTACCTGATGTTCGAACTTATCTATTTCCAGCTCATTAAAAATTTTCTTGATAAATTCTTCACCATACTTATTGACAAAATATGTGAAATTAATTTCCCGTTCCTGAAGATTTGCTGACGGAAAGATAATTGTACCCGCTCGATCCAACTGCCTTAACGTAACTTCAAATTTCTGGTTTTGTGCCTGCTCGGCTTTTCCTTTTAGTTCATTTAAAGCGTTAAAAATTTTCCCCCTGTATTTTTTACTTGTATCGGCGATGGTTTTATCAAGTGCAAACAGTTTTTCTCTCAGCCGGTCAAAAGTCAGGTCAATTTCGTTTTGTGACTCATTAAAAATGTCATCAACATTATTTTCTGTTAAAGAATCGATCACATTTTTTTTGAGATCATCAACTCCAAGGAAAATCTCAATCAGTGATTTATCATACTTATCCAGAGTCTTTTTTATGCTGGTTTCTAAAAGTGTTGCTGAAGAACGTGGATAAATAATGGGAGCTGGAATTTTATAAAAATCGTACAAAGGCAATACCTGTGCAAAGTATGATACTTCGCTGGGACCACCGACATAAAAAGCAGTTGGCAATATGTAGTCCTGGCAAATTGGTCTTAACAGCACGTTGGGGCTAAATCTTTCCGGTTCGTTTTCTACTAACTCTAATAATTCTTCCTTAGTAAAATTTTTTCTTTTACGTTTTAATCTAAATTCATTATCTACAGGGTCAATCGAATATCTTCCTTCATCAGTGCTGAAGAATAAATTTACCGGATGAATTTTAACCTGAGCATAATAGGTTTCTTCTAATTTTGCACTTACATGCACAAGCTGTTGCGTATGTTCTCTAAAATCATTAATCTCTTTACGGAAAACCGGCTTGAGCAAATCTTTTATTTGTTTATCCTGCGGATCCAGCATTACTAAACCAAAATCATCAAAAAGAGAATGCATTAATTGTCTGAATGAAGTTTTAAAAGTTTTACCGGGTTCGTAAATAGCTTTTAATTTATCGAGCAGCGGTTGTTTGAATTCTGTATCACGAAGATTTTCCTCTAACTGACTAAAGAATTCATTTATGGATTCATCGAATTCAGTAATACCAATACTTTTCCTTGCTTCATCCGGTTCAACTTCTTCTTTATAACCTATTTTTTTTATTAAGTTATCATTATTAAAAACATTTATTGCTCTCACCTCATTAAAATCATGATCATCACCCTCCAACCAAAAAACAGGTATAAAATTGAAATCATCATACCTGCCGTTTAAATGATTACTAAGTTTTATAACGGTAATTATTTTATAAATTGTGTAAAGCGGTCCGCCTAAAATTCCAAGCTGCTGCCCGGTAACTATTGTTAGTGCGTTATCCTTTGCTAACAGGTCTATATTCTTTTGAGTTTTAGCAGATGGATTAAGATCAGCGTATTGTGCTGAAAGAATATTTTTTATTCTTACACGTACAGTATTATCAGATTCCGATATACTCTTAAATATTTTTTTAAATTGCTCCCTGTCTCTGAAATCATACTTATAAAAATCTTTTACATTATCAAACTCATACATATAATCGAGAAATAAATTTTGATGACCGGGAATATCACAAAAGTTTATAAACATAGATTCTCCAATTAATAGAAATATTGAATTTAAAGGTAAAAAAAAGATACTTTCCTGACAATGACTTATAACAAGCTCTTTAGAATAAACATATTCTTTTTATACTGAACTAAGTTTAACCCAAATATAAAGCCAATAAATTTAGTTTGATAATCTTATGCTTATTATCTTTATTTTGAATAATAAATAATTTTTAAGTTGAATTGGAGATAAACCTCTTAAAATATTTTACGATTAAAAGAATGATTAATACGGTTAAAGTATTGTCTTCTTTTACGGTTACAAGACTGATAAGAAAATCTGTTGTGTGGGGAATGCCCATTTCTTATTCGATTGAACCAACAAATCACTGTAATCTGCAATGTCCCGAATGTCCTTCAGGATTAGGTTCGTTAACAAGACCTTTAGGTCTAATGAATCCTGATGATTTTAAAAAGTTAATTGATGAGATAAGCAGAACGGGATTTTATGTCCAATTATTTTTTCAGGGTGAACCTTTCATTAATAAAAATTTACATGGCATGATAAATTATGCTCGTGGAAAAAATATGTATGTATCAGTTAGCACTAACGGACATTTTATTAATCAAGAAAATGTAAATACAGTACTAAAGAATGCACCCGATAAAATAATATACTCGATAGATGGCTTAGATGAGGTGAGCTATCAGAATTACAGAGTTGGGGGAAGGTTTGAGCAGGCAGATGCAGGGCTTAGAGCATTATTAAACAGGAAGAAAGAAATAAATCAAAAGCATCCTTATGTAGAGTTGCAATTTATTGTAATGAGACAGAATGAGCATCAGCTTGATGAGGTTTTGAAATACGGTAATGAGGTTGGTGTGGATAAAGTTATTTTTAAAACAATGCAAATCTCCTCTTATGAAAATGCTTTGAAATTTCTTCCATCAAATAAGAAGTATAGAAGGTATATTGTTGATAATGGTTCTTTCGGGATTAAGGGAAAAATGAAAAATCATTGCTTTGCAGTGTGGAGAACTTCCGTGATCACCTGGGATGGTAAAGTTGTACCTTGTTGTTTTGATAAAGATGCTGAATTTGAACTTGGTTTAACTAACGGGAAATCGTTTAAAGATGTTTGGCATTCAGAGGGATATAATAAATTTCGTGCGGGAATTTTAGCAGACAGGCAATCTATATCGATGTGCACAAATTGCACCGAAGGGCTAAAAGTTAATATATTTGAAATTGAACAATAGCTATTTTTTATGAAACGAGCATGTAAAATCTAGTTACACGCATGGAGATGAGTAAAATGCGAGTTCCATCTGACCTTTTTAAAAAATTATGAACAGATGAATATAAATACTGTAAACGAAAATATATTCGCAAAAAATAAATCGTGGCTAATAATATTTGTTAAACTAATTATAGCTGCAGGAATCCTTTACTACTTAATCTCTGATATAAATTATAACGAGATTATTAAAGCTATTAAAGGAGCTGATCTACTTTTATTGTTTACCGCTTTTGCTCTGAGTTTTGTAAATGTTTATTTGCAGTTTATTAAGTGGAAATTTACATGCAGAACAGTATTACAAGAGTCGAAAAATTCCCAAATATTCACTTCACTTTTTTACGGTTTATCAGCCGGGGCAATAACACCTGCACGAGTTGGTGAATATTTTGGTCGTGCCATTGCCTTTAAGAATAAACCGTTACTTCAGGTTACAGTTGCTACTTTGGTTGATAAATTCTTTCCGATGATGATAGTAGCATTTTTCGGTTCTATTTCAATCATTTTCTTCCTTTATTTTTATTATGATGTTTCGGTATATATAGTTTTTTCACTTTTTATTGTTGTTTTTACTTTATTTTATTTCGTTGCAATTCTTATAAGCAGTGAAAATTTCTGGAACAATATTTTATTTACTAAACTTAACAATTCAAAGTATTTCAGAAAGTTATTTTTTCAACTTCAATCACTTAAAAATCTCGATAAAAAATATTTTACGAGAATGTCGGTAATTTCAATATTGTTTTATTCTTGTTTCTTATTACAGTATGCATTATTGGTTTCTGCTTTTTCACATAACAGCGAAATTATAAATTATTTATGGGCTGGTAATTTAATTATGTTTGTTAAAACTGTAATCCCACCAATTTCACTGGGGGAATTAGGAATTCGTGAAGGTGCTTCTGTGTTTTTCTTAACAAAGTTCAGTGAACTACCTTCTGTCGCATTTAATGCTTCTATTTTTCTGTTTATAATTAATATACTTTTGCCTGCATTGGTTGGTTTAATTCTTCTTTTAAGAAAGAATGATGACTGAGAATATTCTTTTGGGGATATTTGTTGCACTTCTAGGACATTATTCATTATTCCTTTTTTCTATTTTTTTAGGATTAAAGAAATTGAAACCATCACAATCAAATCAAATTCCCAAAGAGTTCGTATCCATTATTATTCCTTTCAGAAATGAATCTGAAAAGATCATTTCGAATATTAAAAGTATTATCGGGCAAAACTTTCCGGAAGAAAATTATGAAGTTATTTATGTAGATGATAATTCAACAGATAATTCTTTCCAGATGTTGGATGAATTTACAAAACCCCAAAATGTTAAAGTACTCTCATTACCAAAAGAATTTTCACCCAACGCCCATAAGAAAAGAGCAATACGTTACGGAATTGAAAATTCAAATGGTGAATTAATAATCACAACAGATGCTGATTGCATATACTCTTCAAATTGGCTGACCTCCATGTTAAGTAATTATGATGAAGAAACCGGATTTATTTCCGGTCCTGTTGAATTCGTAGACGATGATGGGATTTTTTCAAAACTTCAAAAGTTGGAGTTTGCGGGATTAGTTATTACGGGAGCCGGTTTAATTGGAAGTGGAAAACCAACTATCTGCAATGCTGCAAACATAGTTTACAGAAAAAAGGCTTATGAAGAAGTAAACGGATTTTATGATCAAATGGATCTTTCTTCCGGAGATGATGAATTGCTGATGCAGAAAATTGCAAAGGATACAAAGTATAACGTTAAGTTTTCACTGATTTCCGGTTCTATAGTAAAAACTCATGCCAGTAAAAATATAAATGCATTTTATCATCAGCGAAAACGGTGGGCAAGCAAAGGATTATTTTATAAGAACATCAGTTTAATTATTAAATTAATACTGATTTACTTATTCTATCTCGGATTACTAATTCAACCATTTTTAGTATTATTTATTTCATCTTCTTTTATCTATACCTTTGCATTAAGCTTATTTAGTAAACTCATTCTCGAATATGTGATTCTTTTAAAGGGAAAGAAAGTATTGTTCTCAAAGCTGTCTTTAAAACCTTTTCTATTAGCTGAATTTCTGCAGGTTCCATATATAATTATTGCCGGAATTTCTGGTATCTTTGGAAATTTACAATGGAAAGAAAGAAAAATCAGAAGATAAATTGGAAACAATTAATCTGGTGATTAAAAAAGGAAAGCCGAAAGATCATAATTTAATTTCGTACGCCCGAGAGGAGTCGAACCCCTAACCTCTTGATCCGTAGTCAAGCGCTCTATCCAATTGAGCTACGGGCGCATCTTATAAACCTATTTTAAATTATACTCACCCGTATCTAAAAAATTAAGTTTACCTGCTGAAGGCAGGCTACGGGCGCATATATTTTTGAACTGCAAATATAATATTTAGGTATTGTTTATACAATTTATGTGTTTATACCTGTCCTCCTGAGGCGGAATGTTATATTTTTGTGCAGATACATCGGGAAACTGGCACAGAATCATCTTCTTGTTTGTAATTTTACTTTTACTCTCTTTTTATTAGAGTTAGGAAAAATTTTTTTATATTTTGCATTACGTCAATTATAAATCATTTCAGGATAGAAAATGTTTAAAGGAGTTGGAACTGCTTTAATTACACCGTTCAAAGAAGATCAATCGGTGGATTTTGGTTCGCTTAAAAAGATTTTAGATCACCAATTAAATAATAATGTCGATGCTCTTATAGTTTTAGGAACTACCGGTGAATCTCCGGTTATTGATTACGATGAACGCAGGAAACTTATTTCGGCAGTTGTTGAAGAGGCCAAGGGAAAAATTCCAGTCATAGTCGGAACTGGCTCAAACAACACAAAAAAGGTGATTGAAAACAACAAACTTGCTGAAGATCTTAAAGCAGACGGTTTACTTATTGTGAATCCGTATTACAACAAAGGTACGCAGGAAAGTCTCGTAAAACATTACAAGTATATCTCTGATAGAGCAAGCTTGCCCATAATATTGTATAACGTACCATCAAGAACGGGAATGAATATTTTACCGGATACTGCAATTCGAATCCATAAAAATTGTAACAATGTTGTAGCTATTAAAGAAGCGAGTGGTGATATTTCACAAATTGCAAATCTTATTGCAAATAAACCTGATTCATTTTCGGTTCTTTCAGGAAATGATGATCAAACATTACCTATAATGGCGTTGGGCGGTGCTGGGGTGATATCAGTTTTTTCAAATCCTTTTCCTTCAGAAATTAAACAGATAACTGATGCAATGCTTAATTATGATATTTCATCAGCGCAAAAATTTAACAATAAATATCTTAGTATGATGAACGCACTGTTTGTTGAGACGAGTCCTGCTCCTGTAAAATTTGTAATGCATCACTTGGGTTTTTGTGAAAATAAACTACGGCTGCCTCTTGTAAATGCAACTGCAAAAGCTGAAGAATTACTTATAAATGAAGTTCAGAAAATGAAAAATTAATTTAAATATCGGAAATTATAAATGAAGTATGGTTTAATCGGTGCTTCTGGCAGACTTGGTTCAGAGGTAGTTAAATTGTTTGAAGAGAAAAATCACAAATTGGTTTTTGCCTACGATCTTGAAGGTGAATGGAAAAATGAGAATCCTGATTTATTAATTGATTGCTCTTTGCCTGAAGTGTTTAATAAAAGTATTGAATACGCATGCGAACTGAATAAACCATTCATTGTTGCAACTACCGGTCTTACTGAAAGTAATATTGAATTGATGAAAAATTACTCAAAGCAATTCCCGATTGTGCAGAGTTTTAATTTCTCAATCGGAATCCAGGTATTATTAAAATTGACAGAAGCAGCAAAAGAAAAGCTGTCAGATTGGGATGTTGAAATAACTGAAACTCATCATCGATTTAAAAAGGATAAACCTTCCGGCACTGCAAAGATGATACAAAATGTATTTGAGGGTAAAGAGATAAATACTTCCTCACTCAGGTTGGGAAATGTTAACGGTGATCATTCAGTTAGCTTCGGAGGATTAGGTGAGATACTCACTATTTCGCATCGCGCATTATCACGTAGAACATTTGCCGAAGGGATTTTACTTTCAGCTCAATTTATTCTGAACAAGCAAAGTGGGTTCTATTATTTTAAAGATATTGTATTGAGAAAGTAGAAATTATTATGGATTCTTATGAGGTAATAAAAAAAATATCAGAAGCGAAAAAGAAAACACCAGTTAAGGTTTTTCTGCAGGGAGAACTGGATAAAATCGATTTTAAAAATTATGATTTTTATGGTTCATCTGTTTCAGGTATACTTTTCTGCGAATATTCAGAGTATGAAGATTTTTATGAAATCAATAAACAACATATTCAAAAATATAAGATTGAAACTGATAGACGTAATTCGGCTATTCCAATGGCTGACTTAATAAAATATAACTGCAGAATTGAACCTGGAGCAATAATTCGTGATATGGTTGAGATAGGTGATAATTGTGTGATAATGATGGGAGCAGTTTTGAATATCGGTGCTGTTATAGGGGAAAAAACTATGATTGATATGAATGTAGTTGTTGGGGGTAGAGCAATTGTCGGGAATAATTGTCATATAGGTGCGGGAACTGTTTTAGCAGGTGTGATTGAACCACCGAGCGCACAACCGGTAGTGATTGAAGATGATGTAATGACCGGTGCAAACGTCGTAATACTGGAAGGAGTGAAAGTGGGGAAGGGAGCTGTTATTGCAGCCGGATCTGTTGTAATAAGTGATGTTGAACCGGGAATGGTAATGGCCGGTGTTCCGGCAAAGCCCCTAAAAAAAGTCGATGACAAAACTAAAAGTAAAACACAGTTAATGGAAGAACTTCGTAAATTATAATGAGCATAATTGTTCAAAAATATGGCGGCAGCAGTGTTTCTGATATAGAAAAATTGAAAAAGATTTCAGAATTGATTGCTGCTGTTAAAAATGCCGGAAATGATGTTGTTGCAGTTGTTTCTGCTATGGGTAAAACCACAAACTCACTTATCGAAATGGCTAAAGAGATTTCACCAAATCCATCCCGTAGAGAAATGGATATGCTCCTGAGTACTGGAGAAAGAACAACTATGGCTTTGCTTTGTATCGCCTTAAATGAATTGGGGGTGGATGCTATTTCTCTAACAGGTTCACAGGCAGGTATTATAACAAATGATCGGCACAACGACGCAACTGTGATTGAAGTAAGACCTGTTCGAGTACAGGATGAACTGGAGAAGGGTAAAGTAGTTGTAATTGGGGGATTTCAGGGAGTTAGTTACAAAAGAGATATAACTACTTTAGGTAGAGGTGGATCTGATACCTCGGCAGTTGCACTTGCTGCTGCATTGAAAGCGGAAAGATGTGAAATTTATTCGGATGTTGATGGTATTTACACAACTGATCCAAATATTATAAATGAAGCTAAACATCTTCAGGAAGTATCATACCAGCAAATTCAGGAAATGGCAGAAGCCGGAGCAAAGGTGCTTAATGCACAAGCAGTTCAGTTTGCAAAGGAAGCTAAAATAGCCTTATATGCCAGGAGTACTTTCAGTCCCGGAAATGAAACAATAATTAGAGAAATTACTGCAAAAGAGTTATCCGGCGTACTTGCGGTAGTATATGAGAGAGAAGTCATAAGAGTTTTTGTAAATAATCCAAGTAAAATTGAGTGGGTAATAAAATATTTTGAGGAGCATCAAATCCCAATTAAGGAATTTCAATTTTCAGGATTGGGACGTGATTCCGGGTATAAATGTTCTTTTATAACTTCGGTAAACAACGTTCACAATTGGAAGAAAGATAAAGAAATTCTTATAGATAAGTTAAGGCATGAGATAATTATAAATGAAGGTCTCGGTACTCTTTCAATAATTGGTGAGGGATTTAGCCGAAGTAGTAATGTGCTTAGAGATACTCTTAATCTGCTTGGTGAAAAGGGGATAGAAATTTTTGGGGTCGGAACCACTTCATTTAGAATCTCAATTCTTGTTGAAAGAGATTTATTAGAAGAAGCTGTGAAAATATGCCACGATTACTGGTTAAATAATTAATCCGCATCTATATTTATTAGTATTTATGGAATCTCTTTTGGTAGGAAATAATTGTATAATATATTATAAAATTGACAGAAATTAAACTTTTATTATCTTATTAATGTCTAATCATTTATGAAAATTATGAATCTTTATCAGAAGTAAAAGTATTGAAGTATTTAGTATTACAATTGACCATTGTTTTTTTTCTATCAATGTTGCTTTTCCCGCAGGGAAGGGGAGATAACTTTGCGGGTGGAACAATAACAGGAAAAGTATTTGATTCAGCTACAAGTGAGCCGATTGAATATGTGAACATTGTTATATATTCTCAAAGGGATTCTTCTCTTATAACAGGAGGAGTAACAAATAGTAAAGGAATATTTAATATCTCAATGGAGAGACCCGGAAGGTTTTATGTGGAAATAAAATTTATCGGTTATGATATTGAAAGTATGGAAGCTGAAATAAACAGGGGCAGATTAAATGTTGATCTTGGAGAGATTTTCATCCATCCATCAGCAGTTAATCTTTCAGATGTTGTTGTTGAAGGTGAGCGAGTACCGATAACCTACCATATTGATAAAAAGGTGGTTAATCCCGATCAAATGCTAAATGTAATTTCCGGCAATGCAACAGATATCCTGCAAAATGTCCCTTCCGTTCAAGTTGACATTGAAGGAAATGTTAGCTTACGTGGAAGCCAGAGTTTTATTGTTTTGATTGACGGCAGACCGTCAGTTCTTGATGCACAGGATGCATTACAACAAATGGCAGCAAGTTCAATTGATAAAATTGAAATAATTACCAATCCATCGGCTAAATACGATCCTGAAGGTACTGCCGGAATAATAAATATAATTATGAAAAAATCCAGTGATTCTGGATTAAGCGGGATTGCAAATGCTAATGCAGGAATGTATGATAGCTACGGTGGAGATTTTTTAATTAACTATCAGTCATCTTCTTTAAAGATAAACCTGGGTTTTGATTATAACCAGAGAACTTTGCCTGGGAATAATTTACAAAATAATTCGTATTTCTTTGCCGGCAATACATCTACTGTAAATTCATCAGGCAATATTAACAGGGAAAGGATTAATTATGAGGGCAGGGGTGGAATTGAGTTTGTACTAAGCCCTGATGATATACTTAGTTTTGGTGCAAGATTGGGCAGGAGAGAAAGACAGAATTTTTATGAGAAAATTTTTACTGAATCATCATCTAATGAGCCAGATGATTTTAATTACTTTGGATTAACTGATAGAAGCCGTTCAGGGAATTATTATGCATTGAACTCCAATTACGCCCATACATTTGGCTTAAAAGGTCATCAGCTTTTAGGTGAATTGTTTTACAGTTATAGAAATTCAGATGAATTTACAATCACATCAGAATTTAGTGAAGACGTTCAATTAAGCGGTAAAAAGACAACAGAATTTGGTCCTTCTAAAGATTTCAGGGGGAAACTCGATTATGTATTTCCATTTTCTGAGTTCAGTAAATTTGAAGCTGGTTACCAGGGTGAAGTTGATATTTCTGAGGAAACGAATCAGCTTTACGAGTTTAATCCCGATAATGGCGATTATGATTTCCAATCGGAATACAGTAATCTTAATAAATATAACCGAAGCGAACATGCTTTATATTCTATGTACTCTAACCAGTTATGGAAGATCCAATTGCAGGCCGGTTTAAGAGCTGAATACACCTACCGTACAATTGAAGTCCCAACACAAAATAAATCTACTAACCTTGATAGGATTGATTATTTTCCTAGCATTCATTCATCTTACGAAATTACCAAAGGGAGGACATTAATGGCTAGTTATTCCCGCAGGATTGAGAGACCGAGGGGTTGGGCTTTAGAACCATTCGATACATGGATTGATGCGAATAATGTTAGAAGAGGGAATCCGGAACTCCAACCGGAATTTATTGATTCCTATGAGGCTGGTATTCAGACATTTTTTGGTAAAGTATCTGTTTCAACAGAAGTTTACTACAGGATTACTTATAATAAAATTGAAAGAGTGCAGTCGGCATATGACGAAAACATAACTCTTACAACTTTTGAAAATGTTGGAACAGACTATTCACTCGGTGCTGAAGCGATGTTTAATTTTGATCCTTTTAACTTTTGGAACGTGAACCTTATGGGAAACTTTTATAATTATCTTGTTGAGGGAGTCCTGTACAACAAACCCTTTTCACAGGAAAGTTTCAACTGGCAAAGCAGGTTTAACAATAATTTTAAAATCGGTAAGTCAACTCAAATTCAGTTTAATTTGAAT
>Ga0209536_100013647_pt1 | contig 11703 bp, 8 predicted proteins | sample DeeMarSeWOR28_12_FD_187461 | JGI IMG/M metagenome (GOLD analysis project Ga0209536, IMG submission 187461) | Marine sediment microbial communities from White Oak River estuary, North Carolina - WOR-2-8_12 (SPAdes) (version 2) | ecosystem: Environmental > Aquatic > Marine > Intertidal zone >... | reverse complement strand
TTTTATCATCTTTACAGGCTGAAATTTTTAACCATAAGGTCTTTTATATGGCATTAAAGCGGAAAAAGGGAGAGAAGAAGAGTGGCGAAAGAGAAATGTCATTCCTTGAACATCTCGAAGAGCTCAGATGGCATATAATAAGATCTGTACTGGCAATAGTTGTCTTTACCGTTGTTGCTTTCATTCTTAAGGATTTTATATTCAATAGTATAATTCTTGCTCCGAAGAATCCTGGATTTTTCACTAACCGTATGCTTTGTAATTTCGGACATCTGATGAATACAGAGATTCTTTGCATCAACACCAAACCTCTGGAACTTATAAGTATAAAGATGTCGGGTCAGCTTACGACCCATATAGCTGTATCGATAGTATCCGGTATAATTATTGCCGCACCGCTAATACTATGGGAGTTCTGGAGATTCTTCAGACCTGCATTATATGCTAGCGAAAAAAAATATACCAGGGGAGCCGTGTTTTTTTCTTCCCTGCTCTTTGTCGCTGGTGTACTGTTTGGATATTATGTTATTATCCCTCTGTCAGTTCATTTCCTTGGCTCCTATAATGTCAGTGCCGAGGTTACAAACCAGATAAACCTCAGATCATATATTGGAACCGTTGCTTCCATAACCCTGGCAAGCGGTATTATTTTTCAGTTGCCAATACTGTCATATTTTCTCACCAAAATAGGACTGGTTGACCCTCATTTCCTTAAAAAATACAGGAAGCATTCAGTAATAGTCATTCTTGCCCTTTCTGCCATTATAACGCCACCTGACATTTTCAGTCAGGTACTGGTCTGTTTTCCCCTCTTATTTCTCTATGAAGTAGGGATAATTATTTCCAGGAGGGTCATTGCGAAGGACCGAGAGAGGCTGGAGGAGGACTGGTCAGAAGATGAGAGTAATCCTGAGAGCAAACCTTAAAAAATTCCTGTCATGAAATTACATACTGAAAATCTGGTAAAAAGATATCGCAACAGGGCTGTTGTTAACAAGGTGTCCATTAGTGTTGAACAGGGAGAGATAGTTGGCCTTCTTGGCCCCAATGGGGCAGGTAAAACCACATCCTTCTACATGATAGTGGGCCTTATTAAGGCTGATGAGGGAAGGATCTTCCTCGATGATAACAATATTACGGGATTGCCTGTATACAAAAGGGCAAAAATGGGAATTGGATACCTTGCACAGGAGGCATCTGTTTTCCGCAAGCTTAGCGTGGAGGATAACCTGAACGCTGTACTGGAAATGTCAGGATTCCCCAAAGAAGAACAGATTGAAAGAAGAGAGTCGTTGCTTACTGAATTCGGCCTTCAGAAAATTCGTAAAAGCCTTGGAATACAACTGTCAGGTGGTGAAAGAAGAAGGACCGAAATAGCACGTGCCCTTGCACTTAAACCTAAATTCATACTTCTTGATGAGCCTTTTGCAGGTGTCGATCCAATAGCCGTGGAGGACATCCAGGAAATTGTTGCGCACCTCAAGGACAGGAATATAGGTATTCTTATAACAGACCATAATGTTCACGAAACACTCTCTATCACCAATAGAGCTTACCTCCTTTTCGAAGGCAAGATATTAAAATCGGGCACTGCACTGGAACTGGCTGATGATGAACAGGTCAGGAGACTGTACCTGGGTAAAAAATTTGAACTTAGGAGATGAGCTACCATTATTGATGATTATATCCCCCGGATGTCGCGGATTTCAAATCCACGACATCTCGACCTCTTGCCAGATTATTATATTATTGCTACTTTTGCGCTGAATTTCACGCGGATGTGGCGTAATTGGTAGCCGCGCCAGACTTAGGATCTGGTGCCTTCGGGCGTGGGGGTTCGAGTCCCTTCATCCGCACCAGTTTCAAGTGACCGCTTAAACAAGATGGTAACACAGGTTGTTGGGCGGTTTTTTATCTGCTGATAATAATTTTGTTTTTTAATATGAAAATAACCAGGGAAAATATTGACGAACTGAATGCTGTTCTGAAAGTGCATGTTGTTAGAGATGATTGGGAAGAAAAAGTGAATGAGGTACTGAAAGACTATAAGAAGAAAGCCAGCATAAAAGGCTTCAGACCAGGGAAAGTGCCTTTTGGACTGATTAAAAAGATGTATGGCAGCAGTGTGCAGCTTGAGGAAATGAATAAGATAATATCCAGTGGTATAAGCAATTATATTACCGAAGAAAAACTGGAAATACTTGGCGATCCATTGCCAAAAACAGATGATAATGAAAACATTGATCTGGATACACAGGATGAGTTTGAGTTTTATTTCGAAATAGGCCTTGCTCCTGTATTTGAAGTAAGATTCACAGGAAGGAATAAGATTCCTTACTATGAAATTAAAATAGACAAAAAACTGCGAAATGATTTCCTTGATAATTACCGCAGACGATTCGGTACTTATGAAGATGCGGAGGAGGTAACTGAAGATGATGTACTCAGAGGTGATATAGTTAAACTTTCAGATGAAGGTGAACCGCTACAGGAAACAACAAAAAATGATTCATCATTGTCAGTGAAAGTGATTAAAGATGACACCGTTAAGAAAAAGTTTATTGGGAGTAAGCCTGGAGTTACCATAGAATTTGATATAAGGAAAACATTCCCAAATGAACATGAGATTGCAGGTCTGTTGCAGACCGATCACAGTAATGTAGCCGGTGTTGACGGAAAATACAGGTTCACAACTAAGGCCATCAACAGGTTTCGAATGGCCGATGTTAACCAGGAATTATTTGACAGGATTTATGGTGAAGGAACTGTGAAGAATGAGGATGAGTTTATAAATAAACTGGATGAGGAAATAAGAGAGAACCTGAGTAAGGAAAGTGAATACAAACTCAACCTGGATGCTCGCAATATGGTAATAGATAAAACCAGCTTTGACCTCCCGGAGGGATTTCTTAAGAAGTGGTTACTTAAAACCAATAAGGAAATTACCGAAGAGCAGGTTGAGAAAGATTTTACCGATTTCCTGAGAGATCTGAGGTGGCAGCTTATAAGAAACAAAATTGCCAAAGAGAATGAAATCAAGGTTGAAGAGCAGGATATGCTGAATGAAGCCAAGGAGTTTACTCGCCTTCAATTCCAGCAGTATGGGATATTCAATGCAGAGGATAGCCAACTGGAATCATATGCCAGGGAAATCCTGAAGAAAGAGGAAGACTATCGCAGGATAGCTGATAAAGTGATTGATGATAAAGTAATTAATAAGATAAAGGAAGAAATAAAGATTGATACCAGGAAAGTGACCACTGATGAATTCAATAAGCTTTTTACCAAGTAAGTATCTCTTAATCTTATGCTTTACTTATTATTTTGTTATCTTTGGCAAAACAAACTAAACTTTTAACAAATGGCAGAAAAAGATGACTTTAAAAAGTATGCCACAGGCCATATTGGAATAAGCAGCCTGGCCTATCATCGATATACATCCATCCTGAATAGTTATATTTCCCCAACCATCATTGAAGAAAGACAGCTTAATGTTGCTTCAATGGACGTGTTCTCACGCCTTATGATGGACAGGATAATATTCCTTGGATTGCCTATTGATGATTATGTGGCAAATATTATCCAGGCCCAGCTTTTATATCTTGATTCGACCGATAGTGAAAAAGATATACAGATATACTTTAACACACCTGGTGGATCAGTACATGCCGGCCTTGGAATATATGACACCATGCAGTATATAACTGCCGATATAGCTACAATATGCACCGGCATGGCTGCTTCAATGGGTGCTGTTCTGCTTACAGCAGGCACCAAGGGCAAACGATCGGCCCTGAAGCATTCAAGGGTAATGCTACATCAGCCCATGGGCGGAGCACAGGGGCCTGCAGCTGACATAGAGATCACTGCCCGTGAAATAATAAAATTAAGAAAAGAACTGTATGAGATCATTGCATATCATTCCGGAAACACCTACAAGAAAGTGGAAAAGGATTCCGACAGGGACTATTGGATGACAGCAGACGAAGCAAAAGAATATGGAATGATCGACGAAGTTCTTTCAAGGGATAAAAAATAGTTGTTATCATGGATAAATGCTCATTCTGCGGTCGCACAAAAAAAGAAGCCAACCTGCTTATTGCAGGACTTGACGGACATATTTGTGACTACTGTATCGAACAGGCTCATGGTATTGTTATAGAGGAATTAGGAAGCAAATCCGACTTCAAGCTGGATAATATCAGCCTCCTCAAGCCGGAAGAGATAAAGAATTTTCTAGATGACTATGTTATTGGCCAGGATGATGCAAAAAAATACCTGTCGGTAGCTGTCTATAACCACTATAAAAGGCTTATGCAACCAAAGGACAAGGATGATGTGGAAATTGAAAAATCCAATATCATTCTTGTAGGTGAGACAGGTACGGGCAAAACACTCCTGGCAAGAACCATTGCCAGGATGTTGCATGTTCCTTTCACCATTGTTGATGCAACCGTTCTTACTGAAGCCGGGTACGTGGGTGAAGATATCGAGAGCCTGCTGACCCGCCTGTTGCAGAATGCCGATTACGATGTGGCTGCTGCAGAAAAAGGCATTGTATTCATTGATGAGATTGATAAGATAGCACGCAAGAGCGACAATCCGTCAATAACACGTGACGTTTCGGGTGAAGGAGTACAACAGGGCTTGTTGAAACTGCTAGAGGGTGCAATAGTTAATGTGCCACCCCAGGGTGGACGCAAACATCCCGAGCAGAAAATGATACCTGTTGATACTAAAAATATCCTGTTTATCTGTGGCGGTGCTTTTGTAGGTATTGAGAAGAAAATAGCCAACAGGCTCAATACACAGATAGTTGGATATGGCGCCTCAAGGGACAGGGAAAAAATAGATAAGGATAATCTCCTGCAATATATTGCACCCCAGGATCTAAAAGCCTATGGCATGATACCGGAGATAATTGGCAGGCTGCCTGTACTCACTTATCTAAACCCCCTCGACAGGGATGTGCTGAAAAGGATTCTTACTGAACCCAAGAATGCTATAACCAAACAGTATATCAAGCTGTTCAACATGGACAATATAGAACTTGAGTTTGACGAAAGTGCGCTGGATTATATGGTTGACAAGTCAATTGAGTTCAAGCTGGGTGCCCGAGGTTTGCGGTCAATCTGTGAGGCCATTATGATGGATGCCATGTTTGAATTGCCTGGTAAAGATGAGAAAAAACTGCTGGTGACATCAGATTACGCTTCACACAAACTGGAAAAGGTCAATCTGAAGATCCTGAAAGCAAGCTGATAAAAAGGCTGAGGCTAAGGCTGAGGCTAAGGTTGGTATGAGGTATTATATGTTAGCGTCGATCAGGAGATCAATACCAGCAAAGTTCTAAAATCTAAAATCGTTAACCTTCAACCGAGAATCACGAGTTTGCCGAAGGCAAGCGAGTGATTAGAGCTCGCCGTAAGGCAATCTTAAATCGATCAGGGCCTTGAGTACACCATCCTTGTATCCTGCTACAAGGTCAAAGGCTTCTTTAGCCTTTTCAAATGGGAAAGTATGGGTGATCAGGGCACCGGTTTGAACCTTGCCTTCTTTTATAAGATCTATTGCCGGTTGCATGTATTCGTTCTGTCTTCTTACGTGAATTATTGAGATCTCTTTTCTCCGGGCATGATCAGCCCTGAATGACCAGCGCTCAAACTCGGGAATTCCCACAATCATTAGCTTCCCTCCGGGCTTCAGTAGATCAATAGCCTGGTCAAGTGCTTCCTGTTGCCCACAGCACTCATATACAATGTCCAGCATTGAGTCTTCTTCTGATATTATCTCATTTACCACATTGTGCTTGTCTACATTAAATACCTCATCTGCACCCAGTAATGAGGAAATCTCAAGACGCTTATCAATTTTGTCAGTTACATAAATATTCCCGGCTCCCGCCTCACGAGCTGAGATCAACACGCTATCGCCAATAGATCCAGCCCCCAGAACCCCAATTCTATCTCCCTGTTTGATCTGAGATAATCTTACTGCATATAATCCTATTGAAAGAGGTTCTGCAAATGTTGCTTCAGCGAATGACAAATTATCAGGTATTTTAAAACAACTCTTTGAAGGCATGATAATCATTTCCGACAGACAACCTTCTGCCTGTCCCGGGCAACCGAGAAATTTCAGGTTCAAACAGGTATGTTTCCTACCTGCCCTGCACTGATCACATTCATAACAGGGCATGGCAGGATCGACGGCCACTCTGTCGCCTGTTGTGAATCCCTCTGTATCTTCCCCTGTTTCAATAACCGTTCCTGCACACTCATGCCCGGGAGTAAAAGGATAAATAACTATCTGTTCCCCTATTCTTCCTGTGGAATAATAATGTATATCTGATCCGCAAACACCTACTGTTTCAACCTTCAGGAGCATCTCCCCCTTACCCGGAGTTCCAGGATCAGGAACTTCCTGTTGCTCCAATTGATGTATATCGGTGAGTTTCCAGGATTTCATGTTTTGTGATATATTATGATGGGGTAAAGGTAATAAAAGTTGAGTAGGGTTGAGTTTTGAGCTACTTTACTCAATAGGGCGAAGCCCGCTCAACTTTACTGCAGGCATCTGCCCAGCAAATATTCTTCCGCCTCAACCGACCATAGTCCCTTATGCCTTGCCGTAATCTCTGCCAGGTCGGCAAAGAACCTGCTTTTCTGACCAAGTTTCTCAAAATCTTCAATAGGCGTTAAGGGCATATCTATATGGGTATAGATCAGTTTTTTCCCTCCCGGTATTTCAGGTAACCTGAGGGTGGTGTCGATTACGGCATTGAGTCCCCCGACATGCGTTACAAGTCCGGCCGGATCCAGGCCTTCTTCCATTATCTGCAGGGCTTCTGACATATCATTATTATTACCCCCCGTGGTACCTACAATATGAGTAAAATTGTAATGTGCATTATAGAAGTTGAAGGGTGCTTTGAAGATGGGATCAGATGGACCGGCAAAGAAATTAAGGCAACCATCAAATGCCAGTATGGCATCTCCCTGCTCTATAACCTCCGATACCGGAGCAAAGACGAAGACATCATTAAATCCATTTCCCCCTGAAACTTGTCTTAAATATTCACCAGGATTATCAAGGACAGAGGTATTGATATACTTCAATTCAATGCCTTTGGTTGATGCATATTCCGGAGTATAAAGGGCTTCTGCCCTGTCCAGCCGGGTCTGATCAATGTCGGTTACGACCATCAATGAAGGCCGTCGGTCCTTACGCTCAAGAACATAATTTATTGCAGCCAGTCCCATCGGTCCCGCTCCTGCCAGGATAGCCAATTTCCCCCTGTGAACAATTTCCATATGGTGAACATAAGAACCTGGTTTGGTATGGTAGTTTGCATGCATTGCTCCTATTACACAAGACAGGGGTTCGGAAAGTGACGCAGGGTAATAACCGGGTCCGTTGTATTTCAACAGACATTCATGTTCCATAACCTCCTGTGGTATAATAACATAAGTAGCATCACCTCCAATATAAGGGTATGAATAACCCGGTGCACTCAGAATGCCCATGGGACCATTTTCGTAATTAATAGCAGGCTGTATTGAGAATTTATCTCCGGGACTGAACCTATTCTGCCATTTTTCACCCACCTCCACCAGTTCACCTGCTAACTCATGGCCGATAATAACCGGATTAACCGATACATCATCAGGTATTCTCTTATGGTCCTCGCCCTGTACAGCTGCTTTATGTGATGACATACAGATACTGTCTGTTATCACCCTTGCCAGTATTTCACTATCACGTATCGGTGGAAGGTCAAATTCTTCAATACGCAGATCATTTTTCCCGTATAATCTTACTGCCCTTGTTTTCATAAAGTTTATTTTAACATTATCTGACCCCCGGTGACCGGTACAGCCTGGCCGGTCTCATATTCCTGGTCTATTACATAGCCAATTGCTTTAACCACATCGTTTACCCGGCAGCCCCTGCCTATGGGTACCTGCTTCTCGTAATGCGCCCTTACATCTTCAATTGTTTTTGCCCGAGGGACTTTGCCTGTATCTAGATACTGCCTGAACAGGCCCTTCTCCGGATCCGACCATAGAGGGCCTTCAAAATAGTTGCCCGGACATATTGAATTTACTTTAATATTATACTGTATAAGCTCAAGAGCAAAGGACTGTGTGAGTCCAATTCCTCCAAATTTACTGCCTGCATATGCAAAATTCTTGAGACTCCCCTGTAATCCGGATTTTGAATTAATCTGGATGATATCCATAAACCTTCCCGGATCCTTTTTATGTTGATTCTTCATATAGGGACTAACTGCTTTCACACAGTTAAAATAACCCGTATAATTCACTTGTGCTATCCGTTCAAATGTTTCAGAATCCATTTCGTCAAGGCTCCCTGCATGTAAAATACCAGCATTACTTATAAGCACATCAATGCTACCGAACCTTTCAGCTGCAGATGCTATCATAGCTGAAACAGAATCAAAGTCTGAGACGTCACATGGCAGGAAAATAGCCCTGTTCTTGCTTCCCCTGGCATTAAGTTCAGAAGCCAGCTTTTCCCCTTCATCTTCTTTAATATCAGCAATTATAATATTAGCACCCTGATTGAACAATTCACTTGCAATACCTGCACCAAAGCCCCTGGCAGCACCAGTTATTATTACTGTCTTTTGTATTAAATGATCATTATATTTATCCATATCTCTGTTTATTATTATGAACAAACAGTCTTTATTATTCTATTACCAAGTTTGATGAATTCCATCCTTTCAACAGCTTTGGGTTTTCCTTGATCATCAAGGTAACCCCGTCCTTCAATAGCTGTTTTATACTGGTGAGCAGCCATTATGCATGCACCCTCATAGTTGATTTTCAATAGATATTCATCCAGTTCAATGTTTCCTGCGGCACGCACCTCCAGAGGCTTCATGCCCGGAGAGTTATGTTCAGTCCCAAATGTTATTATGAACCCTCTATCGTATAAATACATTACATAATCCCTTAACCTCCCGAAATCATTTCTTGAAGGAATGAATTCAACACAGTAATACCCCCTGCTTAAAAGTGACTGTGCTGCAGTCGTTCTGTCGATCTCAAAATCAGTGTAACGACCATCTTCAAAATCAGCCAGAAAAGGATAAGTTGGAATGCCACCTGCATCGAGAATCAAATCACGGATCTCTTCAGGGTCAATAAATATTTTAGGATCTTCTTCAACATATGCGGAACCGCCTGATTTCAGAAGTTCAGACCGGATAAGATTCTCAAGCTTTGCATTGTCACCAGGTTTAATATCGAAATAGCCATTACCAAGTAATGTCAGGAAAATCCCATCACGATCTTTTCCCCACTTATAATTATCTTCTATTTTCATTCTGATCAAACCTGCAAGGTGACGTTCCCTTACCATTCCCCTTGTATGATCATTAGTCATTATATCAAAGTCTATAACCAGTTTGTTATCTATTCCTCCGAGGATATCATTCACCTTAAGGGTCATTCTGTAAACATGTTCATTAGACAGGTCTTTAACATCTTTAAGTATTTCCAGCTTGTCGTTTGAAATATTCAGGGGGTAAGACAGTGCTTTACCGCTTATGTAAGTACGGCCCGGATTATTGGGATCATTCACCCTGCGACCAGCTTCCATATCAGCGCGGCCAAGCCCTATCATTTCGATATTAAAAAGGGGAAATATCCTTGCATTATAACACTTTTCAGCCCATTCATCAAAACCGTCAACTGTATTGAAATCGTTTATACCAAGCACTGAGATTTTTTCTTTCCTTGCTTCTTCGATGATACTGTCGATGGAATCAAATGAACTGAATGAATACGGTGTATGTATATGTGCATTCACCTTAAGGTATTCGGGTTTCATCTTATTCCCTGGTTGTACTTTCCTCAGTTTCCCTGATAGATCATCCCATATGTTCATATTCCTCTTTTTGCCCTTTCGATCTTTGAATTATTTGAAAAGTCGTGCCTTGCAGTATGGCCTTGCAGTGGTAAAATACTCGTATGTATTGCATCGATAATCCAATCAGGCTGAGGGAAGAAGTAATCTTCCAGCTCATAAGCCGGAGTTATCCAGTTTCTGGAACCAACCACCGCGACAGGAGCATCCAGATAGTCAAATGACAGTTCAGTGATATTCCTCGCCATATCATTCATGAATGATCCCCGCTCCGTAGCATCTCCGGTAATCAATATCCTGCCTGTTTTCCTGACAGATGCTATCACCGGTTCATAATTAAAGGGGACCAGAGATAGGGCGTCAATGATTTCAGTGCTGATATTATATCTTTCCTGCAACCTATCAGCTGCTTCAACCACCCTGTAGAGCGTTGCTCCTATACTTAGAACAGTGATATCGGAGCCTTTCCTCTTGATATCAGGTTCACCTATTGGAATCTCATAGTATCCTTCAGGCACCCCCCCGGCCTGAAATTGTTCTCCCATATCATATATTCTCTGGCTCTCAAAAAAGATCACCGGGTCAGTACCCTGCAATGCAGCATTCATCAAGCCTTTTGCATCATACGGAGTAGCGGGGAATACTACTTTCAGGCCAGGCATGTGAGCAACCAATGATGTCCAGTCCTGAGAATGCTGTGCTCCATACTTGGAACCAACAGATACCCTGAGGACCACGGGCATCTTTAATATATTACCGCTCATTGCCTGCCACTTGGGTAACTGGTTGAATACCTCGTCTCCTGACCTGCCGAGGAAATCACAGTACATTATTTCAGGTATTGCCCTTCCGCCACACATAGCATATCCTACTGCCACTCCAGCTATTGCTCCTTCAGATATTGGTGAATTAAATAGTCTGTTATAAGGAAGTGCTTCAGTGAGGCCCCTGTAGACAGCAAAGGCACCTCCCCAATCGCGGTTCTCTTCACCAAAAGCAATAAGTGTGGGATCCTTATAAAACCTGTCGATCACTGCTTCGAAAATGCCGTCCCTGAGCTGGTACTGCTTCATTTTTGAGAAAGGCTTGCCGTTTTTGTCAAAAGCATACCTCTCTTTCCTGGCTATCTGCTGTACCCTCGGATTATCTTTTATCGGAATTAGCACCTCCGGATCCCCTTTTTCCATAGCATCAACCGAACCGTCTGAATACATTACCTCACCAATAATATCAGGATTTTTATCTATATCCATTCTGGGAGATATCTTATTATCAATGGCCATTTTAAATGTTTCAAGCATCATTTCATTTACCTCACCATCAATTAATCGCAAAGAATCCTCATCCATAATATTGTTTCTTATCAGGTCGTTGCGATAATTATGGATACAATCGTGTTTCTGCCATGCTTCCATTTCTTCCTTTGAACGATAGGAAGAAGCATCAGAGGGTGAATGTCCGCTGTAGCGATAGGTTATTGTGTCTATCAGTACAGGGCCTCTTTTCTCCTGAAGCACTTTGATTTTTCTTTTAAAGGCATCAATAACGGCAAGTGGATTCATGCCATCGATCCTTTCTGCGTGCATCTGGTCCCTGTTCACCCCCGCACCTATTCTGGCAGCATATCCGTATCCCATCGTCTCGCCTGAAGTCTGACCACCCATTCCGTAATGGTTATTCATAATATTTATGATTAGTGGCAGACCGCCTTTCATATCACCTTCCCACAACTCAACAAACTGGTCCATTGTGGCAAAAGAAATGCCTTCCCATACAGGTCCGCAGGCCATTGAAGCATCGCCAATA
>Ga0209536_100013646_pt1 | contig 11704 bp, 10 predicted proteins | sample DeeMarSeWOR28_12_FD_187461 | JGI IMG/M metagenome (GOLD analysis project Ga0209536, IMG submission 187461) | Marine sediment microbial communities from White Oak River estuary, North Carolina - WOR-2-8_12 (SPAdes) (version 2) | ecosystem: Environmental > Aquatic > Marine > Intertidal zone >... | reverse complement strand
CGACGATCTGAGCAAGAAGAAAACCTCATGAGGTCTGCTTGCGTTACCGGTGACTTGAATACAATTCTATAGGAGAAATATCACCATAAGAGAGAATATTGATTCAAGGTAGGGGATTTGGCCTTTTGGTTTCTCACATATGGTAAAATACCTTTATTACATTTCGCATGGCACAGGATCCTCAGTCCAGGACATGGATGTTTTTTTCGCTGCACATCTCCTTGAAAATCTTCGGCCAAACCGAGACACTCACCTCTCCCAGATGGGCCTTTTTGAGCAGGAGCATGAAGGTTCGGGACTGCCCGATGCCGCCGCCAATGCTAAGCGGTAACTCGTTGTTTATGATACCCTGGTGATAGGGGAACTTGAGGAAATCAAGCTGTCCGGAAATCTCCAGTTGTTTCTTGAGCGTCTCAGCATTTACGCGGACACCCATGGAGGTCAATTCGTGGCGTCGTTTCGTCACGGGATTCCAGACAAGAATGTCGCCGTTCAGGCCGTGCATGGGTCTGCCATCCTTGGATTGGGTCTCTGTGACCCAGTCGTCGTAATCGGCTGCCCTCATTTCGTGGGGATATCCATCCTTGAGCACCCAGCCGATTCCATAGATGAAGATGGCAGGATATTCCTGAATAATGGCTGTCTCCCGATCCTTGCGTGGCATGTCGGGATATTTGTCGAGGATATCCTCCGCATGAATGAAGGTCAGTTCATCGGGTAAATCAGGGTACTTGTCCGTTTTCAATTGTGGGAAGAGTTCCTGGACATGGATTTCAGCCCCCTTGAGGACCTTCCAGATCTTCCGCACCACATCCGTAAGAAAATCCAGGTTGCGCTGCTCCTCCGTGATCGCCAACTCCCAGTCCCACTGGTCCACGTAGGCACTGTGATCATGGTCAAGAAAGTAGTCCTTCCGCACGGCGCGCATGTCGGTCATCAGGCCCTCTCCTAGGTCCATTCCGAATTGCTTCAGGGCCATCCGTTTCCATTTGGTCGCCGCCTGCACCACCTGGCCGTCGATGGGGTTCTTGTCATGGTCGTTGGAAATGTGAAACTGGATAGGGGTCCTTGACCCGTCACGATCCAGAAAATCGTTCACACCGCTCTCGGCGTCCACGATCAGGGGAACCGAGACCATCATCAGATTCAGTTCTTTACAAAGATGCTCTTCGATATAGTTTTTCACCGCATAAATGGCTTTCTGCGTCTCTTTTGGGGTCAGAAGAGAGCTGTAGTCTTGTGGAAGGGTCTTTTCCAGCTCAGCATAATCTCCAATGCCAGGTCCCGCCAGATCTGCTTCTTTGTCTAACATGCTATTTCCTCCTCTTCTAAAGTAATCCTCCAGGAACACGTGTAATGGGTGTGGCCCTTGATCAATTTACCGATTCCGGTTTTTATTTACGCCTCTGGAAATCCCAATATCTGCCTATTTAAATTCTTTTGAGAAAATCTTTTTTTTGATTGGTGGCCTAAAATAGCACATGGCTCCAATTTGGTAAAGGGGATCATTCCTGTGGATTTTTTGATGATTTTTTCAGGTATAACCGTTTATCATCATTGTAATATTCATTCGTAGTAGCGGATTTCTGCTCGGCCCATTATGTCTAATGAGCCCATCTTTTCATTTCGGGATCCCTATCCGTTTTCCTCTGAACTCATTTTTTCGCTTGGCAACGATGGTGTGCTTATAATACCTATACAGGTACAGACAGCCATTCGTACTTTCCTAGGGGTTAAATAGGGTGGTCGGTAAAGGTCTCTATTTTTTAGAGAAAAGTTCAATCGCGGTGAGTGAATCCCTGATCCCTATACTCGACGATTCACCATCTGAACTTGAGCTGCAGATACCGGTAAAAAACATCCAGAGATCGCAAAAGGCCTTAAGTACAAACCCTCTAATAGAAACGCCGATGGGATTTCTTTATGGGGTCGGGTCTGATTTCCTTTAGGAATCCGCGAGAGATGATGAAACCTTAAGAAAAACATACTTGAGAGAAAGGAGTTCAAAGATGAGACTAAAGGACAAGGTGGCAATTATTACCGGGGCGGCCCAGGGAATCGGAGCAGCCTTTGCGGTCGGCTACGCCAAGGAGGGGGCAAAGGTCGTCATCGCCGATATCATGGATGGTCAGGATGCCGTGACGGCTGTCGAGAACGCCGGGAGCGAGGCCATATACGTCCAGACGGACGTGAGTAAGCAGGCATCATGCGATGCCATGGCCAAGGCCGCTGTCGACCGCTTCGGAGGCATCGATATCCTCATCAATAATGCGGGCATATTTGGTGATCTGGTCTTGAAATCCTCCATGGAACTGACTGAGGAGGAGTGGGATCGGGTCATGGCCGTCAATGCAGGAGGTCCCTTTCGTTGCATCAGATCTGTTTTTCCCTACATGAAGGAAAAGGGCGGCAAGATCATCAACATTGCATCGGCCATCATATTTGAAGGCGTGCCTGGGGTTCCCCACTACGTGGCCTCAAAGGGTGCTGTGATGGCCTTGAGCCGTTCCATGGCCAAGGAATTGGGTGGGTTCGACATCAATGTGAATGCCATCGCACCAGGATTCACCCACTCCGAGGGCGGTGACCGCTTCGATCGGAACAAACAGCTCATTCAGGTCCCGCTGGAGGAGCTTCAGCTAAATGCAAGGTGCCTGAAACGGACCACAAGGCCGGAAGACCTGGTGGGGACGGCCATATTTCTCGCCACAGAGGATAGCCGAAACATTACCGGCCAGTTGATCGTCGTGGATTGCGGGATGAATTTTCACTAGATTTTAGTAGGATCCGTAATGAGAAAGGCACCCGGCAGATGACACGCCTTCTTTCAGAATGATATATCCTGATCTCGTTTTGGAGAAGGAAAAAGCAGAGCCAATTTCAAAGATAGAAACATGGCTCGAGATCAAGGCATTTTGAAAGAGAACCGCAGAATGTCGAACAAGGAATATTGAATATCGAAGTAAATAAATAAAAATCTCATCATTAAAAATTTCTTGTTCGAAGTTCCATTTTTAAAATCACGCGACCCCTTGACTCGTTGAATCTTGCCCGCCGTTTTTGTGGCGGGCCGGCCCCTTATAGCATAACGATTCAAACAGGACTAAATGATAGGACCATATGGTATTTTAAAAGGACTTTTAGATATATTTACTCATTTATTAATGAAATTGTGCTTAAAGGAATTGTCTCATGAACAGAACAGTGATTGAAACCCAGGTGGCCGTGATCGGCGGTGGGATCACCGGGGCGGCCATCACTCGAGAATTATCCAAATACAAGTTGGATGTTTGCCTTTTGGAGAAAGAGGGTGGTTGCGGGTTCGGTGTGACCAAGGCCTGCCAGGGACTGCTCCACGGCGGGATTTCTCACCTGACTTCACGCACCGTGAAATATCACCAGGACATGCCCTTCAAAGAATATCTTCTTCAGCCTTTTCTTCTCAAGGAGAACTTACAGAACCGAGGCCGAGAGGAGTATTTCTCCCTGGCCCATACCTTAAACGAAGAAATCGACCGCCCCGGTAGGCTTATATTGGCTGAAGACAAAGAAGATATGGAGATGATCGAGCTCATTAAGGACGCATCAAAGGACCTGGGGATGCGGGGAATCAGCCTCCTTGACAGGAAGAGTATCGAGGAAATGGAACCCCGGGTAAATCCGAAATATATCGGTGGGCTTTTTGATGCCAATGAGGCGGTTGTCCTGCCCACGGCCTGGGCCATCGCCTTCGCGGAAAACGCGGCGCAGAACGGAGCGCATATTTATAAGGATACCGAGGTCCTGGATATCGATGAGAAGAAGGATCATTATCTCATTACGACAAACAACGGTCCATTCAAGGCGGAATACGTGGTCAACGCGGCCGGGCTCTATGCCGATGACATAGCAAAGATGGTGAACGCGGCCGATTTCGAGATCACGGGTTGGAAGGCCCAGCAGTTGGTCATGGAGAATCGAAATTATACCCGTCACGTGTTGTGCGGAGCCCCGAAACCGCAGCAAGGCAGGTTGGTCATTCCTACGACCCATAACAGTCTCATCGTGGCCCATACGTTTTATCCCATGACGCACAAGCATGACAGGAGCACGACAAAAGAGGGCGTGACGGAACTTTTGGGCTGGCTTTATGAATTCGTACCTTCCATTTCAGACAATCATCTCATTTCAGCTTTTTCAGGGTTTCTCACCTTTAATACAAAAAATCCCAATGACCATCTACTGGAATCACCCAAACGAGGCTTCATTACAGCCGCGGTAAGCGCGCCGGGGTTGGGTCCCGCGCCGGCGCTTGCCCGTGAAATCGTCCGGATGCTTGCGGATCAGGACTTGGAATGCACGACCCGGAGCGATTTCAACCCCTATCGGAACAAAGCGCCCAGGATCATGGACCTTCCCGTGTGGGAGAAGAATGAAAGGATCAAGAAGGAACCCAAGTATGGTCACTTGGTCTGCCGGTGTGAGAAGGTGTCGGAGCAGGAAATCCGGGATTCGGTTAGAGGGGGGGCGAGAACCCTCGATGAAATCAAGTACAAGACCCTGGCTGGATTTGGTCGTTGCCAGGGGGGCTTTTGCACATCCCGTGTCATAAAGATCATGGCGGAAGAGTTGAAGGTCTCTCAATTGGAAATAACCAAAAAGGGTCTCGGTTCGCATATCCTGGCAAGGGGGACCAAATCATTCGGGGCAGAGGGCCTCAAGGAGGCTAACCCATGATTACCCATGAGGTCGACTTAGCGATCATAGGCGCCGGCCCCGCCGGTATGGCGGCAGCCCTTAGCGCCAGGGAGAAGGGTTTAGAAAACATTTTGCTTATGGAACGGGCCGAATACCCCGGTGGTCTCCTACACCAGTGTATTCACAATGGCTTTGGTCTCCATTATTTCAAAGAGGATCTGACCGGACCCGAATATGCAGAACGATTCATCACCCAACTCAATGAGATGGATCTCAAACTTTGCCTCAATACAATGGTGACCCACCTGAATCCGGACCGAAGTCTTGTCGCCATCAACCCGGAGTGGGGTGAGTTCGAGGTCTTGGCCAAATCCGTGGTTCTTGCCATGGGATGCCGGGAAAAGACAAGATTTTCATTGGGCATCCCCGGTAGCCGTCCTGCGGGGATTTTCACGGCCGGTCTGGCCCAAAAGCTGGTGAATGTGGATGGATACATGCCGGGAGAGGCGTTCGTGATCCTGGGATCCGGCGACATAGGGATGATTATGGCTCGGCGTCTCACCTTGGAGGGGGCAAAGGTCAAGGCGGTGGTGGAGGCGATGCCTCATGTGGGTGGTTTGATACGGAATGAAGTTCAGTGCTTGCACGATTTTGACATTCCCCTTCTCCTGGAACACACCGTGAGCGAGATCTATGGCAATGACCGGGTCGAAGGCGTGAAGATCGCAAAGGTCGATCAAGGGGGCAATATCCTAAAAGAGACGGAACAGGACATGCCCTGTGACTGCCTGCTGCTCTCCGTCGGTTTGATCCCGGAAAATGAATTGTCCGTGGAAGCAGCGGTTGAACTGGATGAGCGCATCGGCGGTCCCATTGTGGATGAATATCTTCAGACGAACATTGACGGCATCTTCGCAGCCGGGAATGTGCTCCAGGTATGGGACCTGGTGGATAACGTAACGCTGGATGGAGAAAAAGCAGGAACAAATGCCGCCCGTTTCCTATCAGGGGAATTGAAAAAGCAACCGAAAGAGATCGAGGTCATCCCAGGAGAGAACATCAGAACGGTAACCCCGCACAGGATCGTCGGCAACGAGGCCGTGGAATTTGCCCTGCGGGTTCAACATCCAATCCAGAACGCGGCATTGAGAATTGGAAAAAGAACCAAGACCTTTCGCGTGCTCAGTCCGACGGAAATGGTCACGGTCACCCTCAAGCCTTCCGAGATGGGTTCCTGTTGGGAGAGCGGTAAACTGGAGGTCGCCTGCTACGAACGAAAAAAGGAATAAACAATTTTGACAGGATTTACAGGATTAACAAGATATCTTTTAAACATAGGGTATCAGTTCTAAACTGTAAGAGAAATTGAGGGGATAGATTTTACGGGAACTATATCAGGTCCATCCTGTTATCCTGTCAAGAAAACAGAGGAGACATTTTATGGATGAGGAAATCATATGTATTCTGTGCCCTCTGGGATGCCGAATGAATGTAGAACTTCATGGAACCGACGTCACATCCGTACAGGGAAATCAGTGCAAAAAAGGGCCTAAATATGCGGAAAAAGAGATGTCTTTTCCGGGGCGAATTTTGACCACGACCGTCAAAACAGATTGTCCTGAAATGCCTTTGCTGCCGATACGGTCGAATCAGGAAATCCCGAAAGATCAGCTCATGGCCTGCATGAAAGAAATATCAGGACATTCCGTAAAAGGACCGGTTTATCTGGGTGATCCGGTTATTCAGAATATTCTTGGACTGGGTGTGGACATGGTGGCTTGCAGAACCATGTCATAAATCGAAATTGTAAATGATGCCGGAGGGAGTAGAAATGAGATTGAAGGATAAGGTCGCTATCATTACTGGGGCTGCCCGGGGCATTGGTGCGGCCATTGCCCAAGGTTATGGCAAAGAAGGTTCGAAGGTTGTCATTGCCGATATCATTGATGGCCAGGATGCCGTAGCAGCGGTCAAGAAGGCGGGGGGTGAAGCCCTGTATGTCAAGGTGGACGTCACCCATCAGGAAGAATGTGATGCCATGGCCAAAGCGGCCATGGATCGATTCAACGGGATTGATATTCTCGTAAACAACGCCGCCATGTATGCCAACGTCGTTAAGAGACCTTTTATGGAGATCCCGACGGAAGAGTGGAATAAGGTGATGGAAGTCAACACGACCGGCCCCTTTCACTGCACGAAGTCGGTATTTCCCCACATGAAGGATCGTGGGGGCAGGATCATTAATGTGAGTTCGTCGGTGCTTTTTGAGGCGCCGCTCGGCTTTCCTCACTATGTTGCTTCCAAGGGAGCGGTCTTTTCCTTCACCCGTGCTATGGCGAGGGAACTGGGTCCTTACAACATCAACGTCAACTCCCTCGCCCCTGGTTATACGCAAACCGAGGGCAGTATAAACTCTGAGAGAATCAGGGCAACAAAGGGCCCAAGCGCGGAAGAGCGCATGCTGCAGAATAGAATCTTTAAAAGAACCGGCTTACCTGAGTACATGGTCGGCACGGCGATTTTTCTGGCAAGCGATGATAGTGAATTCATCACAGGCCAACTCGTCCTTTGCGATGGAGGGGTTTCTTTTCACTAGACTTCATCGCAAAAATTGGAATGAACAATAAGCTTTTTCCGATTTCTTGAAGCTCTATTTGAAACCTGCTGGACTCGCCGCTTCGGCAGTCCCAGCTCCCAAACATATGGTCATCTCTATCAGCGGCCTGCTGACCCTTTTCCAGACAAATGGGCCATGTTTCAAATGTTTAGGGAGGTATAGCAGGTGGGTTTTCTCAGTCACGAATTTCTCATCCTCAAGATAAAACTCGACCTCAGCGCCAAGGTCCTCCGGATTTTTGGGATCGGATCCGATATGGAGGGCTATTTGGTCGACATTATGTGCATGCGCCCCTATCAGTGGATTGGGGTCTGTCACCTCATAGATCCAGCTAAATTCCACATAATGATTGCTTCCAGAGATTAAAGTGTCACTCAGAAATGTCATCGTAGGAAGCTGCCTTCCCATGACTTCAATACCGGCTCCAATTTCATAAATAGGCTTCTCAATAAGATAATTTTTATACTTAGACTTGCTCACCTTTCCCCTCCTTCAAAGTGACATTAACTTTATATTCTTTTGAATGATTATCTTCGATGAACAAGGTCCGCATGTTGCGGTTTCCCCATCTTGCGCGGAACTCAAGACATCATCTTCTTCCTGAGAGTAAGCGAAAAATCCTCTTTCCGAATATGGATATGAGCAGACTTTTTCTGCTTCATCAGTTCTTTTATGAATGCAACCAGGGGCTTGTTTACAGACGAGTATTCTGTTTTAGCCGGACCTTTAACCCGTACCGCTTTCAAATCCTCTTCCGATGACAACAGCATGAGCAAGAGGTCGTCATCTGAAAGGTCACGTCCAAAGGTCCGTTGCAAATCCTCTATGCGGATTATGGGCGGTTCCCAATGGCTCAATTCCTTGGTCCGGGGAAGTTCGTTGATTCGGTCCATTATGTTGGGATCAACAGGGACAGGCTGCTTTCCATAGTGACCCAATGCGAACTGAATCACTTCATCGATCACGGTCCTGTAACGCTCACCCTGTGTGACATTTAACGAAGCCTGTGTAACCACAAACTGTGAAACGGGGGTCACCATAATCGGATAACCAAGATCCTTGCGCACCTGAACCACCTCGGCCAAAACCTCCTCCAAACGGTCTTCAAATCCCAGCTCTGATAGCTGTCTTGTGAGATTTGAGATCACACCCCCCGGGATTTGGTGCTCATATTGGTTAAGATCAAATAGGACAGGGGATCCGGTCGGCAACCCCTCCATTTGGGCGACATGTTCAAAATGTGCGGCAATGGCTTCCAAGGCGTTTTTATCGAGATTTGAGGAATACCCAAGATGCCCGGCGTTCTCTGAAATGTGCTCTACGGATGGCAGAGAAGATCCATTCGCAAGAGGCGAACTGGCCGTATGAAATGTCGTGACCCCCAGTTGCATGGCTTCCAGGTAATTATGCGGTCCCAGACCGGTTGTGCAATGCGAATGGATTTCAAAGGGTATACCATCGATGTTTTTCAGCATGATCGGAATCAGCGTCCGTGTTCTTTCAGGTGTGAGTAATCCTCCAGAGTCTTTTAAGTAGATGATGTCAGGTTTGAGTTTCACGGCATTGCGCGTCCTCTCGGCATAATACGCATCCGTGTGGATGGGGCTGTGAGAATAAACCAAGGGCAGAACCACCTGAAGTCCGGCGTTCTTTGCGTATGCCACGTTTTCCGATAGATCCTCCATGTTATTCGAGGCTTCTAAAAGCTGTACACGCTTGATGCCGTTGGCGGCCAGTCGTTCCATCCAGACAGACATGATAGGGCCGCGTATAAAGCTAAAGATGCTAAGGCTGGTTCCCAACATCATGCATGCCAGAGGTGTATCGGGAACGGCTTTAGCAATGAGTCGAATCCTTTCCCATGGATCTTCACGCAGATATCGCAAAGAATAGGAAAAATATCCCGGCCCGGTTATGTCCATGGCTTTGAAGCCTGCCCGGTTCATTTCCGGTGCAATCTGATAGGCCATGGGGATCGTCATTTTGTCTCCCCATAGACTCTGGTGGGCATCCCGCAATGTCACATCCACAAAATGCATTTCCGTCATCTTCAGGTTTCCTTTAATGGCGGAATCGGCGGCTTGTGATCCATGGCCGCGATCTTTTCCCCACTCAGTTTGAACCGCGGATCATAAAGATCAGGATTGATAACTTCCTCTTCTTCCGTATTCCGCCAGACAAAGTAGCAATGGGGACACCGATACACTTCCCAAACCGCATTCTCGGGCGCTTCAAATATCTTTTCGGCCCGATGATCGTCACATCTTGGACAATTCACTTCAATCCCTCCATCCGTTTTTTAATCTCTTCCATCCAGAAGGCCGTCTCTTTCGGGGGCTCCACCAGCGCCGCATCAGAAAGGGGTATGTCCGGAAATGCCGGTTTTGCCGCATCTATGATGATTTTGCTCCCGAGTCCCCTGACCAGGTGTGTGGGATCGAGCGTTGAGGCCGGTGCATTGGGAATAATAGCGACATCCCGCTCCGGTCTGAAACGTACCGTCATGGCCCACATGACCTGCTGAAGATCAAAGGGGTCCACCTCTTCGTCCACAACAATGATTATTTTCGGGTAGGTGACACCATGGGGTGTTGAGAGAAGCCTGCAGCCAAGGGTCTTGGCAAACCCACCGAAGCGCATCCTGGAGGATATGATTGTGCCGTACCCATGGGTATACATGGCATTGACTGCCTCCACCTCCGGAAAGTCCGCTTTCATTTGTTTGAAGACCGTGACGCTCGTATTCAAGGCCTGCAGGTAGTCAATCTCGGTCCAGGGAAGACCCGTATAAAGATTTTCAAAAAAAATCGGATCTTTCCGTTTAGAAATCAGATCCACCTGAATTTCAACCTGAAGCATTGAAGTCGAATAGGACCCCGGATACTCGGAAAAGGGGCCCTCCACGGCCCTGTGCCGGATTACAATCTCTCCCTCGATGATCACCTCCGCCCCGGCCGGTACATCCAGATCCCCTTTTTCCGATGAAATCACTTCGGTCGGTTCCCCACGGAGCGCACCCATCATGGCGTATTCATCCTCTTCGTATTTTAGGGGGGATGATGCCACAAAACTCGTGACAGGATCGTTGGAAATGGACACGGCCACCCGTAAAGGGACATTCATCTCTTCGGCTTTTCGAAGGAAGATGGCAAGGTCATGCTGTGCTGAGATCTGGATTCCAATCCGGTCGTGGTCCTTGAGCTGCATCCGATAGATCCCCACATTCTGTATATCCGGATTTTCCGGATCCCGGGCGACCACGCATCCCTTGGAAAAATAAAACCCCCCGTCCATCCGGTTGACACGAAAGAGGGGCAATTCCCGAAATAGACTGATATTCTTTTCTATGATCACGTCCTTATGAGGCGCATCACTCACTCTTTTGGAAGGCACCGGATAGCTGTCCCAGCGCCGGGCGATCTCATGGAACTGCTCCCTAACCCCGGTATGCTTGGGCAGGTCAAAGGAAAGGGCAAGGTTTTCCCAGGAGCCATGAACATTCATGACAACTTTCTTGTCGCGGTAGCCTTGAATTTTTTCAAAGAGAAGCACAGGGCCACCCTGTACTTTCGACGCGGCGCAGGAGGCAGCACGAATGTCCGGCTCCGGACGAACCTCTTCATTGATTCGTAAGAGCTGACCCTCCTCCTCAGCCTTAACTAAAAAATCTCTTAATGAATTGTAGGGCATCTCTTTTAACCTTTCCTATGATGCTTTTCTTTATAGGGGTTACTTTCAATGTTGCAACGACTATCGAAGTCTCGATGAGACAGGCAACCGTTTTAACGCTAAACATTGCAACAAGTGAAAAATGAAAAAATCATATTCTAGATGGGCTCTTTTCTGATGGGGATGATCCTACAAAGCATGGTTTTTAAAGGCGCCCCTCCAAAGCCCGACTTTCCCTGGTGCCCCATGGGAATGAGCTGGTTTACGTTGACATCCCATACACCATGCAGGTGATCCCCCCCTGCTCTTTCCGGATACCACCATCCATGAGGCGCCATAACCGTTTTTGGATGGACCACGGGTGTTACTCTCGCCTTTCGCTTCACCTTCCCTCTCACGCCTTCGATCCAGACCCACTCTCCGTCCAGAACGCCGATCTCTTCGGCCGTGTCAGGGTGGATCTCGACATAGGGGTCCTTCTCAAACTGCCTCATCCAGGGTATCTGCCGGTGCTCGCTGTGGTAAAGGGTTGGTACGCGACGACCGGTGATCAGGATCAAGGGATATTTTTTATAGATCTCCGGGGTACTTACTGGGCTTTCTATGGGCTCCTCGTGATAAGGCAGAGGGTCCAGGCCGAAATCCTCATAGTTTTTGGAATAAAGTTCCACCTTTCCCGTCTGGGTTCGAAAACCAGGTTTGCCGTCAGGACGGAGTTGACACTTTTCATACCTCCGGTAG
>Ga0209536_100013644_pt1 | contig 11704 bp, 15 predicted proteins | sample DeeMarSeWOR28_12_FD_187461 | JGI IMG/M metagenome (GOLD analysis project Ga0209536, IMG submission 187461) | Marine sediment microbial communities from White Oak River estuary, North Carolina - WOR-2-8_12 (SPAdes) (version 2) | ecosystem: Environmental > Aquatic > Marine > Intertidal zone >... | reverse complement strand
AGTCTTCTCCCCGATCTCACGTATCAGTTTTGGTGTACATGACTGTAGCATCTTACCCAAACTGTCATATAACTCAATTCCGGAGTTACACACACGTAACTTGTGTGTTCCTATCTCACTTTTGTAAATATCCTCTGACCGGAAGTGCGTGAAAACGACCTTGTTCAGGGCTGCTGCTTCCAGTGCAGCCACACCCCATTCGCCATAATACTTTGTGCCGATTGCTAGCTTTATTGCGTCAATGACGATATCGCATTTGGACATAAACCGTATGTTAACTTCCCATGGATGTGGAGTCGTCATATTAATGAACTTAACTTCAGGGAACTCAGATTGCAACTTTCCAATTACACCGGATATAGTTTTAAAGCCCTTGACCTCTGGGTTGCTAGGGAAAAACCCAACAACAATCTGCCCGTTATTAGGTTTGCCATCGCTAGATGCTACACGATTAATATCATCGATGTCAACACCGTTCGATATGAACACCTCGTTCTTTGCTCCAAGGCCAAGCAGGTCAGGGGTCTGGATAAGAGACCTCTTGACAACTGGATTAAAAACTGCGTTTATAAGTTCCGGGTTATTTCTATACTGAGACCCACCGTGGAACACGTACAGTTCCGCATCCGTATCTATCGGCATCTTAACGAAGTCCGGATGACTGTGCATAAATACCAATTTATCTGCACCTTTAACGGCATCACGTAATCCATGGAAACTCTCAACAACCTGACTGTCATATGCACCATTGAATATCAGTGGATATATAGACATTGACATGCTCTCACCACCGGCGGCATTGACGGCCCTTGACATAGTTCTTCCCTGATTTGCCCAATCGCTCATACTTAGAAATAGAATCATCGGAGCACCTCCATGTACAATTCTTCGATCTTGCCAACCTCGTTTTCCATTGTGAACTTCTTCTGTAAAAACCACAGGTTGGCTCTATACTTCTGTGAATCGTTGAATATACTAGGGATTTCGTCAAGAGAGTCTACACATACACCTACCTGCCACCTGTTAACGAACTCGCATATCTCTTCAGAATTGATAGCAATGATTGGTACACCTGCAGCCATGAACTCAAACAGCTTATTTGGCATCGCCCAATCCCATTGTTTGAATTTCCCAGGACCACCTACCAACGCCCACCTGCACATCGGCAACTTAGACATCAGCGCAGAATACTCATGGGTATGCATCATCAGTGCGCCAGTATTGGCGTATGTTTCCATGGCATCCATGTTGGCTGGAAATACAATCATCGGTATGTTCAGTCTGCCTGTAATGTACGAAAAGGTTGATCTGAAATCCCTGTAGGCATGATACTTGAACTGCTCTGGTATGTCTAGTTCTTCTGGAATACGCAGACCGCCCTGATAACCGATGGCATTCAGGATCGCATTGCAAGGCTTTTGAATAAACTCTTCGTTGGGCATCGAATACACGACAGCCTGTGGCTTACCACCTATGTCGTATGTATCGTTTGCATGACGCATGTAGCCCTTCGACGGAAAAACAAACCCGTCAAGGTTCTCAAAGCAGAACCTTTCGTCACCGTACACCGTACCAATGCGTACAGAGAAAAGATCGTGTGCGTCAAAAACAATCTTCATATCTGGACGTACGGTTTTTGCAATGACACCAATCCTATCCGGCTCATTGTGTACGTGTATCAGGTCATACCCATCTATGCGTGAAAGCTTCTCAGAAAGATGCCTGTCATCAACGTACTCACCAAACATTGTCAAGCTTGGTGCGAAACCAGGATTGGACAATCTCTTGTTTAGGTAATGGACTGTATGTCCACGTTTACCTAATGCTATTCCCATCTTTATTACACGGGAGCAGCAATGTTCCGTCAACATCAAGATTCTCATAATTTCCCCCGAAATTAAATATTACCACGTGGAGGTTGAACTCCCCCACGTGGCAGTTAAAGATTATACGCCAAGTACCAGCCAATCGACTGCTACTGTGGTTCCGTCCGCAACGGCTGTCATGTCACTAGTAGCCGCTGCGCCGTGCTTAAAACCCTTCATGGTCAGCGTTGCGCCAGAGTATGTACTCTGAACGATAACTGCTTGTCCGTTCGCTGCTGTTGGTCCTGTAGCTGAAGCAATACTCGTGAACGCACGAGAAATAGTAGTAAGGCCAGTGTTAACAGCCTTGCTATCATCGACGGTCGCCTGTCCATACGCAACCTTGATACTAGATGTCGTAGCGTGAGATATTGCTTTGTTAGCCAGGGTAGCACTCAGGGTGATCTGTGTTCCAGCTTGATACAGATTCCCTGAAGAATCAGCAACCGTAACCTCTGAGCCTTTAGCACCAACCGCTAGACCTGTGGCCCCGCACGGAACTGCGTTCTCGAAATGCGTGTAGTCCGATGGTGTTGCCATAAATTTCTCCTTTTAATTCGTGGGGGTATTACCCCCCACTACTTAGGTTACGATACTTGACTTCCAAGAATCCAACGCCATCCCAACCGTCCATAAGAGAAACGGAAGTAAACGATTGTCTTGACATTGAAGGTCTCTTTGTCAATGTGCGTTGTGATTTCGGGTTTGATTCTGTCAGACCAAACGAGGTCTTTCTTCATCTGACTTTTCCAAACCAAGAACCAGTTGTTGGTATCGTCGTCATCCAGTCTCAGACAAGGAATGACTTCGTATCGTTGGTAATGCATGTTCTTGGTAAGCTCCGCTGTGTACAGACCATTGGGTGTACCGACGATCTCGTATGCGGTATCGGCCAACGCATCAGGAACCACGAGTGCAAGATCGTCACCGACATTGATTCTCTCAGAGATATCATTCCGGAAGAGTCTCATCTGCAATCTGGCTGCTGCCAAGTTGGTTTTGTTCAGGGCACCGGTTGCCAAGTTATCGAAACCACTTGACGTAGATGTCCCGGCTTTGGTTGTGTGGCTGTTGGAACAAAGGGCCAAGCCCTCTTCCGTTGTCATGAAATCAAAGGCCGCAGAAAAGGCACCGTTGAATATATTGACAGCGTATTTGTCCATCGTTCTGTCAGCGGATTCCATGAGGCCAGCGGCCCTGTCATCCATGACATTGTATTTCTTGTCGTCGATCAGCTTTCTTTCGATCGCTGTACCGGCTGAGAACTCTTTGTGCTCAATCTGCACATGATAACCAGGAGCAACGCCAAGGTACGTAACCTTACCGTTGAACTCGGGGATATCCTGCAAAGAACCGACCTCATAAAATTCCTCAAAAGCACTGTCCGAAGGCAGCATTCTGTAGAACATATCCCGGTATTTGGGGAGGTCTGCATACTTGTTCTCGGCAACTTCACGAAGTCTTTCGTCAAGAAGACGAATAAACTGACTGGAATGTACTGGTGTAGTAGGCATTGTTTATCTCCTCCCTTATGCTCTTTTAGGGTCAAAGTGGCAGGTATTGAACCTGAACTCACAGAACTCTTTACCAGCAGTTCTGAGATCCAGTCTATGCACTGTGACCGAAAAGTAATTTGTAGAAGCGTCTGTACCGCCGTCGATGTAACCGGCTTCCGTCCCTATCTGCATCTGCGAAAGACCAATGGGGCGAAGACCATTAACGGCAACAAGGGTGTCACCAGCAACGCATCTCGTGTAAAGGGCTTTATCCCAGGTAAGGGCTTTGGAAGCATTCGAATCCAGGATTCTATAAGAACCCTTGTTTCCACCAGACCTGAAATGTACCGTACCATAACCCTTAGACATCTTGGTTGTGGCAGGGGGAAAACCAATACCATCACACGTGCAAGATTTAGCAGCAGCTGCTCCAATCGTAACTGTGGCAACCGTCATCGCCGTACCTGTAGCACCGTCAAAGATATCGCCACGGATAACCGTAGACGGATCGACGATGGCTACGCAAGCCATGGCGCAATGGTTATACTTATTCCACGGACCTTCAACACCAGCAAATTCCGTTGTGCTGGCAAGCGGCGTGGCATCCGTAATGTACTCGGCCATATACGTGGTGTTGTACACAGGTGTTCTGTTGTTTGTACCAACGCATATACCGAAGATCACGTTTTTGTTTGTTGTGTCGGCAGCACCACTCGCAACTGGCAGCGGTTTCACGCCTTCATCAGACACGACCAACAGAGAACCGACATACACTGTGTCGGAATCAACGATGGGTGCCCAAATTGTCTGCAACTGATCGATATGAGCAATCGAAAACATGACATTCTCCTTTTATGATTTTTGTTTAATAATCTCCCCTCCAATTGAGGGAACCACATACTGGACAGCCCATATCAACTTCCGAAAAATAGCGAGTGGTACTCTTGATGATGTCGCCGGAGGCAGCGGCGTCACCATATTGGTCCTCAAGGCTATACGGCGTGATGCTGATCCCATGGGTATCATTAGGCCCACCTAACGCATCTCGTTTGACATCACAGACGAAGCCACATATGATACACCGATAATACCTGTTATGGTCTTGCCCGTTACCATAGTCCAGGTGACCAGGTATGGCAGTAGCTTTGCGTGCTCGTCTCAACTTTTTGCTGCGATTAATGTGTCGCAATGAACCCATTTCTTTTCTCCTAAGTTAAAGCTCGTTTAACTGACTCCTTGGACATTCCGGTTTTCCTAACGAATTCTGCGGCAAACTTGTCAAGCTTAATTCCTCTGCTGACACCAGTTTTAGACTTCGATGCACCCGGTCTTCCAAGTCCTGACTTTTCCTTTCCATTATTCTTTGATAGTGGATTGACCCTAGCGGCCCCTTCCTCTATTTCATCCTCATCAAAATCCTTCGTGATCAAGAAGTTTTTTGCCTTGACATAATTCTGAATAGCATCGACCCTACCATCACCAGTGCGGTACACGTTGAATTTCTCCTTCATGGTTTCGATAACCTTTGCGTATACCTTCGGTGTCTCGTCGGCCTCTATCTCTGCAAGGCTGGCAACGTAATCATTGGTGTACTTCTGCTTTGCGGCCGATTCCGCATTCGTTCGCTTCTCCATTAATGCACGAACTTGTCCAGCTGTTACGCCCTCGTCATCATCGATACCGGCGAAGATGTCGTCATCTTCCTTCTTGGCCTCACCCTTGATCATGTTGATTAACATTTCGTTCTGCTTCAGTACGTCTTTCAGTGCTGACTCAAGCTTGGCAACCTTCCGTCCCAACTTTGACCTGTCTTTATTGTCAACCGGTTCATCCGGTTCCTTGACCTCTGGTGTATCATCTACTACCTTCGCATCCGGTTCATCTTTGCTATCGTCGTCATCGCCAACGTTATCATCTGGTTTGTCGCCGTCGTCATCACCATCTTTATTATCGATAGAGTCATCGATGTCATCAGTATCATCGCCGTCATCAGAAACAAGATCATCAACATAAATATCTTCTTCATCATCGACTTTCCCCCAAACATCATCCTGTGCTTTTTCCAAAGCATCATCTGTTACCTTAGTGTCCGTCATTCTAAGTCTCCTTGTTTATTTTGTCTATGAACTGATTGTACTTCTGTATTCTACCAGCCCAAATATTAAACAGTTTCAGGTATGCTCGGTACTCTGCTTTCTCGTTATCCCCCGCCTCCATGTTGATTATCAGATCCAGCCTGTTGTCCATTAGTGACATCAAATCCTTTAGCAATTCACGGCCAATTTCACTGGATATCGCCTGGATGAAAGCCCTGTGAAAACCAAGAAACGATAGCACCCTTGATCCCGTCCTTCCATGTTTCTTTAAAAACATGTCAATCTGCTGGCTTCCCGGTAGAACTTTAATCAAATCGTTTTCCATATACACCCCCTGATTTTATTCTCCCATCATCTCCCGTGTCTCAATCTCTCCTTCTTCCTGTCCGAAACCGTATTGGTTTGATGTTGGCTCAACGGCAGTTTCACCGGGCTGCGGTAACATCCCTTGCTGCTCCGGTCCCTGCTGCTCCTGAACGTTCTGTTGGTTTAACATCTTATCTGCAATATTAACGTACTCGTCGCCCATAAACATGAATATCTTCGCAAGCATGTAATTCATGAGTTCCGGGTTTGGCTGCTGCAACCCTGCAACGTAACCGAATAATGTCGTAAGCTGCCTGATCTTATTGTTCTTTGAGTATTCAGGCTCAACTGATTGACTCAATGGCTTATAGAAGAAGTCTAGTTTCGGGTTGAAATCAAACACCTTGTCGCCCATCAGTTCATAACCTGTCTGTGGGCTCGCAAGACTCCATGTCATATTTAGGATCATCCAGTACAGTTCATTCAGGAACGTATACTCAAACGTGGTTGTCTTGTAATTCATGCGTTGATTCGTGTGCTTCTCACCGGTTGCAACCGCAGTGGCTGTCTCAGAGATCCTCTCTGGACCTGCACCCATTGTGGTTGGATATATCGAGTTCGCTTGCTGCATCTTGTCAAGCAACACACCCATCTGCATCATTGCGCCCTGCACGTTATCGTTTATACGCAGTTCGTCAATGTCATCCGTGTTGGTGACCTCAATCTTATTTCCCGGAGCAATGAACAGATCATCCTCGTGCTCGTACGAGTTCGCACGCACCTTCATAACTGGAAGTGTAGCCAACATGACACGATCGTTCGATACATTAAACGTATCATTGATGCCACGTGCCAGCGGTACGGAGAACCTTGCGTCACCTAGCCCATGATCCTCTGTCGGATGGATATAACACTTTCCTCTGATGACTGGCCTAAACGGAACATCGTCAGCGTCCATGTACTTCTGCAGGTGAAACGCAATCAGTATCTCAGTTGTTCCAGATACGGCAACTTCCATGACGACCTCTTTCCACTCAGCACCATCAGCAACTTCGCCCATGTCGTTGATGCCAATCTCTCCATCAGGTGTAATCCAGTATTTGCCATACCGCTTGTAAATCTCAAATGTGGATGGGGCCAGCTTACTATTGTCTGGAATAAATGAACGCCCTGAAAGCTTCGCCCTGTCACGAGCAGCAGCGGTCTCAGGATTACTCACAATCTCCTCAAGCTTGTCAAGGTTGAAATACTCGCATGATTCTTGGTCTGCCTTGATCTGCTCAAGATCTTTCTCATCACGTATCACAATCCACTTCTTTTGCTGTAACGAATACGTGTACTCGCTGGACATCTTAACATTGTACGATGGAACGACATCATAGTTAAACTGTTCACGGTCTCCATCCACTTCCCACCAGCACTGAGCTATCACTTCACCGGTAATGTTCGCAAGAGTCTTGGCTCTCACGAATTTTTGAAAGTGATACAACTGCCTGATATTTAGTGTGCGATTGATGCACTCCTCTGCCGCATCAGCAGCGTATAGTGCCTCGTCGGATGGGTCTTGAACGTATGTCTCCACGAAATCCCTGGTTTGAAAATACTGAGACACGTCAAGTGCTGTTTGGGATAATTGCTGAGTAGAAAACTCTGGTATGGAAATGTCACTCTGCCAATCGTAATCACGGTCGCCAGACTCATTGTTGAAGAGCGATATTGCAGACTCGTACTCTTCCATGTCGAAGTCACTGTTCGACTCTCCGGTGCTCCAGTTCCCCATTACGGTTCTAACAATGTGGGTTTCTTTGTCTTGATTCATTATCGTCGTCCTTTAAATAAGTTTGGTGGCCTATACTTCATCCTGACACGAGGAACCTTGAACCTGGAGTCCTTCATGACTCCTTCTAATGCCGTGCAGAAATGTGAATATTTTTGAATTGGTGCTTCTTTTCGGTCTTTCATGGATGCGGAGTTGCCGGTCCACTCCTCGTACCTCCAGTTACGCAAGGATGTTGCTGTTTGTGGACACTGATCGCTAATCCACAGCGTCGGTATGAGAACCTCACGACCCTCTACCACGGTTAGATTGTTGCCGGGCTTACCAGCAACCATGGAATTGTGTAACCGTGTACGTATCATCGCCCGCCCGTGCGTGCCCTTCGTGTCAAATGGCTCAAACACACCGCGTGATGACCGATTCTCGTTGTACATACTCCTAAGTTTATTATTTATGTCCTCGATTGCCGATGTCCTGGAGTTCGTTTGGTTCTTTCCAGCCAGCGGATCGATTAAATTGAATCGATACTCTTCCATTTCAGACATATCCACCATGCTTTCCACGATAGCGTCCGTGGTTGTGCGGATAGGGCTAGGTGAGAACTCCCTGTACACGTAAGCCTCGTCGCATGTGTCCAGAAGCACCCATATGATGGCCCAATTATTGCGTTCATGGAAGTCAATTGACCTGCATCGCAGTATCATGGCCCTATCTGCGCCACCAACACTCTCGTTTGATTGCGTTTTTACCATCACACTATCCTCGCATGGTCAATTATGTGTACACGTTTGTCAAATCCTGGGAATATACGGCCAGATATCTGTCTAAAAATACCATAACATCTGGTTGCCAGGGTGTCCGGGTCTGAAAAGAAGTAATGGCGGTCCACTTCAGCCTTCGTAAACATCGGATTGTCGTAGGTTGATGCCTGAATTATGCAGATATCCTTCTTGGAATCCGTCCTCATGACCTTCTTCGCATTTTTATCGTCTGTTTCTCGGATAAATTTGAGCACTGAGTCGGTACGCAAGAAGAGTTTGGCACTCTCGAATATCTCGTCGTATGTCCACGACATCTTTTGTGCAGGTGTAAGCGTCAACAGGATGTCACCGTCCTCCCTGATCACACGTGGAACCTGTTCCTCGTGGAATTCCGCAGGTGGCTCCTCGTCCTCCCATACCGACAGACGCTGGACACCAGCCTGACGCTGCATGGACTGCTTGTACGACACGAATTCGACGATAATATCCTCTCCCGCATATGTATTTGGACCACATTTGAACCCGGCAAGCGGGTCAGCTATCGTTATTGCAGACCTCCTGCTAGTCAAATCACGCTTAATGTACCGTGCAGGAAGCCATTTCTTGAACTCAGGGTACACAACATTACCGACTTCCGCTGATTGACCTGTGCCATCGTCGCCAACAGTGTCGGTTTCACCGGGTAATGTCTGCGAACAGAAGCGAAATACCCTTGAACCACGCTCGTTGATGCGTAAATCCTTTCGACAGTATTCACATTTGCCATCAGGCGGTACGTTTATCGGAGCATACTGACCTTGATAGTGGAGAAACTCCTTCACACCATCCCCAAAGTCATGATAAATACTGTCATGCGATAGGTGGTCTGGACACTCAAAGTAAGTAACATTGCGCTTCGGTAAAGGGTGCCACCCTAGAATCCTTAAAACATATTGCCTAGCCTTCTGAGCCGTCTTCCCCCGCTGGTTCCCTGTGAAATCAGCACACATTGTGTACGGAATGTACAGCGATTGTGTGAAGTCCCAGGTACGAATGAACTTGAAGAATCCTTCAAAGTCCCGTAATAACTCAAGTTGTAGGCGGTCGAGTTTCATTTATTTGAAACCCTGTGATGCCAACCACTGATTAAACTCCATCGGTTCACCACCAGCCAACATAGTCTTTTTCACATATAGATTGTATGCGGCTTTTGCGGCCTGGGAGCTAGGGTCGAGTTTTAGCTTTTTTTTCTTTTTTCCCATTGGATTTCCCCTTTCGATTTTTCTCAAGGTACGCAAACCATCCGGTAGCGTGCCCATACTTGTTTACCCATTTCTTCCACAATGCAGGATCTTTCATCTTGATAGCCATCTCCTGCTCTGGTGACTTGAACGGCATAACTCCTCCTATAGGAAGTCGATCCAGACCTTGGCTCCGGTTCCAAACTTGCATAGGCTGTAATCAAGGTACGGTCTCTTCCATGCGTTGATTTCAAGAACTGGCATGTCGTTTGTCGATGCCGCCTGAAGGTGGGCAATGATCGGTCCAGAATCGTTCGTATCCTTAATCACGACTGTATCGCTAGCTGCCTGAGGCTCAAAGCGAATGTACGAAATAAAGATACCGTTACCCAATTTATTGTACTGACCTGTCTTGTCAGTGCTTGACGCAAGACTCCAATCGGCACTGATTGCCGAAAGTTGAATCGTCCCGTTTCCAACTAATACTGCTGTAGCCATTTACTTTCTCCTTACTTTTTACTTTTGTTTTTAGGGTTCCTGGGTGAGTGTCGGCCCAATATCGGCTCTAGCTCGTTCATGGATCGCTGCAATATCCTTAGAGCATCCATCGCTGAACAGGAGAACCTTTCCTCTAGGCTCAGAAGCAACTCAACCAGGAAACGCATTTCGTTAGATAGGACGATAGACTTCTTCTGCGGTCTCATCGACTCAAATCTTGGTGCTAACGAGATAGCCTTCAATTGAACTGCGAGGTCTTCAGACGCCAACATCTCCTTCAGTCTACTCTCAGCAATATCGAATACGCTCTCGTCACCCTCAAGCACATCCTCAAGATTTACGTTTATGTCGTCCAGTTTCTTTGCCATGTTAATCCATTCCGAAATAACCAAAGAAATCAACCAAGTCAAGATCAATCAGTTCATCGCCAATGAAAACCTCAGCGTAACTTTCATCGATTATCTTTTTATTTGGATAGTTACCATCCTCGTCCTTTGGTTTTTTCCAGTCAGGAACATCCTTGGTCATTCTCATTATTTGTTTGACTCTATCCGCTGACAACTTGCTGTGCATTGAAACAACCTTTGCATACGCATTCATCCACGCATCATACAGTTTCTTGAGTCCAGGTGACGCATTTTCGTAGTTGGCGTTCTGCATCGGATGTAACAGCATACTGGCACCAGGTTGCAAGACACGCACGTTACACATCACGAATACAGGTACAGCTGCTGACATAATGCCCATCTCCCCATACGCATGGAAGGAGATACCCTTACGCTGTGCAGCCTCGATCATCTCGATGATGCTTGCCATCACAATCGCTGGACCGCCAAGGTTTGCCATCCTGAGTACGATGATATCTATGTCATTATGCAGTGCATACAGAATGGAGTTCTGGAGCGAGCGTGCATTGACTAGATAAAACGAGTCGAATATCTGAACAATCTTGCGTCCATCTATATACGCATCGTCGAAGAGCTTCAACCCATTAAGATGGTTGATCTTTTCCTTAGAACCGAAAAGATTGGTCGGTAATCCACTTACGTTTAACGTGCATGAACATAACACTAAACACGCCACAATCGCGCCACACATTGCAAACTTTTTCATATCATTCTCCTTATTCCTTCACATACGTCTATGGATATCATGGCATCTTCCAGGGTCGGATACTCACATCCGAATATCCCATTATACGCATTGATGTGTCCATTCGTGATCATTGGACCGTCAAGACTAATCTCGCTGTCGTCCACACGCATGAACCTGCACCCATTGTTATATCCACTTGGGTTGTGACATATACTCAAAGAGAAACCGCAAGATCCACCGTTACCGAAATGCAGGTAACCCTCGACCTCATCAGATGTTTTACTGACGATCTCAACGGATTTGGGTATTCCCCATATGTAACATGCCATATCTATCAGGTGGACACCGATATTAAATATCAGCCCTCCTGACTTTTCCTCGTTCCCCTTCCATGACTCGTGATACCAGCGGCCCCGAGGTGCATTATAATAGATTCTCGCATTGGCCTTCATGTCCCTGTTCGAATAAATACGATGAAGAAGTTGAACGCTCTCTAATGTACGTAATTGAAGTATTGGAAAAATCATGAAATCCTCGTGCCGACGTTCTGCTTGCAAGGATATCAGTTCGTCCATATCTTTAGTGCTTAA
>Ga0209536_100013642_pt1 | contig 11704 bp, 10 predicted proteins | sample DeeMarSeWOR28_12_FD_187461 | JGI IMG/M metagenome (GOLD analysis project Ga0209536, IMG submission 187461) | Marine sediment microbial communities from White Oak River estuary, North Carolina - WOR-2-8_12 (SPAdes) (version 2) | ecosystem: Environmental > Aquatic > Marine > Intertidal zone >... | reverse complement strand
GTCTTTCCTGCCGTCCCTTGAGAAATATAATAAGACCACCAGCAGTTGCTATAACAAAGATTAAAAGAGCCACGAACGCCATGATGAAAGAGACAGGCTCTTCCACCTCGTATAGTCCACTTAATACATTATGAACAATGATACTAACAATACAGACAAGAAATGATATTCCCGCTATCTTCAGGAATGCTTTCAACCTTTTCAAACACGTTTCGGCTATTTGGGATTCCATCTGGTCATTGAATACATTGTTCTTCCGTTTCCGAACCATCCTTACTAAATATATCCAGACAACTACTGCGAGCACTCCAGCTGCCAATGTTTGAAGAAGCAACACCGTTATACAAAATACAACTGCTAGCCCTATCAGCAGGTTTCTAATCATTGCATTTTCTCGCACTTGTTCAGGTATGAGAGTCTGAATATTTGCGATGCAGTTTTTGGATGGCAAAAGCGCTTTTACCTATAAAGGAACAAACAGCCGTACCGAGATAGAACCTGACATCATTTTCATATTGGAAACATTTTTATTTTCTTTCCTTAGTTCCAAAGAAAGGCGTTACGAATAGCAAACCTACCGAAACGGAGGTGCAGATATGAATCTCTGTCATTCATCAAAAGTAATTTCGATTTTGCTATTGCCGTCTCTCCTGCTTTCCCTTACCACAGGGTGTTCTTCAATTCGACGCTCTGCCGTCAATATGGTGGGAGATGCCATGACCTCAGGCAGCTCAGTCTTCGAAACCGATGAGGACATGGGATTGGTGGGGGATGCGCTTCCCTTCGGTCTTAAGTTCATGGAGATGCTGTTGGGCGAGTCTCCAAACCATCCCGGACTGCTTCTGACAACCTGCAAGGGATTCGTGCTCTATTCCTACGGCTATGCCAGCCATGATGCGAAATTGGCCGAAGAGGAAGACCTGGATCGTGCAAAAGCCTTGAGACTGCGTGCCCGAAAATTGTATCTGCGAGCTCTGCGGCACGGTTTTCGAGGCCTGGAACACTTCTATCCCGGATTTGAAGACCAGCTGTTCCTCGATCCGCAGAAGGCGGTCGACCGGATTAGACTCAAGAACAAGAAGTGGGATTTGCCCTTTTTATACTACTGTTCCGCTGCATTGGGTTCTGCCATCTCGGTGTCCCGAGACGACGCCGCCATGCTGGCCCGGCTGCCCGAAGTGGAAGCCATGATTGATCGAGGTTTGAAGCTGAATGAAACATGGGAAGACGGATCGTTTCACGAGATCAAGATCAAACTGGCTGCCGCAAAGGTGGGAGATTCGGACCGGAATTTAATCAGACAGCATTATGAGCGTGCGCTCAAACTCTCAAATGGACGGCACGCGGGGCTCTTTCTGGACTACGCCGAAGCCATTTCCATACCCAATCAAAACAAAGCTGAATTTCTTTCTCTGGTGGGAAGAGCTCTCGCAATAGATCCGGATAAGCATACGGAAAATCGCCTGCTAAACCTGATTGCACAGCGAAGGGCTCAATATCTCCTGGATCGTGTTGATGAACTTTTCCTGGAGGGGACGATGGGCTCCGAACTAAGAGGAGGTCGGCCATGAAAAATTTTCGAATAGCAATTTGGATCCTGGCATGTGCCTTACTGTTCAGCCTGGCGCAAAAACCGATGTGTGCCAAAAATCCCATTCGCCTTCGAATAGGAACCATGGCGCCGGAGGATACTCTCTGGCATGAGATTCTCAAATACATAAAGCAGGAATGGGGAAAAATCACCAACAACGAAGTGGAAGTAAAAATCTTTGCAGGAGGGGTTTTAGGCGACGAATCTGAGATGGTCGAGCATATGCGGGGTGAGGCATTACAGGCTGTGGGCCTTACATCAGCCGGTCTGTCACGCATTGACAAATCAATCAACTGTCTGCAAATCCCGATGATGTTTCGTTCCTATGAAGAGCTGGACTACGTGCGGGACCGCATCGGGCCTCTCCTCGAAAAGAAGCTGGAAGAGCGAGGCTTCAAGCTCCTGCTCTGGGCCGACGCGGGATGGGTTTACACTTTTGCCAAAAATCCTGTTCGCACTCCTGATGAACTGCGAAAGATGAAGCTCTTTACGCAAGCGGGCGATTCGGTAACTGAGAAACTCTGGAAAGACCTCGGATTTCGTGTATTCACCTTTTCTTTAACAGACATTATTACAGCCCTGCAAACAGGCAAGGTTAATGCTTTTAACCTTCCACCCGAGTTTGCACTTTCAATCAATGCCTATCGCCAGGCTCCAAACATGATCGGTATCAGATGGCTGCCCCTGGTAGCCGGTACGGTGATTGATATGAGAGCGTGGGAACGGATCCCTGAGAAGTATCGCCCTCAAATGCTTGAAGCTGCGCAGGAGGCAGGCAATCGATATCGGGATGGGATTAGGAAAATGGGAGAGGATTCCATCCGTGAAATGAAAGTGCGCCGTTTAAATGTTGTGGAGCTTGACTCGGATGAAGTCGCCATCTGGCAGCGCGAAGCGGAAGAGGCCTATAAAAAGCTGCGGGGACCTTACGCTCCGGCAGATCTGTTTGATGAAGTGCGACGTCTTCGAGATGAGTTTAGAGCATCCAAAGAAACAGATAGGGTCGAAAAATAGGTGGCATAATGAATCAGGACTCCCTGCGCGGATCAACCATTCAGAGAATGGAGAACTTACTGCCAATCTCCATTTTGCTGGCAATGTCGATACTGCCGTTGATTGAGATCGTCAGCCGGCTGTTTTGGGGGCCCGGCATCCCGGGTTCCATTGTCCTGGTTCAGCACCTTGCCCTCTGGATCACCGTTTCCGGCGCCATGCTTGCGGCCCGCTCGGATCGACTTCTGGCACTTTCCACCCAGAGCTTCCTTCCGAAAATTCTTGCCGGTCACGCCAAGATTGTCACCAATGGACTTGCCGCCGGCATTACGGTCTGTCTGCTGCTGGCCAGTGTGGATCATGTCCAAATCACCAGAGACGCAGGACATATCGTTGCCTGGGGAATTCCCAGATGGATCCTGCTGTCTATAATGCCCGTCAGTTTCGCTATCCTCACCGGAAGACTGATCACTCATGCCGCGAATTCCATTCGGGGACGATTGCTGGCCTTAATTGGTTTGTTCATACCCTTGGCGTTCTGGCTTTTCACTTCAGCGGACAATCCTGGGATCATGGTTCCAGTCAGTCTGGTAATCGTTGCGGCTACGGCTTTGGGCATGCCGGTTTTTGCGGCGATTGGCGGGGCGGCGCTGCTGCTGTTCTGGCTGGACGGAACTCCCTTAAGTATTGTTCCGAGAGAGGCGTACCAGTTGGCCCTCAATCCAATGTTGACGGCTGTTCCCCTGTTCGCCTTGGCCGGCTACATACTGGCGGAAGGAGGTTCCGGCAAAAGACTAACCCGGCTTTTTTCGGCATTAGTAGGCTGGATGCCCGGCGGAACGGCATTTGCCATTACAATTGTACTGGCTCTTTTTACTCCGGCTACCGGCGGCGCTTCGGGAATGACCATTCTTTCGATGGGAGGACTTTTCCTTCCGATTCTGCTGAAAGCGGGCTACCCCTATAAAACCTCAATAGGGTTGATCACCGTGGCGGGCTCGATCGGAGTGTTTGTTCCACCCAGCCTGCCGGTATTTCTCTACGCCTTCAAGGCGGAACAATCCTATGAGAATTTGTTCGTTGGAGGATTTCTGCCCGGCATTCTTCTTGTTTTGGTTGTTGGAGGCTGGGCTGCCCTCCGCGGGCATTTCAGCGGCGTTCAAACAACTCCCTTTAGAAGCGGCGAAGCCATTGCCGCCATCCGGGAATCAAAGTATGAGCTTTTGATTCCGGTTGTATTGCTACTCTGCTTCGCCGGCGGGTATGCAACACTCGTGGAAACGGCCGCCTTAACCGTTTTACTTACCTTCATTATCGAGTGTCTGATACACAAAGATCTGAGAGTATTGAATGACCTGCCCCGAATTTTTGTTGAATGCGCCACGCTGGTCGGTGGATTTATGATCATCCTGTGCGTGGCGCTCGGATTCACCAAATACCTTATCTTTGCCGAAGTGCCGGACCTCGCGCTGGTCTGGGTTCAGACTCACATTCAAAATCCCCTTTTCTTTCTGTTGGCGTTGAACATTCTCTTGATCATCGTGGGGGCTCTGATGGATATCTACTCGGCCATCATTGTGGTTGTGCCCCTGATCACCCCGATGGCGGCGGCGTACGGGATCAATCCAATTCATCTTGGAGTCATATTCCTGGCGAATATGGAACTTGGCTACCTGATGCCCCCTATGGGAGAGAATCTCTTTCTTTCGGGCTACCGCTTTAACCTTTCACTGGTCCAGGTCTACGGTTCGACATTGCCCTATGTTCTAGTCCTCTCAATAACCGTCCTGGCAATTACATACATCCCTATTATGACACTGGGATTGGTGCATCTGCTTGGTAAATGAAAAAAGCTATTGGTGGCAACTATGAAAAATTTTCTGAATGGATTTGGATGGAGAGTGATGTGCAGACTGGCTGCCTTTGCCGGCCTGATACTGCTTTTTACATCCTGTATTGAATTTGAGGGACAAACACTGACGTATCGCTATGACAGGGAGAACGATCTTCTGCTCTGTTTTCAAGTTTATGAAAATATTCATCACGGAGCAAGTCCGCCAAAGAGCAAGTTTCAGGATGAAAATCCCTCAGAAGAGGAAAAAAGTCAGCTTGAATCCGTTATTGCCGGGCAGCGAACATTCCTCTTCGACAACTGGCTCCTTGAATACAATAGAGAAGAGCATATTGAGTTGCTGGAAAAAAGCAAAGGGGATTTGGCCGAGGCCAAACCAGGCGAAAGGACGGCAATTCAACGATTCATCAAGCTGAATGAAGATATTCTAGATTCAGTATCAGTGAAAAACGGAGGTTTTTACCTGAACGACAACAACCAGTTGTGCGGCTACCAATATGTAACGGTCTCGAATGCTTCGAAAATAATAGAAGGATTAAACGAGGTATGGCCAACTCATCTCCAGAAGGGATTGTTGGCTCGCGATGGCTTTGATGAAGCGGACCTTAAAAAGCTGCACAACGCCATAGATGAAAAAAAATGGATTCAGCTGGATGGAAATCAATTTCGAGTTATGGTGGCTTCTGAAAAACCTCCCTCAATGGAATGTGAAGATGGGAGCCCCGGATGCAACATCGTCGACAATTTCGAGATCAAATACGAAAAGCCTTTGATGGAATTAGTTGTCGGGCAGAAAAACCAAATCATAAGCGAGCTTCAGGCTCATCCATCTTCCATAGTCCGGTCGAACCTTATCAAACATGTGAAAGAGACGTACGGAATCGAGGAAAACGTGCCCATTGACAAGCTGCGTGATGCGTTTCTGAAGACAGGAATAATTCCGGAATAAATCCATATGGCCGGATGGCTTGGTATAGAGGATATAATTTATGCTGAGGGTTACCGGCGATGGATTTGGTGGAGACAGCTTTCCATAGCCTGGATGAATCCTGAATCGCTCAGCAGTTGTGCTGCCTGCTCCTGCGTACAAACCTTCCTCTACCAGGAATTTTCGTTCGATTTCCATCCCAAACAATCCCGCTCTTCAAGTTCGAGTCCCAGATTGGTGAATGCCACGCCGGCTTTTGACCGCTCGTTGTAAGCAAGCAGCGGCATGCGCGTCACACCCATACGCTCTACCTCCGACGAGTCTGGAATCATTGTATTCAGAAAATTTTCTTTCCTGTTAACGGACTCTATCATTTCACGGTGAAGCCGCTTTCGCATGTCGACCATTGAAAAGAAGGGAAGTATTTTATTCGACTCATACCCCTGCTTCTCGAAAAAACCATAGAGCTGATCCAGCGTCCTTGTCGATAGAACGGTGGGAATGACGGGAACAAGCAACGTATCGCTGAAATTGAAAACGTTTTCACTTAGAAGGCCAAAATGGGGGGGGCAGTCGACGATGATATGGTCGTAGGAATCATCGAAAGATTTTAGTACGGAAGTGAGCCGCTTCCGCTTGCGGCTTTCCCTGTCCAGACGGCGGTCGATGTTGCGCAGCCCCTGCGCCGCAGGTAGGATGTCCAACCATGCAAAATCGCTTTCGCGTATAAGGGCGGCCAAAAATTTTTTGCCTTTCAGAAGGGATTTGCCGCGCGCTTTCCGGGAGGGAGAAACACGGAAATAGTATTCCGCAGATCCCTGGGCATCGAGGTCAACGAGAAGGGTTTGGTAGCCTCGAAGAGCGCTGAAGTATGCGAGGTTAACGGCGGCGGCGGTTTTACCCACACCCCCTTTGATGCTGAACAGGGATATGATTTTCAAGCCTTCTCTCCTTTGACTGCGTCCCGCACGAACCTTTTATGAACCTTCGAACAAAAACCGTGTGCGGTTTTAATACTCTTCTCTGCGAGTTGATTACGGCTCTCGTGGGTCTTCATTATAATGGCGCCTATAGCCATACGTTCGACACCGTCTTCCGTATGCAGCTTTGCCTGGTCTGCAAGAAATGCTTCCAGGACAAAAAGATCATTATATCTGCCCAACACTGCCTGCAGTTTTTTCAAGCTCTTAAGGAGCGGTTTTGCCGGTTCCGGGTGGAGAGTTTGTGGAAAAAACTCCAGGAGATACCTGAGTTTCTTACATGAGATGCGCAAACCGTGCAATTGCTCCGGCCTGACTTCCTTACCAAATCTTTTGATTTCCCGCGTAATTCTGCGATACCGCCGTTGGATTGAAATGGTCAGAAGGCCGGCTATGGTACCGGCAACCGGTTCGGCGGGATTTTCCAGGATCTTAATTACCGGCGAAAAGCGTTCTTCAAATGAAGCCGCGACCAGGCTTTTGCGTGCCGAGTTAGACATCATTTCCCTGTCTTTGCGCAACCGCGAAAGGAAACCGTCAATGCCCGGTCGCAGCATGTTGGGAAGCGATTCGCTGTACGACGCCACTTCTGCCATTTGAACATCCAGATCCCTTAGGCGGCCGGTTCCCTTCATCGCCAGCTTCAGATGGGTACGCAGCGTCTCTCTTTCAGTCTGGACAAACACCGTCCTTAGCAACGCAACAAGCGATCGCATGCGGCGCAGTGCCACGCGGTACTGGTGCAGTATCTCGGGATCGCTGTCTTCAATAACTCCAGGCTCATAATGTCTGACCCGATCCAGCAGGTATTGCGCCAGATCAACTACCGCTTCGCGCGCGCCCTCGCCTGGTTGCACACTGGGGATTGGTTTTGAACCTCCTCGCACTGAATCAGGAAGCGAACGGTAGAATGCAGGAGGTACGGCAGCGACCGGATGCATCGCTTCAAATCGACTCCGGAGCTCGAAGACCTCATCACCGTATCCCCGGTACGGTTGCACGGTGACGGCAGTGATCGGGATTTCGTCTTCACACCGAAATGTGCGCAAAAAGACGCGTGCGACCCCCTTTCCATCTTCATTTTCGAGCCGATATCGTTCGACTGTTTCATTACCCCGGGCGCGTGATCCGAGACGCCATTCGCCGACGGCCCGCTCTGTAATAGTCCTCAATTTTCCGGAAGGCAACAAAGCAGGCCTGAAATAATTTTCGGGAAGTGCGGCATCAAGTTTTTCTTCGATCTCCTCGGGAAGAAGCTCGATTTTTACCTGCTTCCCCTTGAATTCCAAAAGTGCGGTACCGGACGAAAGGAGGGAGCAATCGTAATTATCCAATACGTTAAAGCGATGCGCATTCTCGCTCTCTTTATTCAGACTCCAGTCCCTGGGAACCAAAGCCCGCAATTCAAGAAGTACGTCATCGGCCATTTTCATTTTATTCTTTGCCGGTTGCTGTCAAATTGGTGGAAGCGTGTCTCCAGCCTCGCTAAGATCATAGCAGATTTGCGATTGCTCTTCGCACACAAGCCGCCTACTAAAACCCTGAAAAGTCCTTTCCTACATGTGATTTATGAGGCAGGAATCCTTTCGCGCCAGCTACATGCGGCTGGCGCGATATAGCGGTTAAAACCGGACAGTCAATGCAAGCCCTTTTGTCGGATCGACCCCGTTGCCTGGCTGGGAAGGCTGAAATGACTGCCCCCCGATCATCCGAACTCTGGATGGAGAATTCCCATATATCGGGTTGATGCTCCAGGAAATATCGCTTTTTGGACGAAAGTAGACCATCTGCTTTTCCTCAATAGACAGGTCGACTATCGCTCCAATTCCCGCACCGATAAGGCCCCACAGGCCCGCGGCAGCCACCGCCAGCCCCTTTTCATTACGATCTGCGATAGCCAAATTGAGTGGCAGCGTAACGCCAAAACCCACCCCTGCACCGATGAGAATGCCATTTAAGACCGAATCCGGCTTCCGCCGCGTAATCTGGCGGAGATCATCTTCTTTGAAGCTATGGAGTGCCCCCTTGACATTAACATCGAGCCCATCCGAATCTATTCTTTCAATACGCCCTTTCATTTTGCTTCGGATGAGTCCATGACCGTAATCTTGTCTCCATCCGTCAGGAGGAGCCTCAGCTGCTCCAATGAAGTTGCCGGCTCCTGGGCAGAAGCTCCCGCCGGAACAATAAGCGCAAAAATCATCAAAACTCCTGAGAATCTGATATTCCTGTTGTTAAACATGATTTCTCCTTTTTTCAGACATGAAGGAATTTCGTTTTATCCTGTTCTTGATCTGGAATGCGAAATTCCTCCGCTTCAGGATCATGCAATTTCAAATTTTTTTAATATGAAGAGAAATGGCGGATACGGATTTACAAAAGAGGATTATTTGAAAATCTCTATCGCCGAATCCGGCTTGAGGTGGAGTAGTATCCGCGCCGCGCGTGCACCCTGTAGTCTTTTCCCGGTTTCCCGTGTTTCTCGGTCAACCTTACCTCGATGGAATGGTAGGCGCCCACCTGCGATGTTTCGGGCGGGTGATAGCTCATCGAATAGCGCATTCTCAATCTCGCAATGACGGACGCCAGGGCGGTATCGAGCGCGTTGACCTTCTTTGCATCGATTATTTCGCCACCGGTCTCTTTGGTAATCTTGCCTACTGGACCATCCCCAGTCAGGAACGATGGGAGCGGCACCGACAGAGGCGCACCCTGCCCGGCAGTCTTGATGCTGTAAATCACGGTTTCGCTTTCCATGGCCTTGCGGATAATTCCACCTTCACTCGCCTGGGGCTGAATGGTCGCCTGGTTATCCGATATCAGTATGATCGCATGTCTGCGTTCAGGCGCTGTCCGTGCCAGATAGGTTACCGACTCATAAACCGCATCGATAATATTCGTCCCGCCGCCCGTGCGGACTCGTGCGATGCCTGCGGCAATACGCTCGCGGTCAGACGTCAGGTACTCCACCATCCGGACATCATCGGCAAAAGAGAACAGCGAGACTTCATCTATTGGCTTGAGCTGATCCAGCGCGCGTGTGGCAATCCTGCGCAGCTCCGAGATATAGGGAGACACGCTTCCGCTCCTGTCAATGACCAATGCAACCGCCAAAGGCAGTTCATCTTGGGAAAAGCTCTGAATTTCCTGCGGTACGCCATCCTCGAAAACTGCGAAGTCCTCCCTGGCGAGATTTCCGACCATCCTTCCATCCCGGTCGCGCACCACCGCATCTACCTGCACAACACGGACATTGACGCTCAGTGTAAAGCCCCCAGTGGACTCTGCGATTTCCGCTTCAGAGGAATCCGGTGGGATAGTTCCCGGAACCGCTGTCGGAGGATGAGGCTCCGGTTTCGACGAGGACATATCCCCCGCTGAGGCTGATTCCGGGCGCCGGAGCACGGGTCTGGGTGTTTCCGTCATTTCCGGCAACGGCGGTTCTTCCTTCGGGATGCGGATCGACCAATCGGGCGTCATTTCCGGCGGCAGGCTTTCGGCAACCTGAGTGTAGCGGGGAAACGCGTCGACAGGAACTTCCAGGGGCTCCTCGAACATTGCTTCAAACATCGTGAGGCGCGGAAGATCTACATCGGGCCCGCGCTCGAAGAGTATCCGCACTGCCGTAACAGCCGCTGCGGCACCGCTACCATACATGGCCCCCCGCGAACCGCCGGTCAGCACTCCGATTACCGCACCCTCGGCACCGCTCTTCACAATCGATCCCACACCGCCGCTCTCACCCGGATCCCCACTGATCTCGGGATCTTCCCCTTCTTTCAAATCCACAGAATCGAAGCCGACCCGTGTTATCGATGCAAACAGGGGAAGCCATCTCCCATCGGCCAATTGGATTTCTTCGATTTTCAGGCGAACTTCCGCGCGCCCCTTTATCCTGCCGGCCCGTTTGCAGCTGGTAATGATCCCGTGGACGGCACTTCCATTATGGATTGCGACCTGTTTTTCCAACAGGATCTCCGCCGCAGTAACGAATTCTACCCGGTCACCCTTCTGACAGGTGCGGGTGTGGATGGGCGTCTCGAGCTCCATTATAAACTTACTTCCTTCAGGTATGACCAGGCTGCCGCCTGAGAAAAGTGGCGGGTTAATTGACTGCGGTTGAGCGGACAAATCCCGGACATTTCCTAATATAACAGTCAGAAGGATTGCCGCATATATAATCAACGATCGCATTATGGTACTTCCCCTATTCTCGCCATACACAAAGTCATTAATAGGATACAACGGACACCGTTGAGGTTCAGTACGGGAAAAGATATGAATATGGCTTTTTTCAGCCCTTGCCATAGTTGATCCGATAAAGCTTGCTTTGTTGGCGATCATTGTCCCGGGGATGCAAGCATAGGTGCCGGGAATGAGGCTTAACCCGCATTTCATTTACTTCGGAATCGGGTCGGAGGATGGCCAAAAGCGCGCCGTCGCCACCGGCAACCCGCGGAAGAAGGCGTTGATGGAGTGAATCTCGCCGCCCCACACCTTAAAGGCTTCGAAAGTCACCAGCGCGTTGCCTTCACCGTAGGAGGAGCCGGTGTGTCCGAAATTCATCCACAAAAGAACGACGCCGTTTTCTTCATCCACGGCGGCAACGCTGGCAATGATGCTCGGGTGGAGAATGATCCTCTGCGCATACAGGCCGCAATCGGCGCGGCCACAGCCTTTCCCGGCGGTAATCACCCCGTTTTCGACACGGTAAGTTTCAGGCGCAAAGGGTGTTCCCGCGTCGGTGAAGTTGCCGATGCGCAGCCCTTCGGTGTAGGTGAGGGCGGTCTTAATCATCGATTCGCGAGACTGTTTCTTCTCCGGCGGGACCGCGTCATTCATGCCGCGGACTGGCGCTCCGAGTTCGGTCGGCTGAAAACGGGATGTGGGGGTAACACGCTGAACCAGCGTCTCAATGCCCGTAATCTTTTCATCCCTCACATAAAGCAGCGCCGAGAGGAGCACCTTGGTTTCGTCTTCACGAAGCACTACATGCGTGGCCGCAATCTGCTTTTTCGTATCCAGATAATCGTGACGGAACACCCCTTTCGCCGTCACGGTCTGCCACAACCCTTCGCCGAGCTTGAGGGCATTTGAATCCTCGGTAAAGCGGACACTTTCCGCCAATGGCAGCCTTGAGGGATCATGCGCTGCGACTGCATCGACATACTGCGTGATCATGTCGGTCAGACACGCGCGGTCGCAATCTTCTGCGAAAGCCGGTGTCTGCGAAAAGCCCAATAGCGCAAAAAAAATCGTGACTGCGGTGTTCTTTGTTTTTCGAGTAAAGCGTTTTCGAAGCATCAACATTTCTCCTAGTTATAATGCCAACCAGCTTATTCATACTCCTTGGGTACAGC